>Ga0105047_10000682_pt1 | contig 58596 bp, 60 predicted proteins | sample MAT04_FD_78384 | JGI IMG/M metagenome (GOLD analysis project Ga0105047, IMG submission 78384) | Freshwater microbial communities from Lake Fryxell liftoff mats and glacier meltwater in Antarctica - MAT-04 (megahit assembly) | ecosystem: Environmental > Aquatic > Freshwater > Ice > Liftoff... | reverse complement strand
CGAAAGGGCCCCAAAACCGACGCTGAGACCGACCCGTTCTGATCGGGCGCCGCGCGGGGGAAGACGCTACGGGCTACGCCCTACGCGTCTTCCCCCGCGCGATCAAACCAGTGCCCAAGGAGGACTACGAAACAGACCAGGACCTAAACTTATCCACCGCCGACTATCCCAAAGTCGGCTTCCACCCCTGGCTCAATATTCGGTCGGCGCGGTGGCTCAGATTTGGCTGTCGTCCTGCCGGCGGTAGTGGTCGACGAAGGCCTGATGGAGGTAGTGGATGTCCGAGCCGGCGCTGTTCAGCCCGCGCGCACCGGTGGGCGGCACGATGTGCGCCGCGTCGCCGGCCAGGAAGAGCTGGCCATGGCGCATCGGCTCGGCGACGAAGGAACGCAGCGGCGCGATGCACTTCTCGATCGCCGGCCCCGTGATCAGCTGTGCACCCACTTCCGGCGGCAGGCGGCTTCTCAGCTCGCCCCAGAAGCGCTCGTCTGACCAGCCTTCCACGCGGTCGTCGAGCGAAACCTGCACGCAGTAGCGGCTGAGCGCCTGCGAACGCATCGAGCACAGCGCAAAGCCGCGTTCGTGCGCGGCGTAAATCAGCTCCGGCGACACCGGCCGGGTGCGGCCCAGCACGTGGTCGCGGCTGTGCTTCTCGAGCACGATGGTGTCGATGCCGTGCAGGTGCAACAGCTGCGAGAGCAGCAGACCCGATGGCCCACCGCCGCTGATGCCGACCTGTGTTTTCATGCCACTCCCCTTGAGGCCTCGATGCGCATCTTCGGCAGCGCCCAGCGCAAGGGGCCCTTCGAGCAACCATCTTGTCCATCGCGTCGTCGCAGACGTCGATGCGGGCGGCACAGCCGATGCACCCATTCTGCAGTCCGCCGCGGATGTCGAGGCCGGTCGGGCATACCCGGACGCACAGGCTGGAGTCGATGCACTCGCCCACGCCCTGCGCGGCGGGCCTTGCGCGAGCGCGATCCGCGCGGATCGCAATGACGGGGTGTGGCGTGGCTTTGCCGAAGCACGCGCCCGGCCCAGGATTCAGCGAGGAACAGGGCCTCGACGCAGCGCGGCCGATGGCGCCTGCGCAGCCGGATTCAGCGCTTCATCTCGCCGAGCTTCTTCTCGACCTTGCTCCATGCTTCGGCATCCGGCAGCGCCAGCTTCGTCCGCGTGATGGGCTTCCATTCGCGCGACAGCTCGGCATTGAGCGCCGTGAAGTGCAGCTGGTTGCTTGGCACGTCCTCCTCCGCGTAGATCGCGTTCACCGGACACTCCGGGACACACACGGCGCAGTCGATGCACTCGGCCGGATCGATGACGAGGAAGTTCAGCCCTTCACGGAAGGCATCGACCGGGCAAACGTCCACGCAGTCGGTGTATTTGCAGCGTATGCACGCCTCGGTCACGACGAAGGTCATGGCGCCGCCCGGTGGGCTTCAGCCGCAGCAAGCGCCGCCGGAACAGCAGGAGCCGCCAGCCGGTGTCGCGACACGCGGGCCTGAGCGGGTGATCTGCACGCGCCACACCGCCGGCCCGGACTCCAGTGCCGACCACTCGAACTGAGCGTAGGCGCGGTCGTCGAACTGGTCGCGCAGCGGCTGCGGATCGTGGTCATTGAGGAGTTGCAGGGACTGGCCCGGCTGCAGCGCGTCGAAGCGGCCGAAGATCAGTGCGTGACGTTGGCGCGGCGGAATTTCGCGCAGGTCGAGAGCGTCGGCGAGGGGATGAGCAAGCGTCGATGTCATGAGAGAGCCCTTCTAAGGAGAGAGTGCGCAGATGCACGCGCACCAGGTGCATGGACAGCAGCGGCGACGGTGGTCTTGAGGCGCTGGCGTTCAGCCATCCTTGCCGTCGAGTCGGGTGCTCACCAGCCAGGGCGCAAAGACCCACAGGTAGAGGCCGAAGGCGATGGCCCAGGCCGCTGCGGCGGCCACCAGCCACAGCGCAAGCTGTTGTGGCGCCACGATCGGCATCAGCACGCGCAGCAAGGCGGCGCCGGTGACCAGCAGGTAGCTGGCGATTTCGAGCCTGGACGCGCGCAGCGGCCGGCCGGTGTGGCCGCGCGCGGTGCGCGTGATCATGCCGATCACGAGTCCGCCCGTGGCGCCCACGGCCAGCGCGTGCACCCCGGCCGAGACACCGACGCCGCCCACCTGGGCCCAGGCGAGCAGGCCGAAACCGAACGGTATCCAGGCATAGGCCAGGTGCAGTACCCACAGGATGGGCCGGGCGCGCGTGCGCCAGGGCTGCCACTGCCACAGACGCACGGCGTGCAGCAGCCCTGCCAGGGCCAGGGCTGCGGCCGTGAGGGTGTGCGGCGGCAGCAGCACCCAGGCGGTCAGTGCGAGGGCGGTGGCCGCCAGAGTGACCTGCTCCAGCCGACGCGGTACCTGCAGCTTCAGGCCGGGCAGCGCCGACATCGTGAAGGCCGGGATCACCCTGCCGGCGATGACGCACTCGATCATCACGATCAGCGCCAACCCGGCATGCAGCGCCCGGACCGGTGCGATGTCCAGCAGCCCCAGCACGGCCAGGTGAAAACACAGGTTGGCCAGCGCCAGCAGCACGAGGATCGCCGCCAGCGGCAGGTTGCGCCGGTTGCCGGCCCGCAGCAACACACGGACGAGCACGATCGCCACCAGCGGCAGCAGCAGCAGGTCCAGCGCCGCATACCAGGCATAGGGCGCCGCGACCGCAGCCAGCCTGGCCGCCAGCCACAGCAGCACCAGTGCCGCCAGCAAGCCGCCCCGGGGCGTGGCGAGTCCGGTCCAGGCCTTGCCGGCGGTCAGCAGGAAGCCGACGATGACGGCGGCGGCGAAGCCGAACAGCATCTCGTGGGCATGCCAGAGCAAGGGGGAGACGTTCAGGTTCAATGTCACCCGGCCCAGCAACAGCGCGGTCCAGAGTGGCACCGCCAGCATCGCGAACACGGCAGCACCCAGGTAGAAAGGGCGGAAGCCCAGCCGCAGCAGCGGCCAGCCGCGTGAGGCCTGGGCATCGAGGGCCAGCGTCTCGGAGCGCACGGCCGCAGGCAAGGGAACGGGAGTCGACATGGGGGCGGCACGGGGTCTGTGTCGCCGTAGCGCCAGGATCCCTAAAAGATGCGTATGTCATGCATCTTAAGGAGCGGACACCATTAAAGCAATACACTGCATGCATCTTTAAGGGCGTCGATGCGACTTTCCGAATACACCGACTACACCCTGCGTGTGCTGATGTACTGCGCGGCCCATCGCGAGCGGCGGGTCACGATCGGCGAGCTGGCCGAGCACCATGGCCTGTCCAAGAACCACCTGATGAAGGTCGTCAACGACCTGGCACGGCAGGGCCTGGTCGAGACCACGCGCGGACGCGGCGGCGGCCTGCGGCTGTTGCGGGAGCCCGAGGCGATACGCATCGGCGATGTCGTGCGTGCGACGGAGACCGACTTCCGGCTGGTCGAGTGTTTCGATCCCGGCACCAACGTCTGCACCCTGTCGCCGAGCTGCCGCCTGAAGCACCTGTTCGGCGAGGCCTTGCGCGGCTATTTCCAGGCCCTGGATGCGGCAACGCTGGCCGACATGACCACAGCCCCGCCCCGGGCCGCCGGTCGAGCGGCAGGCGGCGCGCCCACGGGCGCCGTTGCCATGCCCACAAGCCGCCGTCCGGCCCGTCAGGTCAAGGGCAGCGCGCAGGATCGCTGAAGCGAAGGGCGTTCATTCGCCCGCGGAAGGGGGTGACGCCTTGCCTGCGCACCCCAGCAGCCGCCGGGCGCCGCAGTCAGAATGCGTGAATCCGCAACCGTCCGTCAGGCCCAGACCATGCTGAAGTTCTACTACTCGCTCGCGCCCAACCCGATGAAGGTGGCCTTGTTCCTCGAAGAGTCCGGCCTGCCTTACGAGGCCATCGCGGTCGACACGCGCAAGGGCGAGCAGCACGCTCCCGCCTTCACGGCGCTGAACCCCAACGCAAAAGTGCCGGTGATCGTCGACGGTGCGACCACGGTCTTCGACAGCAACGCGATCCTGCTCTACCTGGCCGAGAAGACCGGCCAGTTCCTGCCCGAGTCTCAGGACCGCGGGGCCCTGTTTTCGTGGCTGATGTTCGTGGCCTCCGGGATCGGGCCGTTCACCGGCCAGTGCGTGCACTTCAAGCATTACGCGCCCGAGCCCGACCCCTATGCCACCAACCGATATGACTTCGAGGCCTGGCGGCACTGGAAGATCCTCGACGCGCACCTCGCGGAGCGGCCGTGGATGCTGGGCGAGCGCTACACCCTGCTGGACATGGCCGTGTGGGGCTGGGCCCGCGCCGCGCCCTTTGCGCTGGGTGCCGACGCCTGGGCGCAGCTGTCGCAGGTCAAGCGCCTGTTCGACGCTGTGAACGCGCGGCCAGCCGCACAGCGTGCTGCAGCGCTGAAGGACAGGCACGCCTTCAAGACCGAGATGGACGACGAGGCGCGGCGAGCGATGTTCCCGCAGAACGAGCGGCTGAAGTCCTGAGCCGGCCGCCGCCGCTGGGGGCCACGCCTAAACTGAGGGCCGGACACGACAGACCATCGGAGCAGCGGCGTGGGACAGGCAAGGAACAGGGGCCCGCGGGACGCGCGGGTGGCCGAGGCGATGGTCAGGGCAGGGGGGTCGACACCGCCGAAGCTCAACTGCAACGCCTGCCAGGCCGAGTTGACGGATGTCGCGGCGCTGGAAACCCAGCAGCTGAAGGGCATCTCGCAGGCTTACGGCGCGCACTGCGCGGCCTGCGGTCAGGACACCTGGGCCGTGCGCGGCGAGCCCGCGGCGGTGCGCGCCTTCTATGCCGCACTGGAGCAGGCGGCGGGGCAGAAGGTGCAGCTGGGCACGGCCAAACCTGCGGCGCCGGCCTGAAGGCCCGGCCGGGCTGCAGCGGAGGGCGCGTGCGCTTCGAAGGCCGGCTCACGGGCTGGAACGACGAACAGGGCTTCGGCTTCATCGAGCCCGACCAGGGGCGACACCTTCTTCGTGCATGTCACGGCGATCGTGAATTCAACCTGCGTGAAGACCCCGTGACGCCGCTTCGGCTGGCCGTGTGAAGCTAAGGCCTCAACAGTCCCCGAGACTCTGCACCGGGTGCATGGCATCCACAGCCACAGGAGAGACGATGAACCACCGCATGCCCGGCCTCAGCGCCTCCCGCGGGTACAGCTTCGTCGACCCGGGCAAGACGCCGCCGCTGCGACTCGAGCGCTGGAACCCGAAGCGGTGAAGGCGCTGCCGACGCTCGGCACACGCGGTGGGCTGACGCGCTGTACCGAGAGCGAGTCGAAGACGTGGGTCAGGCCCGTCGCCGAGCGCAGGATCATGGTCGGGTAGGGCGCGCAGCCACCGTGGAACGCATCGACGCACTCGTCATCGGCGCCGGCGTGGTCGGCCTGGCGGTCGGCCGCGCTCTGGCGCAGACCGGTTTGGAAACCATCGTTGCCGAGGCCGCCGACGGTATCGGGCAGGGCGTGAGTTCGCGCAACAGCGAAGTCATCCATGCCGGGCTGTACTACGCCCCCGGCTCGCTGAAGGCACGGTTGTGCGTGCGCGGCAAGCAGCAGCTGTATGCGCTGTGTGCCAGCCACGGTGTGCCGCATGCGGCCTGCGGCAAGCTGGTGGTGGCCACCGCGCCCGATCAGCATGCGGCGCTGGCGCAGCTGGCCGAACGCGCACGCGTCAACGGTGTCGAAGCGCGCCTGCTGGGCGCCGGCGAGGCGCAGGCGCTCGAGCCCGAACTGGCCTGCACCGCCGCGCTGTGGTCGCCCAGCACGGGCATCGTCGACAGCCACGCGCTGATGCTGGCGCTGCAGGGCGACCTGGAGCGCGCGGGCGGACTCGTGGCGCTGCAGTCATCGGTGAAGTCGGCCCGTTTTGCGCCCGGGCGCCCGGCCGTGCTGCAGCTGCAGTCGGCGGAGGGTGACTGCGAGATCGAGGCCCGGCTTGTCGTCAACGCTGCCGGGCTGCACGCCTGCGCGCTGGCGTGGGCCTTCGAAGGCCTGGCGCCGGCCCATGTGCCAAAGCCGTTTTTCGCCAAGGGCAGCTATTTCACCCTGTCCGGACGGCCGCCGTTCACGCACCTGGTCTACCCGGCGCCGGTGGATGCCTGGCTGGGGGTGCACGTGACGCTGGACCTGGCCGGTCAGGTGAAGTTCGGCCCTGACCTCGAGTGGCTGGGCACCGGCGACCCCGCCGTTATCGACTACGGCGTCGACCCCGCCCGTGCCGCGCCCTTCGAGGCCGCGATCCGCCGCTATTGGCCCGGGCTGCCTGCCGGCGCGCTGCAGCCGGGCTACAGCGGCGTGCGGCCGAAGATTCACGGCCCGGGCGAGCCGGCACCCGACTTCCGCATCGACGGCCCGGCCCGGCATGGTGTGGCCGGGCTCGTCAACCTGTTTGGCATCGAGTCGCCGGGGCTGACCTCGTCGCTGGCCATCGGCGACCACGTGGCCGCCTTGCTGGCGGGGGGCTGAGCGCCCGCTGCCTGCGCGCCGCCATGAAAAACGGCCTCCGAAGAGGCCGTGGCTGTCAGTGCGTGGAGGCTCAGGCCTTCTTGGCCCAGGCGCTGCACCAACCATTGGCTGTCACCTGCTTGACACCGAACAGCGGGCAGCCGCCAAGGGCATCGGTGGCCTTGCCCTGGAACAGCGCGCAGTTGTTGCACTTCTGGTCCTTGGTGTGCTTGGGGAACTTCTTCGTGTCGGCCTTGGTGGTGTCGACGACGTAGCCGAGGCCGACGGCCTGCGGGTCCTTCTCGTCGAGCTTGACGGCCTGGGCCTGCGCCTGGCTGGCGGCCAGAGCGGTGCCGGCGACGGCCACTTGCATCAGGAAGGTGCGACGGGTGCTTTGCGACATGGAATTGAGTCTCCGAAGGGTGAGGGGAAGGGTCTTAACGCGTCAGGGCGCCGAAACGGTGACACCCAGGCAGGTGTTGCAGCGGCCCAGGCCGCGCAGGCGCGGGTCGGGTTTGCCGTCGCCGGTCTTGAAGTTGGCGTGGCAACGGATGCACACGTACATCTTCGAACTGGACATCATCGGCCGCACGCCGGGTTCGGCATTCGGCCTCGCGGCCGTGTACTCGGCCTGGGTCTGGCGGAGCTTGGGTCCGCTGGAAGCGTCGGCGGCGGGGGGCGTGCGGCGAGTCGTCATAGCGGATGGGGTGCCGGGGTGGTCAACCCCGTTCGTCGCGAAGCGTGTATTGTCCCCTGAAACCGAAGCCCTTTGCACTACGGGCTGTCATGGGGGAGCAAAGCGCTCAGGCACGGACGGCAAAGTCAGGTACGCGCACGGTGCAGACGATGCCGCGCCCGCCGTTCTCGCGCCAGGCCACCTCGCCGCCGAGCAGCTTCACGCGCTTGCGCACGCCGCCCAGCCCGAGCCCGTGGGCCCAGGCCTCGGGGGCGCGGCCCTCGCCATCGTCGGCCACCCGCAGCACGAGCACCGGCCCGCGCAGCGTGAAGCTGACGTCGATGAGGGTGGCATGACCGTGGTACAGGGCGTTGCTGACCAGTTCACGCAGCACGCGTGTCAATGCCGACCATTGCACCACCGACAGCGCGCGGTCGTGGTCGAGGTCGAAAGCCCAGCCCAGTTCGACCTGGGCCACCGTCAGGCGGTGGCTGATATCGGCCTTCCATTCGGCCGCGGCGTGTGAAAAGCGGTGCTCTGACGCCGCCAGACCGCGCGTCAGGGTCTTCAGGTCGAGCAGCGTGTGGCGGATGTAGTCCTCCATCTCGCGTGTCGGCGCCTGGTACATCAGGGTCAGCAGACGGGCGCCGATGTCGTCGTGCAGGTCCTGCGCGATGCGCTGGCGCTCCTCGAAACGGCCGCGCTCGACGGCGGCGTCGTAGACGGCGGCGCGGCGCAGCTGCTCGACCATGCGATCGGCCAGGCGCGCGTCGTCGACGGTGAACAGGCGCTGGCCGCGCTGCGCGAAGCGCAGCACCAGCGCGGCGCTGGAGGGCGAAGTGCCGCGTGCGTCGTCGTCGGCGTCGCGCACGGGCACCACCAGCGCGGCGCCGCCGCCCACCACGCGGGCGCGCAGCGGCACGCGGTCGGTGCGCTGCACTTCAAGCGGTTCGAACAGGTCGCGCAGCAGCTCGGCCAGCAGCGGCGCAAAGCGCCCCGGCTGCGCCTGCACGGCACGCGCGGCGCGGTAGAGGTGGTCGAAGGTGCGCTCGGTGGTCTGCACGCTGCTGCCGATGAGGTGGTTCAGCACCCACTGCCTTGCCGCCGCGTACAGGCCGACGCCGATGAACACCGCCAGCGCCAGCGAGGTGAAGGGGCTCAGCGCGAACACGGCCACGAACAGCAGGTCGAGCGAGGTGGCCACGGTGCTGGCCCCGGCCAACAGCGCAAACTCGCGCAGCACCTGGCGCGGGCGCGTCAGCAAGGGCGTCAGCAGCACGAGAGAGGCCAGGAAGAGGTGCCAGGTGAGCGCGGCGCCTCCGGCGACGGCCGCTGCCGAGGCGGGCAGGCGCGCCGCCAGCGCCGCGGCAGCCGTCACCAGCGCCAGCGTGACGACGGTCGCCGCCGCCAGGCCCTGCATGATGAGCGCAAAAGGGTTGGGCTCGAGCCGGTGCGAGACGCGGGCCACTGCCAGCGCCGCGGCGCCCAGCCCGAGACAGGCGAATTGCGCCAGCCACCACAGCGGTAGCTTCGCGTCCGACGCCACCAGCAGCGCCCACAGCGGCAGCGCCGCCCAGGCGGCCAGCGCCAGCAAAGGTGCATGCGGCAGGCGCTTCGGGTGGAACACGAAGACCTGCAGCACCGCGGCCCCGGTGCACAGGTCCAGCGCGACGCGCACGGCCAGGTCGCTGGCCAGCACGGCCGCGGGCAGGCCGAGGCCGCCGGCAGCTTCCACCGCGATAAAGAGCAGGTTGACGGCCTGGCTCAGTGCCATCACCACGAACAGCAGGTTCAGGGGCCGTGGTTGCGCCAGAACCAGCACAACCGCGAAGAGGTAGAGCGCCAGCGCCATGGCCGCCAGCGGCCAGAACAGCCAGCCCAGGCCAGCGTAACCCCGCGGCGTGACGGGGGCGTCGGCAACGTTGCCGTCGGCGAAGTGCAACTGCAGGGCTCCGCCGGGTGCACCGAGCTGCGCCGCCAGGTGCTCGTTCTGGGCCACCTGGCGGGCACGCTGGTCTTCGTCGACCTGCCACCGTGGCCAGTGGTGCAGGAGCAGTGCATCGACGGGTTGGGCCGCCATGCCAGGAGCGCCGATGGCGCGCACTGTACTGCCGCGGTGGACATCGAGCGCCGGCAGGGGGTGGCTCTTCAGCACCAGCTGGCCGGAAGGCCCGGCCTCCCAGCTGCCGTCGAGCTGCGGTGTCGCGGCCAGCCAGCGTGCCAGGGCAAACACGGCCACGCAGCCCAGCAGCACGGCCAGCGCAAGAGCGGGGCGGCGCCAGCCACCCCAACGCTGCGGGCCGTCGCTGTCCATGCTGCCTTCGTAGGCGCTGGGCTCGAAACGCGTGTCGCCGCTGCGGTCTTCGGGCGCCCGCGACGCAGCTGGCGCTGGTTTCGCGGCCGTCATGGCGGCGCGCGGCGCGGTCAGCCGGCGTCGGCCCGGCCGGCGCGCGGCAGCCCGGGCCTCACACCAGCCCCTGCTTGCTGGCCAGCACGGCGGCCTCGGCGCGGCTGGACACGTTCAGCTTCTTGTAGATGGACTTGATGTGGTCGTTGACGGTGAACCACTTGATGCCCATGTAACCGGCGATTTCCTTGATCGTGAAGCCCTTGCTGAGGTAGGTGAGCACCTCGCTCTCGCGCGGCGTCAGGCGGTCGTGTTCGGGCAGGCGCTCGATGGGCACGGGCTTGCTGGTGGTGAAGCCTGTGGCGGGCATGAAGCCGGAGTCTGGCGCTTGGCTGTCGCCGCCGCCATGGCGGAAGTGGGTGAGCAGGCGCCGCGCAATGGCCGGTGATAACGGCGGCTGGCCGCGCACGATCTTCTGCAGTTCCTCGACCAGCACCTCGAAGCGGTCTTCCTTCAGCAGGTAGCCGTCGGCGCCGCACTGCAGCGCGGGGAAGAGGTGGTCGTCGTCGCTGTACAGCGTGGTGACGATCTTGGTCGCCGGGTAGTGCGTCAGCTCGGCCAGCAGTTCCATGCCGTTGCCGTCGGGCAGTTCGAGGTCGACGAGCACGAGCTTGAAGGGGTCGACGCCGTGCAGGCCCTGGGCGCCGCCGGTCAGTGCGATATGGCGGCGCGCACTCTCCAGATCGCCCGCCTCGGTGATGCCGATGGTGTCGCTGAAGCTCTCGCGAACGACGCGGCAGAGGAAGCTGCGCGCCACCGGGTTGTCTTCGAGGATCAACACCTTGACGGCCATCGAAAAAGTCTCCACCGCATGGGAAGACTTCGATGCTAGCGCGGAAAGCTGCCGCATCCCGCGCGCTGCAACTCCCTCTTACGGGTTGACCAGCAGCAGCTTGCCGATCACCTGGCGTGTGCCCATGCGGCTGTAGGCGGACTTCAACTCGCTCATCGGCAGCGTGCAGTCGACAACCGGCTTGAGCAGGCCCTGCGCGTACCACTGCGCCAGCTGGCCCAGCGCCGCGGCGCTCGCCTGCGGTTCGCGGCGCACGAAGTCGCCCCAGAACACGCCGACGATGGCCGCGCCCTTCAGCAGCGCCAGGTTCCAGGGCACGGCCGGGATGCCGCCGCCGGCAAACCCCACCACCAGGTAGCGCCCGCGCCAGGCGATGCTGCGGAACACCGGCTCGGCCAGATCGCCGCCCACCGGGTCGTAGACGACGTCGGGGCCCTTGCCGTCGGTCAACGCCTTCAGTGCGTCGCGGATGTTCTCGCGGCCGTAGTTCAGCGTCGCGTCGGCGCCGAGTTCACGCAGCCGTGCGCACTTGGCGTCGGTGGACGCGGCGGCGATGACACGCGCGCCGGCGGCCTTGGCGATCTGCAGCGCCGCCGTGCCCACGCCGCCGGCGGCGCCGAGCACGAGCACGGTCTCGCCGGCCTGCAACTGCGCGCGGTCGATCAGCGCGTGGTGCGAGGTGCCATAGGTGAAGGCGAAGGCGGCGCCGTCGGTGAGCGCGAAGCCCGGCGGCAGAGGCATCACGTTGGCCGCTTGCACCACCGCATGCGTGCCGAAGCCGCCGTGGCTGCCGACGGCTGCCACCGGCATGCCCGGCTTCAGGTGTTTGACGCCCTCGCCGACGGCTTCGATCACTCCCGAGAACTCCGAACCGGGAACAAAGGGCAGCGGCGGCTTGACCTGGTATTTGCCCTGCACGGTCAGCAGGTCGGGGAAGTTCAGGCTGGCGGCGCGGATGGCGATGCGCACCTGGCCGGGGCCGGGTTCGGGTGTCGGCAGTTCCTGCCAGCTCAGCGCGTCGACGCCGTCGAGGGTGGTGCAAAGCCAGGCGTGCATTCGGTTCCTTGGTGCCGGCAGGAAGCCTACAGGCCCTGTCGCTGCAGCGGGGCGGCCAGCGCCTGGCGCAGGCTGTCGATGCTGTCGGCCAGGTGCACGCCGGTGTCGTTGTCGGCGCCACGGCGGCCGCCGCGCTGTGCGCCTTCCAGCCGCACCAGCAACTGGCGCGCCTGCTGGCGCAGCAGGCCGCGCGCGTCGGCGCGCACGGTGGGCGTGGTGCGCAGCAGCGCCGTCACCAGCCGGTTGACATGGCTGCGCTGCAGTTCGCGGCGCTCGGGGCGGATGTCGCGTGCCGCGGCGCCGCCCAGCGCAAGTTCGCTCCAGACGTCGTCGGCCAGGCGCTGGTAGAGCTCGGCGAGCTGGAAGGCCTCGGCCGGCCGGTCGACCTTGGTGGCGCTGTCGAGCACACGTGCGGCCAGGCCGTCGCCCATCAGGTAGTTCAGCAGCGCGCGCTGCAGATCGAGCAGGCGCTGCGCCAGCGCGAAGTCGGTGGATTCGCCGATGCTGTCGGCGCGGTCGAGGTAGTCGGGCGCCAGCCGGCGCTGCAGCGCTGGTGTCAGGCTCAGGCCGTCGGCGGCGAGCACGGCGCGCGACATCAGGTCGAGCGAGGCCCGCTGCACGCCGGCGGCCACCGGCAGCAGCGGCTCGCGGCCGCTGCCGGGGAAGTCGCGCAGCGTGCGCACGCCGCCGATCTGGCGCGCCAGCACGGCCACCGAGCGTGCCACGTCGGCGATGGCGAAGCCGAGTGAACGGCGCAGCACGGCGTAGTCGCGGTCGGGTGGCAGTTCGCGCGTCTCCTGGCGCTTGAAGAGGTCGCGTGCGATCTCCAGGCGCTTGGCGGCGAAGGCCAGCGGGTCGGCGCCGAGGTCGCCCTGGAGGGTCTCGGGGTCGAGGCCGAAGAAGATGTCCTCGTCGGTGCCGAAGGCCAGCAGCGCTTCCTTGCTGCGTGCCGCGATGCGCTGAAGTTCGTTGCGCTCGTCGGCCGGCTTGGTGCCGGCGGCCATGGGTTTGTAGGCGTACTCGATGGCCCAGTAGTCGTACGGGCCCAGCGTGGTCTGGAAGGGCACACCACCGGTCTGCCCGGGCCGCGGCAGGTTTACCGCGTTGTATTCCATCACCGAGCCGGTAGTGCCGTAGGCGCGCGTGAACTCGGCGTCGGCCAGCTGCGCTTCGGTGTAGGCGCGCGAGGCGCGGAAGTTGTGGCGCAGGCCTAGAGCGTGGCCCATCTCGTGCAGCACCAATTCCTTGACGTAGTCCTGCACGAACTGCTGCGCCAGCGGGCTGTCGGGTTCGAGCTCGCCACGCGCTTCCAGCACGTCCATCGCGTAACCCAGCTGCTCGGCGGCCAGCTGGCCGTGCTGGCAGCGCGCCTGCTCCTGCGGGTTGAAGGGCAGGCCTTCGCGCGCGGCGCGTTCGGCCGGCGGTTCGAAGAGCTGATCGAAGGCTTGCGCGAAGCTGGCGCCGGCCACCGTGGGCGCCGCCAGCACCTGGGCGCGCAAGCCGCGGATGTTGCGCGTGGTGAGGCCTTCGACGGCGATGTCGGCGTCCAGGATCTCGCCCGTTCGCGGGTCGACGTGCGAAGGGCCGATGGCGCCGAACACCGGGTTGGCGTTCATCATCCAGCGCACCGACGCGTAGCCGTAGTCCAGCGTGTCGAACTTGGCGTCGTCAGCCTGCTGCTCGACCTTGAGGGCGCCGCGGATGCCGATCTTCTCGAAGGCCTTGTTCCACTCGAGGATGGCCGCGCGCACCGTCTCGCGGTAGGCGGTGGGCACGTTGCGGTCGACCCAGAAGGTGATGGGCTTGACCGGCTCGGAGATCTCGGCCGCCGGGTCCTTCTTCTCGAGCCGCCAGCGTGTCACGTAGCGCTGGCGTGGCGACAGCGCCAGGTCGTCGCCGAAGTCGAGCACCGTGGTGGTGAACAGGCCCAGGCGCGGGTCGGCGCGGCGCGGCGCCATCGGCGTCTCGGGCAGCGGCGCGAGCGAAAAACTCTGGCCCACCAGCAGGCTGCGGGTGTCGGGCAGGAAACGTGGCAGCACCGGCACCGGCAAACCCGGCGGCGCGCCGGGCAGCGGCATCGCGATGTTGCCGGTGAAGAAGTGGCTCTGCGTTTCGAGGATGGTGGCCACCGGCGAGCCGCGCAGCGCGGTGAACACGGTGTTGCTGCGGTCCAGGCTGTAGCCCTGGCGCAGCCCGCGCTGCAGCATCATGCCGATGCCGCTCAGGTCGCCGAGGAAGATGCCGTTGGCTTCGACCAGCACGCTCTTGCGGTCGGGGTGGGGCTGGCTGACCACGGGCACCGAAGCCAGCAGGCTGTTCGAGTAGCTGTCGGCGACGGCGCGCGCCTCGGGCGTGCCGGCGGCGGCGATCACCTCGGCGTTGCGGGCCTGCAGGCGCACCTGGTTGTGCACACGCAGGAATTCCACCACCTGGGCGCCGCCGGCGCCGTTGATCGGCATCGCCATCAGGCCGCCCAGCACCCAGGCTTCGCTGATGCCGCTCTTGATCTTCGGCGACAGCAGGAAGGGTTGACCCAGCTGCGAGGGCAGCAGTTCGATCCAGACCTTTTCGTCCTTCTGCCACAGCACCAGCGGGCCGTCGATGCGACGCGCGTCCTTGATGACGGTGGCGAAGGGCGGCGGGCCGCTGGGCGGGCCGCTGGTCGGGGCGCCAGACGGGCCAGCCTGCGGGCCGCCCGGCGCAGCCGCCGGGCGGGCACCGGCTGCTGCCGCCGCCGGGGCCGACGGCGCCGCGGTCGTCGCCGGCGCAGCGGGTGGGGTGGCCGCAGCGGCGGGTGCTGCGTCCTTGGCCTTCGCGCTTTCGGGCGGCAGCTGTGCGCAGGCCCCCAGCAATGCGGCGGAGATCGCGGTCAGCGCCGCGCGGCGGGAGGAGGGGCGGATACGCATGGGGCAGCGGGCGGCTGGCCGCCGAAGAGACGAGCCGCGATTGTCGGGCAAAGCCCCGTTCGCCGCTGCCCGCCGCCCGCTACGGGCCTGGCGCGCAGTGACATGCTGCGCAGCCCGGCCGCGCCGTGCCCGCGCCGGCTCAGCGGATGGGCTTGAAGCGCACGCGCTTGGGCCGCGCGCCTTCCTCGCCCAGGCGCTTCTTCTTGTCGGCTTCGTATTCCTGGTAATTGCCGTTGTAGAAGAACCATTGCGAGTCGCCCTCGCAGGCCAGGATGTGGGTGCAGATGCGGTCGAGGAACCAGCGGTCGTGGCTGATGACCATCGCGCTGCCGGCAAATTCGAGCAACGCCTCTTCCAGGGCGCGCAGCGTCTCGACGTCAAGGTCATTGGACGGTTCGTCCAGCATCAGCACGTTGCCGCCCTTGGCCAGCGTCTTGGCCAGGTGCAGGCGGCCGCGTTCACCGCCCGACAGGCTGCCCACCTGCTTTTGCTGGTCGTTGCCCTTGAAGTTGAAGCGGCCGAGATAGGCGCGGCTGGGCATCACGAACTTGCCGACGATGATGTTGTCCAGGCCGCCCGAGACGTCTTCCCACACCGTCTTTTCGCCCTGCAGGCTGTCGCGGCTCTGGTCGACGAAGGCCAGCTGCGCCGTCTTGCCGATCTTCACCTCGCCGCTGTCGGGCTTTTCCACGCCTTGCAGCATGCGGAAGAGCGTGGACTTGCCGGCGCCGTTGGGGCCGATGATGCCGACGAGGGCGCCGGCGGGCACCTTGAAGCTGAGCTTGTCGATGAGCAGGCGGTCGCCGAAGCTCTTGCTGACGTTGTCGAACTCGATGACCTCGTTGCCCAGGCGCTCGGCCACCGGGATGAAGATCTCGTTGGTCTCGTTGCGTTTCTGGTATTCGACGTCGCTCAGTTCCTCGAAGCGCGCCAGGCGGGCCTTGCTCTTGGTCTGGCGCGCCTTGGCGTTGGAGCGAACCCACTTGAGTTCCTCCTTCATCGCCTTCATGCGCGCGTCTTCGGTCTTCTGCTCGACCTCCAGGCGCTTCTCTTTCTGGTCCAGCCAGTCGGAGTAGTTGCCTTTCCACGGGATGCCGGCGCCGCGGTCGAGCTCGAGGATCCACTCGGCCGCGTTGTCGAGGAAGTAGCGGTCGTGGGTGATGGCCACCACGGTGCCGGGGAAACGCTGCAGGAAGTGCTCGAGCCATTCGACGCTTTCGGCGTCCAGGTGGTTGGTCGGTTCGTCGAGCAGCAGCATGTCGGGCTTGCTCAGCAGCAGGCGGCACAGCGCCACGCGGCGCTTCTCGCCGCCCGACAGCAGGCCGATCTTGGCTTCCCAGGGCGGCAGGCGCAGTGCGTCGGCGGCCAGTTCCAGCTGCAGGTCGGTGTTCTCGCTGCCGGCAGCGGCGATGGTGGCTTCCAGCTCGTGCTGCTCGGCGGCCAGCTTGTCGAAGTCGGCGTTCTCGTCGGCGTACTCGGCGTAGACCTCGTCCAGTCGCTTCTTGGCCGCCAGCACGCCGCCCACGCCTTCTTCAACGACTTCGCGCACGGTCTTGTCAGCCGGCAGCAGCGGCTCCTGGGGCAGGTAGCCGATGTTCAGGCCTGGCATGGGCACGGCCTCGCCCTCGAACTCCCTGTCGACGCCGGCCATGATCTTGAGCAGCGTGCTCTTGCCCGAGCCGTTGACGCCCAACACGCCGATCTTGGCGCCCGGGAAGAAGGACAGGCTGATGTTCTTCAGGATCTGCCGCTTCGGCGGCACGACCTTGCCGACGCGGTTCATGGTAAAGACGTACTGGGCCATGGCTGAAGTGAGTCCGGTTGCGTGAGCAAAACCAGACATTATCCTGGACAAGTGCCAGCGTCGGCCGCTGCAGGCGCCGGGCGCCGGTGTTCAGTGACTGCGCCCGCCGAGCGCACACCGGATCGCCGCCAGCAGCTTGTCGGCCTCGACCGGCCTGACCAGGTAGCCGTCGGCGCCCAGCGCCAAGCCCGCTTGCGCGACCCCGCATCGCGTGTTGAAGAGGTCAGGATGACGAAAGGCAGCCTACAAAGCCCGGCGTGGGCCCGCACGCGCCGCAGCAGTTCAAGCCACCGCCGTCGGCCTTGACGACGTCTCACAGCACCAGGTCCGCTGGCGGCTGGCCTTGCAACACGGCCATGGCGCCTTCAACGCTGTCGGCGTCGCGCACGCGATAGCCGGCGGGCTCGAGCAGGCTGCGCTTGCATTCGACGTTCATCGGCCCGTCGTCGACGGCAGGCAGTGTGCACGGTGAGCGCGGCGCGCGCAGTGCAGGCGCAATCGACGTGGCCACCGCCGGCGCTGCGCTGGCGCTGGCCAGGGCCGGCGTCGGCGCCTGTCCCGACGGCAGCAGCGGCACGAGCGCGGCCGTGAACATCGCCGGGCCGATGGGTGGGGCAAAGTGGCCAACGAGGCCGGCGGCGAGTGCCTTCTCGCGGTCACCGACCATCGCGTAGGCGGTCGCCGCCAGCCGCGGGATGTGCCGCAGCGCCGGATCGGCCTTGAGCTCGCGCGCCACTTCGTAACCGCCGCGACGCGTCATCTGGACGTCGCAGACGACGAGATCGGGCCGGTGCAGCCGCGCCATTGCCAGGCCGGCTTCGCCGTCCTGCGCCACGATCGTTTCGTGATGCCACGCCTGCATCGGGTAGTCCATCAACTCCAGGCTGGTCGGGTTGTCCTCGATCACCAGGATGCGCCACGCTCAGGACTCCGCGACGACCATGCTCCGCGTGCGCGGGCGCGTGCGCGTGCGCGTGCGCCGCGGCACCGTCAACGGCTGCGCTGGCGTCAGGGGCGTCGTGCGGCGCGACGGCCGGCCCCGGTTGCGCTCGAATGCGGATCGATCGACCAAACCAGGTGCAGGGGAAGCCGTTGCTTGCCAAGCCCGCCGGCACGATGCCATCGCCCCCGGGTAGAATGCGAACAGCATCGCGGCTTCCAGTCATCGCGGTGCGGTCGATCCCGACGCCTCGAACCCTTCGCGCCTACCGACTGGTGCACCCGCCACGGGTGACAGCAGGCTGCGAACCAGGGCCCCTTCAGTGGGCCGAAAAACCACATGCAATTTACCGACCTCGGCCTGGCCGAGCCGCTCCTGCGCGCCGTTCGCGAGCAGGGCTACGACACCCCCACGCCGATCCAGGCGCAGGCCATCCCTCAAGTGCTCAAGGGCGGCGACCTGCTGGCTGGCGCACAGACCGGCACCGGCAAGACCGCCGGCTTCGTGCTGCCGATGCTGCACCGCCTGATGGCCACGCCGGCCGTCAAGGACGCCCGTGGCCGCGTGCCCATCCGCGCGCTGATCCTGACGCCGACGCGGGAGCTCGCCGCGCAGGTCGAGGAAAGTGTGCGCACCTACGGCAAGTACGTGCCGCTGACGAGCATGGTGATGTTCGGCGGCGTCGGCATGTCGCCCCAGGTCGACAAGCTCAGGCGCGGCGTCGACATCCTGGTGGCCACGCCCGGCCGCCTGCTCGACCACGCGCAGCAGCGCACGCTGGACCTGAGCCATGTCGAGATCTTCGTTCTCGACGAAGCCGACCGCATGCTCGACATGGGCTTCATCCACGACATCAAGAAGGTGCTGGCCATCGTGCCGGCGAAGAAGCAGAGCCTGCTGTTTTCGGCCACCTTCAGCGACGAGATCAAGGACCTGGCCGACCGCCTGCTCAACGCCCCGGCGCTGATCGAGGTGGCGCGCCGCAACCAGACCGCCGAGGCCATCGTGCAGAAAATGCACCCGGTGGGCCGCGAGCGCAAGAAGGAACTGCTGGCCCACCTGATCAAGAGCGGCGACTGGCACCAGGTGCTGGTCTTCACGCGCATGAAGCACGGTGCCAACCGCCTGACCGAATACCTGTGCGAGCAGGGCATCAGCGCCATGGCCATCCACGGCAACAAGAGCCAGACGGCGCGCACCAAGGCGCTGGCCGACTTCAAGACGAACGACCTGCAGGTGCTGGTGGCCACCGACATCGCGGCGCGCGGCATCGACATCGACCAGCTGCCGCACGTCGTGAACTTCGAAATGCCCAACGTGCCCGAGGACTACGTGCACCGCATCGGCCGCACCGGCCGTGCCGGCGCCACCGGTGAGGCCATCTCGCTGGTCTGCCTGGACGAAGAGGTGTTCGTGAGGGACATCGAAAGGCTCATCAAGCGCAGCATTCCGCGTGAGGTGGTAGCGGGCTTCGAGCCGCCGGTTGGCGAGAAGGCCGAGCCCATCGTGCTGGGCCGCATGACCATCGGCATCGGCGGCACCAAGCGCAACGCGGGGGGTGGCGGCGGTGGCGGCGGTGGCCGTGGCGGCTACGGCGGCGGCGGTGGTGGTGCACGCAGCGGCGGTGGTGGCGGTGGCGGCGGCGGCCGGCCGGGTGCTGGCCGCGCGCCGGGTGCCGGTGCGGGTGCGGGTGCGGGTGCGGGCCGTTCCGGCGCGCCTTCGTCGGGCCGCAGCGGTGGGCCGTCGTCGGGCCGCCCGAGCGGTGGTGGAGGTGGTGGCGGTGGCCGCCCGCCGGCCGGACGCGGCGGTCCGCCCAAGCGCTGAGCCTGGGGCACGCGGCGCTCAGCCGCGCGCCAGCTGCTTCAGCGCGTCGAGCTGGCCCGCGCGCAGTTCGGCGCGCACGGACGTGATGTCCACCGGCCGCTGCAGCAGCTTCGTGAAGGCCTTGGCCGAACCCGGCGGGCCGACGTAGAGGCCGCCGACGAGCTGTCCGTGGCGCACGACGAGCCGCCACCAGGCCTCGTCGCCTTCACGGGCGTGAAAGTCCTCGTCGCCCTCCCGGGCCGTGATCTCGCCCTGGCTGCGCAGGTCTATGCCCTCGCACTTCAGCTGCAGCACGATGCGCGGCGTGGCGTAGGGCACGGGCGCACCGAGCATCGATTCCACCGCGGTCGACGCATGAGCCACGCCGATCGGCCACAGCCCGCGCGGCGTGCCCTTCAGGTCGGCCACGTCGCCGACGGCGTAGATGTCGGGGTCGTCGGTCTGCATGTGGCGGTTGACGCGCACACCGTTGTCGCCCAAAGCGAGCGCGGCCTGCTCGGCGAGGAAGGTGTTGGCCTGGATGCCCAAGGCGGCGACGAAAAGGTCGGCGCGCACACGCGGTCCGTGGCTGAGCCAGGCCGTCTGCAGCTGCGGCTGGCCTTCGTATTTCGTCACCGAACTGCCGCACACCACCTGGATGCCTATGCTTTCCAGGTAGCCCTGCAGCCGGGCCGCGCCGGGTTCGTCGAGCTGCGCATTCATCAGCCGGTCGGCACGCTGCAGCAGCGTCACCTTCAGCCCCAGCTTGTGCAGCGCGTCGGCGGCCTCGACACCCAGCACGCCGCCGCCCACCACGACAGCGCGCCTGGCGCCACGGCGGTGCACGTAGTCGCGGATGGCACGTGCGTCGTCGGCGCTGCGCAGCACGAAGGCGTTGGGGTGGTTCAGGAAGCCGGCGTCGGGTGGCGTGCTGCGTGCGCCTGTGGCCAGCACCAGCTTGTCGTAGAGCAGGCCTTCGGCGGCACCGGCCGGCGCGCCGCGGGTGCGCGGGTCCATCAGCTGCAGACGGTGCGGCTTGCGCTCGATACGCGCGGCCACCATGCCCGGCCATACGGTAATGTCGTGCCTGGCCGCCCAGTCGTCAGGTACCAGCTTCAGCGCCTCCATGCCGTCGCTGTCGTAGATCAGCCGGCCGATGCCCATGCGGTTGTAGAAGGCGTGCGGCTCGTTGGCGACGATGTCGATCTTCACGCTCGGGCTGCTGCGGCGCAGCGCCTCGGCCACACCCATGCCGGCCACGCCGTTGCCGACGATGACGACACGCCGCACCGCCGCATTCAGCGCGCGGTCGACCTGCGGCGCGCGTGCGATCGCGATCACCTTCGGCGCGGGCGCGGAGTGGGGGTCGCGGTCGATCAGCACCGGCCCTTTCACCGTGCACATGCAGGCCAGGCGGGCGCGGCCTTCGAGACCCAGGCGGCGCAGCGTGGCCAGTTCGTCTTCGCCGGGCGGCGACAGCTGGTCGTGGCCTTCGCAGATGGCCACCGGGTCGGCGCCGCAGACCCCGGCGCGGCAGCCGAAGTTGATCTTCAGCCCGGCGCTTTCGATGGCCTCCAGCAGCGTGGCGTCGGGCGCCACCTGGAAGCTGATGCCCGAGGCGCGGTCGGTGACCTCGGCGCTGTCGTGGCTGGACAGGCGGTCCTTCAGCGCCGTGCCGCCACCGATCTGCGTCGTCACGCGGCCGCCTTCCGCGCCGGCGCGCTTGCTGTTGCGCTGCGTGGCCTGCCAGCGGCGCTCGGCGTGCAGGCCGCTGCCCGCCAGCAGCGCGGCCAGGGCGATGCCGGTGAACTGCGCCGCCAGCAGCAGCGCGGCGGGCGGCTCGCTGCCCAGAAGTCCGGCCACCGTACGCACGACGGTCGGCCCGGCAAACCAGTAGAAGGCGCTCAGCGCCAGCACGCCGAAGGCCAGCGCCACGCGGTAGGGATTGGCCGGCGTGGCCGGCACAAAAGCCAGCACCAGCATGTACAGCCCCGCCGACGCACAGCAGCTGCCCAGCAGGATGAGTGCATGCCATGGTTCGCCCCAGGCCGGTGACGGCCCCTGCAGGAAGTAACCCAGGACGAGCCCCGGCAGCAGCGCCATGAACAGCCGGCGCTGCGCGGCGTGGCGCGGGTTGTCGTCGTAGACGTCGCTGAACACGGCAGCGCGCGGGTTGAAGTCGTAGCAGCTCTTCTGGCAGCCCACGCAGGGACTGCAGTAGCCGTTTTTCACGACGATCAGCGGCGCCTGGCCGTAGGCGCGCTGGATGGGTGCCAGCGGGCAGAAGGTGCCGCACCAGCCGCTGCGGCCCTTGAACACCGCGCCGCCCAGGAAGGCCAGCGCCAGCACCGAGAAGAGCCCGGCGCCGACGAGGGCGCCGCTGTGGTTGAGCAGCGGCACGCGCAGCGCCACCGCGGTGACGAAGAGCAGCACCGCGATGCCGAAGGCGGCGGCCTTCAGCGACGCGGGCAGGTCGAGTGCGCGGCCGAAGCCGGCCAGGCGCGGCAGCTGGTTCATCGTCGCCATCGGGCACACCTGTCGCCACAGGCCGGGTGCGATGACCAGAAGCGCCGGCACGACCGGAATTGCCAGGCCCCAGAACAGTTTCAGGCCGAGTTCGGGCTGCACGATGAGCAGCACGGCCAGGCCGACGGTGACGGCCATCACCGCGGCGCGCGCGGTGTACCAGACGGCCATCGGCACGCGCGCCTTCAGTTGCGTGTAGTTGCTGAAAAACTGGGTGGCGGCGGCGCTGGCGGCGGCGCTGGCGGCGGCCGCGGCGGCGTCGGCCGTGGGGGCTGTGGCGATGGGGATGACGGTGGGTCTGGCCATTAAGGGTACTTTTTTCAGTCGCCGGGCTGCAGGGCACGCAGCCGCGCCGCGACATGCGCGCCCAGGTCGCGCAGCAGCGCCACCGCGATGCGCGGCTGCCAGGCCGCCAGCTGCAGCAGCGCCTCGGGCGACAGCATCAGCAGTTCGGCCGGGCCCGCCGTGGCGACGCTGGCCGTGATGCCACTGGGCGCGCCGTCCAGGAAGCTGAGGATGCCGAAGACCTCACCTTCACCCCGCTGCACACGCGGTGCGTTTTTCGCCGCGCCGGCGCTGCGCACCTCGACTTGGCCGCTGGCGATGACACAGAGCAACCGCGCCGTGCTGCCCGCCTCGACGACGACGGCGCCGGCCGGGTAGCGGCGTCGCGCCGCATAACCGATGAACTTCTCCCACTCGTCGCTGCTCAGTTCGCCCAGGATGGCGCGCTGGGGCGGCGCGCTCTCGGGCTCGGCGGCCCCGGCATAGCTGAAGAAGTTGCTCATCGGGGGCTCCTGCGTCGAGGGGGTCAGGTCGTTCCGGAGGCGTCGTAGGCGGTGGCCAGGTGCAGCAGCGCGGCTTCGAGGAAGCCCTGCGACCAGGGCTGCCCGGGTGCCAGGCCCATGCCCTGCCAGACGTGGCTGTACAGCGCCCAAAGGTGGGCCTGGCGGGCCTGCTGCTGCGCGGCGGTGTCGGCCGCGCCAGCGGCGGGCAGGGCGGCCTGCAGCGCGTCGGGCGCGATCTCTTCGCCCAGCTTCTGCGCGGCGCCGCGAAAGGCGGCCAGCAACTGCCGTTGGTGCGACGCCAGCTCGGCAGCAGCCCGCTGCAGCGGCGCTGCCGCATCGGCGCCGGGGGCCAGCAGCGCCAGCAGCGCGGCTTCGGGTGTGTGCGCCAGGCGCAGCGGGTTGACGTCGCGCACCGCCAGCAGGGCCGGTGCGCGGCTGCCGATCTGGCGACGCTCACGCGCCTGCTCTTCGAGCAGCTGGCGCAGCACGGTGACGGCCGCGCGCGCCAGCGCGCCGACCTGCGCTGCGGCCTGCGCCGGGTCGCGGTCGGCCAGCGCGTCGGCTGGCAGGCCCAGGCCACCCGCGAGCTGGGCCAGCAGCGCGGTGGCCTCGCCGCCGGCCGCTGGCCTTGCTACGGCGGGCAACAGCGCGGGCAACACCGCAGGCAACACCGCGGCCGGCGCCATCGGCAATGCGGCGGGTGCGACGACGACGGCCGACGGTGCCGGCGCAGGGCCTGCCGCAGCGGCCTGCACCTGTGGTGCGCTGCCCACCGCAGGCATCGGCGTGCTGCCCGCCGGCCGGGCCGCTGGCGCAGCCGCGGACTTGGGCGCAAGCCGGATCTTGGTGACCTCGACCGACTCGTCTTGCGCCGGCGGTGCCGCGCGCAGGATCTCGGTCAGCCCTTCGCGCGCCGGCGCCACGCTGGCCAGCATGGCCGCCGGATCGCCGCCGCGCAGCGGCGCCGTGGCTTCGACCGACGCGGGCCGTGCCGCTGCGGGTGCCGGCAGTGGCGCCGGCAGTGGCGCCGGCGATGGTGCCGGCGCAGCGGCCGCTGGCGGCACGGCCGCACGTGGCAGGCCGCCCTGCACCACGATGGTGTAAGGGCCGAGCTCGATGCGGTCGCCATCGTGCAGCGTGTGCTCGCCGGCCAGCCGTGCGGCGGCGCCGTTGACAAAGGTGCCGTTGGTCGACAGGTCGCGCAGCATCACGCCCGCCGGCGTCGTCGTGATCTCGCAGTGGCGCGCCGACAGCGCCAGCGTGCGGTCGGCTATGGGCCAGTGGGCGCCGGGGTCGCGGCCGATGACGAAGCGAGGCGGCACGTCGGGCAGCTGCATCTCGGTGAGTACGCCCTCGGCCATCTCGGCGCCCTTCACCATCTTCAGGCTGATCATCGCTGGCGGTCCCCTGCGCAGTGCTGCGCTCGCACGCAATGCTCGTGGATGTGCAGGTGCAGTGCCATCCCGCAATCGGGCGCGGTGATCAGGCCTGGTTTTGGCGTGCGTGCGCGCTGTGGCTCAGGCGCCACCGCGCAGCCGCTCGGCCGCGCCGTCGATGCCCGCCTTCAGCCCGGTGTAGCTCTGGTGCACCGGGAACTGCGGGAACTGCGCCACGATGCCCTCGGGCGGGTGGATGAAGAAGCCGGCGTCGGCGGCGCCCAGCATGCCGGTGTCGTTGTACGAATCGCCGGCGGCGATGACCTGGAAGTTCAGCGCCTTCAGCGCGTTGACGGCGTGGAACTTCTGGTTGGGCTGGCGCAGCCGGTATTCGGCGACGAAGCCGTCGGCGTCGGTCAGCAGCCGGTGGCAGAAGAGCGTGGGGCGGCCCAGCTGCGCCATCAGCGGGTCGGCAAACTCGTAGAAGGTGTCGGACAGGATGACGACCTGGTAACGCGTGCGCAGTTCGTCGAGGAAGGCCCGTGCGCCTTCCATCGGCGCCATGCCGGCGATCACGGCCTGGATGTCGGCCAGCTTCAGCCCGTGCTGGCGCAGCAGCGCCAGGCGGAACTGCATCAGCTTGTCGTAGTCGGGCTCGTCGCGTGTGGTGCGGCGGAATTCGGGGATGCCGGTACGCTCGGAAAAGGCGATCCAGATCTCGGGCACGAGCACACCTTCGAGGTCGAGGCAGACGATTTGCATGGGGGCTCCTGAACCGGCGCGATGCTAGCGCGGGCCGCGCGAAGCACCACGCCGCGCAAACCGCCATCGGGTCCGGCCCGGGCTGGTGCGGGTCAGCCGGCTGCCTACAATCCCTCATCTCCGCGGGGTCTCTGCCGTGCTGCACTCGGTCAGCCTGTTCGCCTTTCTCTACCTCTTCTGGCTGCTGCTGTCGGGGTTCTTCACGGCTTTCCTGATGTCGGCCGGCGTGGGTTCAGCGCTTGCCGTGGTGTGGTTCGCACGCCGCATGGACGGACCGACAGCGCGCAAGGGCCCGGTCCACCTCGGTCTGCGCGCCTTCACCTACGGGCCCTGGCTGCTGAAGGAGATCGCCAAGTCGGCGTGGGCCGTCAGCCGCGTCATCCTCGACCCCAAGCTGCCGATCAGCCCGACGCTGGTGCGCTTCAAGCCGAGCCAGCGCACCGAGGCCGGGCTGGTGCTGCACGCCAACTCCATCACCCTGACACCGGGCACCATCACCATCGAGGCCGATGCCGGAGAGTTTCTCGTGCACGGCCTGACGCGCGACGCGGCGCATGGCGCGGTGGGCAGCGAGATGGACCAGCGCGTCGCCGCTGGCGAGCGGCGGGCCTGATGTTTGCCGCTGCCGCCCTGGCCCTGCTGGTGACGCTGGCCCTGGCCCTCGTGCGCGGCGCGCTGGGCCCCACGGTGTTCGACCGTGCGCAGGCCGGCAACACCATCGGTACCGTGGCCATGCTGCTGTTGGCGGTGCTGGGTTTCCTGGGCGGGCGGCCCGAGTTCCTCGACCTGGCCATCACCTACGGCCTGCTCAACGTCATCGGCACCATCGCCGTGCTGAAGTACTTCCGCCATGGCGACCTTGGGGACGCCGGCGATGCCGTTGAAGCCGGCCCCGGTGACAGGGGCGCGCGATGACCCTGGCCATCGACGTGGCGAGCTGGGTCTGCCTGCTCGGCGGTGGCTTCTTCTGCGTCGTCGGCGCCGTGGGCATGTTGCGCATGCCCGACTTCTACACGCGCATGCACGCCGCCAGCATCGTCGACACCGTCGGTGCCGCGCTGGTGCTGCTGGGCCTGATGCTGCAGGCCGGGCCGACGCTGGTGGCGGTGAAGCTGCTCTTCGTCGGCCTGCTGATCCTGGTGGCCAGTCCGACGGCGTCGCACGCGCTGGCCCGCGCGGCGATGGTGCGCGGGCTGCAGCCGCTGCTGGCGCCGCCGTCGACCGACACGAAGGGCGCGCCCGACACAACGCCCGTGGAAGAGGCCCCGCCATCGAAACCCTGATCATCAACGTGCTGATGGTGGCGATGTGCGTCACCGTCGTCGTCATCGCGCGCAGCCGCAACCTGTTTGGCGTCATCGTGCTGGGCGGCATCTACAGCTTCCTCATGGCCACGGTGCTGGTGGCCATGGACGCGGTGGACGTGGCGATGACCGAAGCGTCGGTGGGCGCGGGCATCTCCACCGTGCTGCTGCTGGGTGCGCTCTACCTGTGCAAGAGCGAGGAGGCGCGGCCGATGCGCAAGCCCTGGCTGCCGCTGGGCGTTTCGGTCTCGGTGGGCGCGGCGCTGATGTACGGCACCTACATGCTGCCCGAGTTCTCCGACCCGCAGGCCGCCATCCACCAGCACGTGGTGCCGCGTTACCTGAATGACATCAAGACCGAGGTCGACGTGCCCAACGTCGTCACCGCGGTGCTCGCCAGCTACCGCGGCTATGACACGATGGGCGAGACCACGGTGGTCTTCACGGCCGGCGCCGGCGTGGTGGCGCTGCTGCGCCGCCGCCGCCGCAGCGTTGCGCCCGGCCCGGTGCCGCACGAGCCGGGCCTGCGCGCGCCGGTTGCGCTCAAGGGCAGCGACGCACCATGAAGTCGGACCTCATCCTGCGGCTGGCCGCCAGGCTGCTGATCCCGTTCATCCTGCTGTTTGCCCTTTACGTGCAGTTCCACGGCGACTTCGGGCCTGGCGGCGGCTTCCAGGCCGGCGTCATCCTGGCTGCCGCCGTCATCTTTCACGCTCTCATCCACGGCCTGCCCGCGGCGCGCAAGCTGGTGCCCGAGGCGCTGGTGGAATCGATGATGGCCGTCGGCGTGCTGATCTACTCGGGCGTGGGCGTCATGGGCCTGCTGATGGGCGGCAACTTCCTCGACTACTTCGTGCTCGATCCCAACCCCGTGCACGGCCAGCACCGCGGCATCTTCTGGGTGGAAGTGGGCGTGGCCGTCACGGTGTCGGGCGTGATGCTGAAGATCTTCTACATGTTCACCGACCGCGGCAGGGTCGACGAATGAAAACCGCCGCGGCCGCGATGACGCTCTGGGGCCACTTCGCCTACTTCGTCACCGTGTTCCTGATGGTGGTAGGCCTGTTCATCGTCATCGCGCGCAGCAACCTCATCAAGAAGCTCGTCGGGCTGGGCATCTTCCAGACCTCGGTCTACCTGCTCTACATCGCGCCGGGCAAGCTGGTGGGTGGCACGGCGCCCATCCTCAGCGACGCCTTCACCGTTTATTCGAATCCGCTGCCGCATGTGCTGATCCTCACCGCCATCGTCGTCGGCGTGGCCACGCTGGCGCTGGGTCTGGCGCTGGTGGTGCGCATCCGCGAGGCCTACGGCGGCATCGAGGAAGACGAGATCCTGGCCCTCGACGAAAAGCCCGAGACGGTGGCGCCGCAATGAGCGTGATGGCGCATCTGCCGGCCCTGCAGGTGGTGGTGCCGCTGATGGCTGCACCGCTGACGGTGCTGCTGCGCCGCCGTGACCTGGCCTTCGGCGTGGCGCTGGTGGCCAGCTGGACGGCGCTGGTCATCGCCGTGCTGCTGTGGCTGCAGGTCGAAGCGGGCGGCACGCTGTCCTATGCCATCGGCAACTGGCCTCCGCCCTGGGGCATCGAGTACCGCGTCGACCGCCTCAACGCCTTCGTGCTGGTGTTGGTGGCCGGCCTGGCCGCCGTGGTGCTGCCCTACAGCCGCGCCAGCATCGAGGCCGAGGTATCGAGCGAGCAGCACTACCTCTTCTACACGATGTTCGTGCTGTGCCTGACCGGCCTGCTGGGCATGGCCATCACTGGCGACGCCTTCAACATCTTCGTCTTCCTCGAGATCTCGTCGCTGTCGAGCTACGTGCTGATCGCGCTGGGCAGAGACCGCCGCGCGCTGGTGGCTTCCTACCAGTACCTGATCATGGGCACCATCGGCGCCACCTTCTTCGTCATCGGCATCGGCCTGCTCTACCTGCTGACGGGTACGCTGAACCTGGCCGACCTGGGCCGGCGCCTGGCGCTCGTGGACAACCCGCGCCCGGTGCTGGCCGCGCTGGCCTTCATCACCGTGGGCCTGTCGCTGAAGCTGGCGCTGTTCCCGCTGCACCAGTGGTTGCCCAACGCCTACGCCTACGCACCCACGGCGGTGGCGGCCTTCCTGTCCGGCACCGCCACCAAGGTGGCGGTCTACGTGCTGATCCGCCTCTACTACTCGGTCTTCAGCGATGCGCAGGCCTTCGCCATCGTGCCCACCGAGCAGATGCTGCTGATCCTGGGCCTGCTGGGGGCCTTCGCGGCGTCCACCATCGCCATCTTCCAGTCCGACCTGAAGCGGCTGTTCGCCTATTCCAGCGTGGCGCAGATCGGCTACATCGTCCTGGGCATCTCCTTCCACTCGGTGAACGGGCTGACGGCGTCCATCGTGCACCTGGCCATGCACGGCCTGGCCAAGGCGGCGGTGTTCATGCTGCTGGGCGGCGTGGCACTGGTGATGGGCGGCACGACGCTGGCGCGAGTGCAGGGCCTGGGCTACCGCATGCCCTTCACCAGCCTGGGCATCGTGATCTGCGGCCTGTCGCTGGTGGGTGTGCCCGGCACCGGCGGCTTCATCAGCAAGTGGCACCTCATCCTGGCCGCGCTGGAACGCGGGCAGTGGTGGCTGGCCTTCCTGATCGTCGGCTCGTCGCTGCTGGCGGCGGCCTATGTCTGGCGTTTCATCGAGGCCGCCTACTTCAATGAGCCGCGCAAGGACATCGGTGATGCGCGTGTGCCCTGGTCGATGGCGCTGCCGGCGCTGCTGCTGGTGGCCGCATCCGTGGTGTTCGGGCTGTACAGCTCGGTGGTGCTGGAGTCGGCACGCGCGGCCGCCGTCATGCTGCTGGGGCCGCGCTGATGTTCACACCTGAACTCGGCATCCTGGCCGCCATGGCCGTGCCGCTGATCGGCGCACTGCTGATGTGGGCGACCTCGCGCATGCCCGACCTGCGCGACGCCATCACCCTGGCCACGGCAGCGGTGCTGCTGGTGGTGGTGCTGACTATCCTGCCGCACGTGCTGGCGGGCGCGCGGCCCACGCTGGCGCTGTTTACGGTGCTGCCCGGGCTGCAGATCAGTTTCACGGTCGAACCGCTGGGCATGCTGTTTGCGCTCATCGCGTCGGGGCTGTGGATCGTCAATTCGCTGTACTCCATCGGCTACATGCGCGGCAACGGTGAACGGCATCAAACGCGCTTCTACATCTGCTTCTCGCTGGCGCTGGCCGCCACCATGGGTGTGGCCTTCTCGGGCAACCTCTTCACGCTGTTTCTCGCCTACGAGGTGTTGACGCTGATCACCTACCCGCTGGTCACGCACGCCGGCACCGACAAGGCGCGCGCCGGCGGGCGCATCTACCTCAGCTACCTGATGGGCACCTCGGTGGCCTTCCTGCTGCCGGCGCTGGTGTTCATCTGGTTCGTCGCCGGCACCACCGACTTCACGCCCGGCGGCATCCTGCAGGGCAAGCTGGGACACAACGGCACCGCGGCGCTGCTCGTGCTGTGCATGTTCGGCGTCGGCAAGGCGGCGCTGATGCCCTTCCACCGCTGGCTGCCCGCGGCCATGGTCGCACCCACCCCGGTTTCGGCGCTGCTGCACGCGGTGGCCGTGGTGAAGGCCGGCGTGTTCACGGTGGTCAAGATCATCGTCTACATCTTCGGCGTCGACAACCTGGCCGGCAGCGGCATCGGAGGCTCGGCCGATTGGCTGGTCGTGGTGGCCGGCTTCACCATCATCGCGGCCTCGGTGGTGGCGCTGGGTGCCGACAACCTGAAGCGTCGGCTGGCCTACTCCACCATCAGCCAGCTGTCCTACGTGGTGATGGCCGCGGCGCTGCTGGCGCCGCTGTCGATCATCGGCGCCGTGATGCACATCGCGGCGCACGCAGTGGGCAAGATCACGCTGTTCTTCGCCGCCGGCGCCATCTACACCGCGTCGCACAAGACCGAGGTCAGCCAGCTCGACGGCATCGGCCGCCGCATGCCCATCACGATGGGTGCCTTCGCGCTGGCCGCGCTGTCGATGATCGGCCTGCCGCCGGCGGCGGGTTTCATCTCGAAGTGGTACATGCTGTCGGGCGCGATGGCGGCGCAGCAATGGCTCGGCGTGGTGGTGATCGCCGTCAGCACATTGCTCAACGCCGGCTATTTCCTGCCCATCGTCTACCGCGCGTTTTTCGTCGCGCCGGCTGCTGTGCAAGGCCATGACGAGCACCCGCACGGCGAAGCCCCGTGGCCGATGGTGCTGGCGCTGGGCCTCACTGCCACTGCCACCGTGCTGCTGTTTTTCCTGCCCGACGTGCCGCTGGCGCTGGCGCGCCAGATGATCGGCCTCTGAGGAGCTCTGGCCACCATGTCGCACACGCCTCCGACCTTGGTCCCGCCTTTTCCGCCGCCGTCGCACTGGCTGGACGATCCGCGCCACGTCAAGCTGCTATGGCGCGGTTTCCTCGCCGTACTGGCGTTCACGGTGCTGGCCGAACTGGCCGTGCACCTGCACCCGCACTTCGGCATCGAAGGCGTGTTCGCTTTCCACGCCTGGTTCGGCTTTGCCGCCTGCACCGCGATGATCGTCCTTGCCAAAGGCTTGGCGCTGCTGCTCAAGCGCCCCGACAACTACTACGGCCGCCGCGATGACTGACACCGTGCTGCACCCCGGCCTGGTGCTCATCCTGGGCGCGCTGCTGTTGCCCGCGCTGCGTGGCTGGCTGCGCGCGGTGGCGGTGGTGGCGCTGCCGCTGGCCGTGCTGGGCCTGGTGTGGCTGGTGCCCGACGGCGCCGTGTGGCAGCTGCGCTTCCTTGACTACACGCTCACGCCGCTGCAGGGCGACAAGCTCGCGCGCCTGTTCGCCACCATCTTCGCGCTGATGGCCGCCGGTGGCGGCCTCTTTGCGCTGGGACAGAAGAGCCGCGTCGAAGTGCCCGCGGCGTTCGTCTACGCTGGCGCGGCCATCGGCGTGGCGCTGGCGGGCGACCTCGTCACCGTGTTCGCCTTCCTGGAACTGATGGCCGTGGCCTCGACGCTGGTGCTGTGGAGCCAGGGTGACGCGGCGTCCTACCGCGCCGCGCGCCGCTACCTGATGGTGCACCTGCTGGGCGGCGTGGTGCTGTTTGCAGGCATCACCGGCCACGTCGTGCAGACCGGCGAAGTGGCCTTCACGCGCATGGCGCCCGATTCGGTCGCGCACTGGCTCATCCTGATCGGCTTCCTCGTCAACGCCGGTGCGCCGCCGCTGTCGGCCTGGCTGCCCGACGCCTACCCCGAGGCCTCGTGGAGCGGCACCGTCTTCCTCTCGGCCTTCACCACCAAGACGGCGGTCTACGTGCTGATACGCGGCTTCCCCGGCACCGAGCTGCTGATCTGGGTGGGCCTGTTCATGATCTTCTACGGCATCGTCTACGCGCTGCTGGAAAACGACATGCGGCGCATCCTGGCGTACTCGATCGTCAACCAGGTCGGCTTCATGATCGTGGGCATAGGCATAGGCACCGAGATGGCGCTCAACGGTGCCGCCGCGCATGCCTTCACGCACATCATCTACAAGGCGCTGCTGCTGATGTCTGCGGGCTCGGTGCTGCTGATGACAAACCGCCGCAAGTGCTCGGAGCTGGGTGGCCTGTTCCACACCATGCCGCTGACCACCGTGTGCGGCACCATCGGTGCGCTGGCCATCTCATCCTTCCCGCTCACCTCAGGCTTCATCTCGAAGTCCATGGTCTCGCAGGCTGCCGCCGACGGCCACCTTCTCTGGGTCTGGCTGGGGCTGACGGCGGCCTCTGCCGGCGTCTTCCTGCACGCCGGCATCAAGTTCCCGTGGTTCGTGTTCTTTCAGCGGGACTCGGGCCTGCGCCCTGCCGAGCCGCCGGCGTCGATGCGCTGGGCGATGCTCTTCTTCGCCTTCCTGTGCGTCGCGATGGGTGTGTGGGCCGAGCCGCTGTACGCGCTGCTGCCCTACACCGTCAACTACGTGCCCTACACCGGCGCCCACGTGCTGACGCAATTGCAGCTGCTGCTGTTCTCGGGCCTGGCCTTTTTCGTCATGCTGCCCTGGCTGAAGCGCACGCTGACGATCACGCTCGACACCGACTGGCTGTGGCGCCGCGCCGCTCCGGCGCTGTGGCAGGGTGCGCTTCGCGCCTACGCCGGCGTGCGTGGCGGCGTCGCGCGGCCAATGCAGGCGCTGGTCAAGGGCGTGCTGGATGCCGTGGAACGCACCTACGGCCAGGAAGGCCGGCTCGCACGCACCTGGGCCACGCGTTCGATGGCGCTTTGGGTGATGGTGCTGCTGCTGGGCTACCTGACGCTGTACTACGTTTGAAACGCCCGGGCCTGCGGCGCTGCCGGCGCGCCGCGCGGGCACTTCACTTTGCCGCGCCCCACAGCTGCTGCAGCCGCGCATCACGACCGCAGGACGCGCGGTAGTAGGCGTAGCGCACCGGGTTCTTGCGGTAATAGTCCTGGTGATAATCCTCGGCCGGGTAGAAGGCGCCCGCGGCCTCGACCGTCGTCACGATCGGCTCCTTGAAGGGCTTGCTCTTCTCCAGCGCCGCCAGCGAGGCCTTGGCGGCAGCGGCCTGTGTGGCGTCGTGCGTGAAGATGGCCGTGCGGTAGGGGCTGCCGCTGTCGCAGAACTGGCGGTCCATGGTGGTCGGGTCGATGCTGCGCCAGAACCTGGACAGCAGCGTGTCGTAGCTGATCTTCGACGGGTCGAACACGATGCGCACCACCTCGGCGTGGCCGGTGCGCTTCGCCGAGACCTGCTCGTAGCTCGGGTTGGCGACCGTGCCACCGGTGTAGCCCGAGGTCGTCGACAGCACACCCGGCAGCTTGTCGAAGTCGGCCTCGACACACCAGAAGCAGCCGCCCGCGAAGGTGGCTGCAGCCGTGGCGGCCGGTGCAGTGGACGCGGGTTGTGCCGCGGCCGGCAGCGCAGCCGCCAGCAGCAGCAGCAGGCTCGCTGCGGAATGCACCACCAGGGTCAGCAGGGCCTTCATGCCGGCACCGCCACGAAACGCAGCGCCACGCCGTTGTTGCAGTAGCGCTTGCCGCTGGGCCGCGGGCCGTCGTCGAAGACATGGCCCTGGTGGCCGCCGCAGCGCGCGCAGTGGTACTCGGTGCGCGGCAGGATGAGCTTGAAGTCGGTGCGCGTGGCGATGGCGTCGGGCAGCGCGGTGTGGAAGCTGGGCCAGCCGGTACCGCTGTCGAACTTGGCGCCATGGTCGAACAGCGGCAGTTCGCAGCCCGCGCAGTGGTAGCGGCCGGCGCGCTTCTCGGCGTTCAGCTCGCTGCTGAAGGGCCGTTCGGTGCCTTCGTCGCGCAGCACCGCGTACTGCGCCGGCGTGAGGCGGCGGCGCCACTCTGCGGCGGGCAGTTCGACGCGGTCGCTGCGCGCGGGGGACGCGGCTGCGGTCTGAGCGGCGGCGCTGCCCAGTCCCAGCGTGGACAGCAGGTTCATCAGTTGGCGGCGGGTCATGCGGGTCTCCTTGGGGTCGCTCGGTCTGGGTCGGCCCGGGACGCGGGATCTTTCAGAGGCGGCACGCGGCGATGATGGTGCCGGCTGCGGCAGCGCGGGCCGCTGGGGTCATTCCCAGGCGGCCGACACGCCCGCCTGCCGGCGTCACTCGGAAGCCGCCAGCACCAGCGCTTGCTGGCGGGTACGCCCTTCGCGCCACACGCTCAGCGTCACCGTCTCGCCCGGCTGGCGGCGTTCCAGCGCGGTGAGCATGTCGTCGAAGTCGTTCACCGCCTCGCCGTTGATGGCGGTGATGACGTCGCCAGCCAGCACTTCGCCGCGGGTGCCGCGACGGAACGACTGCAACCCGGCGCGCGCCGCCGGCGTGCCAGCGCCCACCTGCACGATGGCTACGCCCTTGGGCAGGCTCAGTGCCCGCTGCAGCGCCGGAGGCCCGGCCGAGACACCGATGGCCGGGCGCACGAAGCGCCCGTCGCGGATCAGCCGCGGCACGATGCGGTTGACCTCGTCCACCGGAATCGCAAAACCGATGCCGGCGCTGGCACCGCTGGGGCTGGCGATCTGCGTGTTGACGCCGACCAGCCGTCCGGCCGAGTCGAGCAGCGGGCCGCCCGAGTTGCCGGGGTTGATGGCCGCGTCGGTCTGGATCACGCCGCGGATGGTGCGGTTGTTGAAGGACTCGATCTCGCGGTTCAGCGCGCTCACCAGTCCCGTCGTCAGCGACTGGTCCAGGCCGAAGGGGTTGCCGATGGCGTAGACACGCTGGCCCACTTGCAGTTCGCGGCTGCTGCCCAGCGCGATCGGCGGCAGCTTGGCCTTCGGCGCCTCGATGCGCAGCACGGCGAGGTCGCGGTCGGGGAAGGCGCCGACCATCGTCGCGTCGAAGGTGGTCTGGTCGGCCAGCGTCACACGGGCGCCGTTGGCGCCCTGGATGACGTGGAAATTGGTGACGATGTGGCCGCTGTCGTCCCACACGAAACCGGTGCCGGTGCCGCGCGGCACCTGCTGCACGTTCACGCTGAAGAGGTCGCGCTGCACACCCAGGCTGGTGATGTGCACCACCGACGGTGAACTGCGCCGGAAGAGGTCGATGTTGGCCAGCTCGTCGGCGGCCAGCGGACCGCGCGGCGCGATGGCTCGCGGTGCGGCGTCGGGGCGGCCTTGCACCAGCGTCGGCACGGCGAAGAAGGCGGCTGCGGCGCCCAGCAGGGCGGCGGCGATAACGGCGATCTTGCTGGGCGAGGTGAGGGCTTTCATGGGCTGGGCGGCAAGAGGCAGACCGCTGCAGATGGGGGCGGGCCGCCGCGCATCAAGGCGCGCGGCGTGCGCGATCAGTTTCTGACGAAGTCCAGCAGGTGCAACGAGACCCCCACCACATGCAGCAGCAGCAGCGCGGCGAAAACACGCGCGCAGACCACGTGCACGTCGCACCAGGCCGCGGCGGCTTGCGAGCCCTGCACGAGCAGCCAGCCGGTGCCGGTGATGCCGGTGGCCAGCAACGAAAGCAGCAGCAGGCCTTCCAGCATCGCCAGCAGGCCGCCGCCTTCGGCTGCGGGCAGGCGGCCACGCGCGAGGCCGGCGATGTCGCGCGTCACGGCGGCCATGTGGCCGCTGAGCCAGGGGAAGCAGAGTTGCCGGCGCTGGCCCAGGCTGCAATGCACCAGGTAGAGCGGCGTCAGCAGCGCCACGGTGAGCCCGAGCCCCACATGGGCCAGGTTCGCGACACCGGCCGCTTCCGGCAGGTGGCGGTACATGCGCAGCCACGGGCTGCCCGCCAGCAGGCCCAGCGTCGACAGCGCCAGCGTCAGGTGCAGCGCACCCGACAGGCGTTCCAGCAGCGCTTTCACGCTGCCGCGCTGCCTGGCCCGCCGGCCAGCCCGGCCAGCTGCGCGGCAAATCCCTCGACCGCCTTCCAGTCGGTGAACTCGACCTTCGTCGTCGGGTCGGTCGGCCCCTTGTTGAGCCACATCACGAACTGCATCATGCGGCGGTCCAGCGGGCCGTAGCGCGCGTAGTCCAGCTCGCCGGCGAACACACCCTGCAGCTTCGGCTGCCACGGGCTCTGCGCCATGAATCGCCGCAGGTAGGGGTTGGTCTCGCGGGTGTTGCGTGTCGGCTTGCGGGCCACCAGGTTGACCGAGAAGAAGGCGCTGGGCTTGCTCTGCAGCACGGCCAGGTGCCGGCGGATGAAGTCCATCACGGCCGGGTTGTGTTTGCCGTGGCGGATGCTGGCGCCGATGACGATGGCGTCGAAGGCCGCCGGGTCGGGCACCGCGTCGGTGATCGCCGCCACCTCGGCAGTGACACCCTGGCGTGACAGGTGCGTTTGCAGGCGCTCGCTGATCCGGCGCGAAAGGCCGTAGACGCTCGAATACAGCAGCAGGATCTTGGCCATCGTGTCTCGGGTGTGCGCGGCCAATGTAGAGCAAGGCAGCCGTGGCGCCACACCGGCATCACGCCCCGGCTTGACCTCGATCAGAAGCTGGCGCGGCCGACACCTTGCGGCTGCGCGCGTGACGTCGCACTCAGCGCTTCACACGCTTTCAGGCCACGACGTAGGCGGCCGCCGCGGTGGCGATCAGCGTGCCTTCGTCGTTCACCAGCCGCATCTGCGTGCTGCCGATGCGGCCGCCCAGGCGCGACGGTTCGGCGCTGGCCACGAAGTGCCGGCCCAGGCCCGGGCGCAGGTAGTCGACACGCAGGTCGATGGTGCCCATCCTGCTGAAGCGCTGCATCACCTGCAGCATGTTGTCGTGCGGGTGGCGTTCGGCGATGCCCACCATCAGTGCCAGGCCGCCCATGGCGTCGAGCACGGCCGAGATCACGCCGCCGTGCAGGCGGCCGTAGCTGTAGTGGCCCACCAGTTCCGGCTTCATGGTGATGATGCCGCGCACGTCGCCCGGCCGCACCGAAGCGATCTTCAGCCCCAGCACCTGGTTGAAGGTGATCTTGTGTTCGAAGAGATCGATGAGCGCGGCGTCCAGGCGCGCCTGTTCGTCGCTGCTGCGCAGCGCCAGCGTCACGCCGTGGCCCCGGCCAGGCCGAGCAGCGTGCGTGTTTCGGCGGGGCTGGCCACTTCACGCCCGACGTTGCGGGCGCAGCGTGCCAGCGCCTCGATGAGCACGCCATTGCCGCCGGCTTTCTCGCCACCGGGCAGGTAGAAGGTGTCCTCGAGGCCGCTGCGCAGCATGCCGCCGAGCTCGGCCGTGCGCTGGTGCACGGGCCAGATCTCGGCGCGACCGATCAGCGTGCTCTGCCACACGGCGCCGGGCGGCGCGTACTTCGGCAGCAGCGCCAGCAGTTCGGCGTCGCAGGGCATGCCGCTGGCCACGCCCATCACGAAGTTGAGCTCGGGCACGCCGCTGAACAGCCCGGCCTGCAGGTACATGCCGACGCTGCGCACGATGCCGACGTCGAAACACTCGAACTCGGGGTGAATGTGCAGTTCCTTCATCACCGCGAGGAAGGCCTCGACCTTGGCCACCGGGTTGTCGAAGACCATCGGCGGCCAGGCCCAGTGGCCGTCGGCCTTGATCTTCAGGTAGTTCAGCGTGCCGGCGTTGCAGGCCGCGGCTTCGGGTTGCACACGCCGCAGGCAGGCCACGGGGCCGCTGATGTCCTTGCCGATGACACCCGTGCTCAGGTTCAGGATGACACCGGGGCAGGCTTCGCGGATGGCGCCGCAGACGGCCTCGGCCACGTCCGGGTCCCAGCTCGGCATGTGGCCCTGGCCGGGCTCCTGGCTGCGCAGGTGCACGTGCAGGATGCTGGCGCCGGCGTTGTAGGCGTCGCGCGCCTCGGCGGCCATCTGGGCCGGCGTGACGGGCACCGGGTGCTGCTGCGGGTTGGTCAGCACGCCGGTCAGCGCACAGGTGAGGATGGCCTTGTCGGCGCGCGGCTCGGCGTTCATGTGGTGAGCTCCAGTTCCACCAGCACGGCGCCCGCGGCCACCGTGTCCTTCAGCTTCACGTGCACGGCGCACACGCGGCCCGCGGCGGCGGCGTGCAGCCACATCTCCATCTTCATCGCCTCCACGCACACCAGCGGCGTGCCCGCGGCGACGGTGTCGCCCACGCTGACTGCCAGCTGCGCCACCACGCCGGCGACGGCAGCGCGCGCCAGGCGCGGTTCGGTACGTGTGTCGCCCGCAGGGTAGGCCGAGACTTCGTCGAAGCTGAACACCGCGCCGTCCAGCGCCAGGTGCAGCCGGGCCCCGACGCGCGCGGCGCGGGCCCGGCGCTGCACGCCGTCTTCGGTATAGCGCAACACACCGGCGTCGAAGGACAGCACGGCCACGCCTTGCGGCGGGGCGCGCAGCGTGCGCGTCTGGCCCTGGCACTGCAGCGTGATGTCGGCATGCGAGACGCTGGCCGGCCGCGTGGCGGCCTGCGGTGCGTGCAGGGCGGCAGCCAGCCGCCAGGCCACCTCGGGCGGGGCCGGGCGTTGCAGCAGCGGCTCGCCCGCGGCGGCCCATTCGTCCAGCCGTGTGGTGGTCATCGTGGCCGCGGTGAACTGCGGGTGCTGCAGCAGGTCGCGCAGGAAACGGCCGTTGTTCACCACGCCCAGCAGCGGCACGTCTTCGAGCGCCCGTGTCAGACGGCGCGCGGCATCGGCGCGGTCGCTGCCGTGGGCGATGAACTTGGCCACCATCGCGTCGTACCAGGGCGTGAGCTCGGCGCCTTCGGCGATGCCGTGGTCGATGCGGATGCCGGTGTCTGCGGGACGCCAGCCGGCGATGCGCCCGGTCTGCGGCGTCCAGCCTTCGTAGGGGTCTTCGGCGTAGAGGCGCGCCTCGATGGTGTGGCCGGTGAAGGTGATCTGCGCCTGCGCCAGCGGCAGCGGCTCGCCACGCGCCACACGCAGCTGCCACTCGACGAGGTCCAGCCCGGTGATGCATTCGGTGACCGGATGCTCGACCTGCAGCCGCGTGTTCATCTCCAGGAACCAGTGTTTGAGCCCGGCGTCGACGATGAACTCCACCGTGCCCGCGCCGCGGTAGCCCACGGCCAGCGCCGCGGCCACGGCGTCGGCGCCCAGGGCCGCGCGCATCGCTGCGCTGACGATGGGCGAGGGCGCCTCTTCGATCACCTTCTGCCGCCGACGCTGCGCAGTGCAGTCGCGTTCACCCAGGTGCACGGCGTGGCCGTGCTGGTCGGCGAAGACCTGCACCTCGACGTGGCGGCCGTCTTCGATCAGCCGTTCCAGCATCAGCCGACCATCGCCGAAAGCGCTTTGCGCCTCGCGCCGTGCGCCGGCCAGTGCCGCGGGCAGTTCGTCGGCTGCGCGCACGAGCCGCATGCCGCGGCCACCGCCACCGGCCACCGCCTTCACCAGCAGCGGCAGGCCCAGCTTGTGTGCTTCGGCGAGCAGTGTCGCGTCGCTCTGGTCCTCGCCCCCGTAGCCGGCGGCGCAGGGCACACCGGCGTGCTGCATCAGTCGCTTTGCGGCGGCCTTGTCGCCCATTGCGCGCATGGCCTCGGGCGGCGGGCCGATGAAGACGAGGCCGGCGTCGGCGCAGGCTTGCGCGAAGTCGGCGCGTTCGGACAGGAAGCCGTAACCCGGGTGCACGGCGTCGGCGCCGGTGGCACGCGCGGCGGCCAGCAGCGCGGCGATGTTCAGGTAGCTGTCTGCCGCCGGTGGTGGGCCGATGCAAACGGCTTCATCGGCCTGCCGCACGTGCGGCGCGCCGGCGTCGGCTTCGCTGTAGACGGCCACGGTGCGGTAACCCAGGCGGTGCGCGGTGCGCATCACGCGGCAGGCGATTTCCCCGCGGTTGGCGATGAGGATTTTTCGGAACATGTCACGCTGCGGGGAAATCGCCTGCATGCGCTGCGCGCATCAGGCATTCTGCCTTCGCCGCAACGGCCCGGCGGCCGTCGTCCCCGCGGTTGGCGATGCGGATCTTGCCGAAGCTCATGCGCCGACCGTCACTGTGGCGCCCCGGGCATCCATGCCGCCTTGCGCTTCTCCAGGAAGGCCAGCGTGCCTTCGCTGCCTTCCGGGCCCAGCGCGGCCTGCGAGAACACCTCGGCCGCGTGCTGCACCAGCGAGGCCGGCGTGTGGAAGCGCGCCCGCGCCAGCAGCGCCTTGGTGGCCGCCACCGCGCCGGGAGCGCATTGCAGGATGTTGTGCAGCACCTCGGCCAGCGCGTGGTCGAGCGCGCCGGCGGCGTGCATGGCGTGCACCAGGCGCAGTTCCAGCGCGGCGCGGGCGTCCAGCGTACGGCCGGTGATGGCCAGGCGCTTGGCATCGGCGTAGCCCAGCCGTTCGACGAGGAAAGGCGCGATCTGCGCCGGCACCACGCCCAGCGAGGTCTCGGGCAGGCGGAACACCGCGCTGGTGCCGGCCAGCGCCACGTCCACGACGCAGGCCAGGCCCAGGCCGCCGCCCATCACCGTGCCTTCCAGCACTGCCACCGTGGCCAGGCCGGTGTCGGCGAAGGCCACGCAGAGTTCGCCGAAAGCGGCGTTGACCTTGGCGATGGCCTGCGGGTCTTCTTCGAGCCGGGCGCGTGCGCCGGCCATGTCCTTGAGGTCGGCGCCGGCGCAGAAATGGCCACCGGCGCCGCGCAACACGATCACCCGCGTCCGGCCGTCGGCCTCGGCGGCCGCCAGGGCCTGGCGCAGTTCCAGCACCAGCGCCAGCGACATCGCGTTGCGCACCTCGGGTCGGTTCAGCGTGAGGTACAGGACGGGACCGTCGTGCCGGGCAAGCAAAGTTTCCATTCGAGTCTCCAGTGGATCAGTGGCACGTGACCAAGTGGCCGCCGTGGAACCGGCTTCGCCGGGCCACAGGCGGCGCCCGTTTGATGGGAAACGGCGAAGCCGCTTCGGGGATGGTCGTCATTTTCCGGGCAAGGTGCCTTCGAGTTTGCAGATGATGCCCAGCATGATCTCGTCGGCGCCGCCGCCGATGCTGATGAGCCTGCTGTCGCGGTAGGCCTGGCTGATCGGGTTGTCGGCCGTGTAGCCCATGCCGCCCCAGTATTGCAGGCAGGCGTCGGCTACCTCGCGGCTGAGGCGGCCGCACTTCAGCTTGGCCATGCTGGCGAGCTTGGTGACGTCCTTGCCGCTGACGTACATCTCCACCGCGCGGTAGGTCAGCGCGCGCAGCGCCTCGATTTCGGTGCGCAACTCGGCCAGACGGAAGTGCACCACCTGGTTGTCGAGGATGCGCTTGCCGAAGGCCTGGCGCTGGCGGGTGTAATCGATGGTCTGGTCGATCAGGCGGTCCAGGCTGCGCAGCGAACCGGCGGCACCCCACAGCCGTTCTTCCTGGAACTGCAGCATCTGGAAGGTGAAACCCAGGCCTTCCTGGCCGATGAGGTTCTTCTTCGGCACGCGCACGTTGTCGAAGAACAGCTGCGCGGTGTCGCTGCTGTGCATGCCGATCTTGTGGATCTTCTGGCGCGTGATGCCGGGCGCGTCCATCGGCACCACGATCAGGCTCTTGTTCTTGTGCGGCGGGCCGTCGCTGGTGTTGGCCAGCAGGCAGCACCAGTCGGCCTGCATGCCGTTGGTGATCCACATCTTGGTGCCGTTGATGACGTAGTCGCCACCATCGGTCTTTGCGGTCGTCTTCAGCGCTGCGACGTCCGAGCCGCCGCCGGGCTCGCTCACGCCCAGGCAGGCCACCACGTCGCCGGCGATGGTGGGCGTGAGCCATTCCTTGCGCAGCGCGTCACTTCCAAACCGTGCCAAGGCCGGCGTGGCCATGTCGGTGTGCACGCCGATGGCCATCGGCACGCCACCACAGTTGCACTGGCCCAGCGCCTCGGCCATCACCATGCTGTAGCTGAAGTCGAGGCCGGCGCCGCCGAACTCTTCCGGGTACTTCAGGCCCAGCAGGCCCAGGTCGCCCAGCTTCTTGAAGACCTCGTGCGCCGGGAACTGGCCCCTGGCTTCCCACTCGGCAATGTGCGGGTTGAGTTCCTTGTCGCAGAACTTGACGACGGTGTCTTCCAGGGCGCGGTGTTCGGGGGTGAACTTCAAGTCGGTCTCCTGGAGTGGCGTGAATCAGGCGGGCGCGGCCTAAAGCCGTGCAACGCCAAAGGTGTTGGGCCGCAGCGTTCGTTGTTCGGCTTCGCGCGCGATCGCCAGGCACAGCCCCAGGATGCGGCGGGTGTCGCGCGGGTCGATGACGCCGTCGTCCCACAACCGCGCGGTGCCGAAGAGCACGTGGCTCTCGGCGTCCAGGCGCTGGCGCAGCGCGTCGCTCATCGCGGCCAGGGCTTCGTCGTTGGCGGGCATGCCCAGGCGTTCGAGCTTGGCGCGGTTCAGGATGTCCATCACCTTGGCGGCCTGGGCACCGCCCATCACCGCGGTGCGCGCACTGGGCCAGGCGAAGATGAAGCGCGGGTCGAAGCCGCGCCCGCACATGCCGTAGTTGCCGGCGCCGTAGCTGCCGCCCAGCACGACGGTGAACTTCGGCACGCGGGCATTGGCCACGGCCTGGATCATCTTGCTGCCGTGCTTGATGGCGCCGGCCTGCTCGGCGGCCTTGCCGACCATGTAGCCGGTGGTGTTCTGCAGGAAGACGAGTGGCGTGCCGCTCTGGTCGCAGAGCTGGATGAACTGCGCCGCCTTGGTGCTGCCGTTGGGCTGGATGGGCCCGTTGTTGCCGATCAGCCCCACCGCGTGACCGTGCAGGCGGGCATGGCCGCAGACGGTGTCGGTGGCGTGGCTGGCCTTGAATTCGAGGAAGTCGCTGCCGTCCACCAGGCGCGCGATGACCTCGCGCACGTCGTAGGGCTCACGTTCGTCGGCGGGCACCACGCCCATCAGCTCGGCGGCGGGGAACAGCGGCTCGGGTGCCGCGTTGCACACGGGCACGGGGTCCCAGGGCAGCTTGTCGATCAGCTCACGCGCCAGCGCGATGGCGTGCGCGTCGTTCTCGGCCAGGTACTCGCCCAGGCCGGTGACTTCGGCGTGCATCTGTGCGCCGCCCAGCTCTTCGTCGCTCGCGTCTTCGCCGATGGCGGCCTTCACCAGCGGCGGGCCTGCCAGGTAGATGCTGCTGCGGCCACGTACCAGCACCACGTAGTCGCTCAGGCCCGGCAGGTAGGCGCCACCGGCGGTGGACGAGCCGTGCACGACGGCGATCTGCGGAATGCCCGCGGCACTGAGCCGCGCCTGGTTGGCAAAGCTGCGGCCGCCGTCGACGAAGATCTCTGCCTGGTACATCAGGTTGGCGCCGCCGCTTTCCACCAGCGCGATCAGCGGCAGTTTGTTCTGCGCCGCCAGTTCCTGTGCGCGCAGCGCCTTCTTCAGCCCCATGGGTGCGACGGTGCCGCCCTTCACGGCACTGTCGCTGGCGCTGACCAGCACCCGCTTGCCAGCGACGACGCCGATGCCGACGATGCTGCCGCCGCCCTGCACACTTTTTTTGCCGTCGTCGTCGTGCATGCCCAGGCCGGCGAGCGGACTGAGTTCGAGGAAGTTGCTGCCGCGGTCGAGCAGGCGTGCGACGCGTTCACGCGGCAGCAACTGGCCGCGTTGTTCGAACTTCGCGCGTTTGCTTTCCGATTCGGACACCACTTTGGCCTGCAGCGCCAGCACCTCGTCCAGGCGCTGCTGCAAGCGCTGCGCGTTGGCGGCGAAGGCCGGCGAGCGCACGTCCAGCAGCGTCGACAGCGCCGGCATTACTTCAGCACCTCGGGCATCACGGCCCGGTGGAAACCGTCGAAGGGCACGGACTTCGCGCTGGCGCCCAGCGGGAAGACCTCGCTGCCCAGCGAGGCCGCGCCGTCGATCTGCAGCGTCACGCCGCTGATGAACGCCGCCGCCGGCGAGAGCAGGAAGACGATGGCCGCGCTGACTTCGGCCTCCAGCCCCAGCCGGCGCATCGGCACATGCTGCTTCAGGCGCGGTATCAGCGTCTTCATCGCGCCGCCGTAGCTGTCCATGCCCGAACTGGCGATCCAGCCCGGCGCGACGGCGTTCACACGTACGCCGGCATGCGCCCACTCGAAGGCCGCGGTGGCCGTGAGGTTGGCCATGCCCGCGCGCGCCGCGCCGCTGTGGCCCATGCCGGGCATGCCATTGCGGAAGTCGGCCGTCATGTTGACGATGGCGCCGCCGTGCTGCTGCATGCACTGGTTGAACAGCTCGCGCATCATCAGAAAGCCGCCGGTGAGGTTGTTGGCCACCACGGCGTCGAAACCCTTCTTGCTGATGGCCAGCAGCGGCGCCGGGAACTGGCCGCCGGCGTTGTTCACCAGGCCCGCCACCGGCCCGTGCCTGGCCAGCACCGCGGCCACGCCGGCCTTCACTGCGTCTTCGTCGCGGATGTCGAAGTTGATCGTCGCGCAGCGGCCGCCGTCTTCGGTGATCTCGGCGGCCACGGTGTCGAGCTTGCTCTGCGTGCGGCCGCTGACCACCACCTGCGCGCCCAACGACGCCAGTTCGTGCGCGACGCAGCGCCCGATGCCGCTGCCGCTGCCGGTCACCCAGGCCACCTGGCCGTCGAAGAGGCCAGGACGGAACACGCTGCGGTAGCAGGCGGTGGCGGATGCGGGCGCGGTCATGGAAGGTGGGCGGGCGGGGCGGCCGTGGGCTTGCGGGCTCGAATTAGGCCCCGAGGTGACGTTAACGTCAACCTGATGCCGTCTAGGTGAATGCACGGATGCCCGCGGCAGGCACCCGTCCTAGCATGCCGGCAACGACACCCGGAGACCGCGCCTGACATGGATATGCCCGCCTGCACCGAAACCCTGCGCGCCAAGGTCGGCGACGCCTGCGGCCTGAACGCGACGCTGAAATTCGACTGCGGCGACGACGGCGTGCTCGTCATCGACGGCCGCAGCGTGCCCAACACCGTGAGCAACGCGCAGGTCGAGACCGACTGCACCATCAACATCACGCTGGAGAACCTGGCCGCGCTGCTGACCGGCGAGATCGAACCCGCCACCGGTTTCATGATGGGCCGGTTCAAGGTCAGCGGTGACATGAGCGTGGCCATGAAGCTGCAGCGCCTGGTCTGAGGGCATGAAGCCCCCAAGCTCGCTGGCGCTCCACGCAACGCCAGAGGCGTTGCTTGCTCGGCCGTCCAAGTCCGCGCAGGCGGACTTGGGGCCTCGGCCTTCGCCCCCCCGAGGGGGCCGTCCGCCAACGGCCCGGCAGAGCCGGTTCCGTGGCGGGAAGCTTGGGCATGTCTGCGGGCTTCGTGCATCGAGGGAGGCGCGAAGCGCCGTGGACAACTGAGATGTTGCAAGCCGCGCCGCGCAAGAAGCCGGCCCCTTCGGCCCAGGAAGCCGTCGACGCCCACCGCGACGAGGCCGACAGCGAGCTCTTCGGCATCACCGAGCTGTGCCGCGAGTCCGGCATCACGCTGCGCACGATCCGCTTCTACGAGGACAAGGGCCTGCTGGCGCCGCGCCGCGTCGGCGGCACCCGCGTCTATACGCGGCGCGACCGCGCGCGGCTGGCGCTCATCCTGCGCAGCAAGGCCATCGGCGCCAGCCTGGCCGAGATCAAGCACTACCTCGACCTCTACGGCGCGCACGGCGAGGGCCGCACGCAACAGATGAAGTTCGTACTGCAGCGCACCGACGCGGCCATCGCCGAACTCGAAACCAAACGCGCGCACATCGAGGCCACGCTGGCCGAACTGCGTGTCATCAACGCCGCCGTGCGCAAGCAGCTGGGCGAGCGCTAGAACCAGGAAAGGGGCCCGTCATGGCCGATGCTTTCATCTACGACCACGTGCGCACGCCGCGCGGCAAGGGCAAGAAGGACGGCAGCCTGCACCAGGCCACGCCGGTGTGGCTGCTGCGCACACTGCTGCAGGCGCTGCAACGGCGCTTGCAGCTCGACACCGCGCTGGTCGACGACGTGGTGCTGGGCTGCGTGACCCCGGTGGGCGAACAGGGCGCCGACATCGCACGCACCGCGGTGCTCGACGCCGACTGGGCGCAGACCGTGGCCGGCGTGACGCAGAGCCGCTTCTGCGCCAGCGGCCTGGAGAGCGTGAACCTGGCCGCCGCCAAGGTGGCCAGCGGCTACGAGGACCTGGTGGTGGCCGGCGGCATCGAGAGCATGAGCCGCTGGCCGATGGGCAGCGACGGCGGCGCCTGGTTCATGGACCCGCGCATCAACCAGCATCTGGGTTTTGTGCCGCAGGGTGTGGGCGCCGACCTCATCGCCACGCTGGAAGGTTTCACGCGTGCCGATGTCGACGCGTTTGCGCTGCGTTCCCACGCCAAGGCGGCGGCGGCGCGCGGGGCAGGGCACTTCGCCAAGAGCCTGGTGCCGGTGCACGACATCGCCGGGCTGCTGATGCTCGACCGCGACGAGACCATCCGCCCCAGCGTCGACGAACGCGCCTCGGCCGAAGCCATGGCCAAGCTCGAACCCAGCTTCGCGATGATGGGCGCGATGGGTTTCGACGCCACCGCGCTGCGCAAGTACACGACGGTGGAACGCATAGAACACATCCACCATGCCGGCAACTCGTCGGGCATCGTCGACGGCGCGGCGCTGATGCTGGTGGGCTCGGCCGCGGGCGGCGCGTCGGCCGGGCTGAAGCCGCGCGCGCGCATCCGCAGCGTGGCGGTGATCGGCAGTGAGCCCACCATCATGCTCACCGGCCCCACGCCGGCCTGCCGCAAGGCGCTGGCCAAGGCCGGCATGGCGGCGGCGGACATCGACCTGTGGGAGATCAACGAGGCCTTCGCGGTGGTGCCGATGAAAACCGCGCGCGACCTCGGCGTGGACCTTTCCCGCGTCAACGTCAACGGCGGCGCCATCGCGATGGGCCACCCACTGGGCGCCACCGGCTGCATCCTGCTGGGCACGCTGCTCGACGAACTCGAGCGCCGCGACCTCGCCACCGGCTGCGTCACGCTGTGCGTGGGCGGTGGCATGGGCATCGCCACCATCATCGAAAGGGTCTGACGATGCAAGCGCTGACGCTCACCACGGGCGACGACGGCATCGTCGTCGCCGCGATGAACCTGCCCGGCCGCAGCACCAACGTCGTCTGCGAGGCGCTGCTGCGCGGTATCGCCGAAGCCACCGAACGCCTGGCCGATGGCGCGGTGAAGGGCCTGGTGCTGACGTCGGCCAAGGCCGACTTCTGCACCGGCGGCGACATCGACCAGATGTCGAAGTGGAGCCGCCCCGAAGAGGCCTTCGAGGCCACGATGGCGATGAAGCGTGTGCTGCGTGCCCTCGAGAAGCAGGGCAAGCCGGTGGTGGCCGCGATCAACGGCCACGCGCTCGGCGGTGGGCTGGAACTGGCGCTGGCCTGCCACGCGCGTTTTGCGCTCGACGAGCCGCGGCTCAAGCTCGGCCAGCTCGAGGTCAAGCTCGGCCTGCTGCCGGGCGGCGGCGGCACGGTGCGGCTGTCGCGGCTGCTGGGCATCCAGGCGGCGCTGCAGATCTGCGCCGAGGGCGCCGAGATGGACGTGCACAAGGCGCTGGGCCTCGGTCTGCTGACGGGGCTGGCGAAGGATGCCGACGACCTGCTGGTGCAGGCGCGCGCGTGGATCGCCGGCCACCCCAAGGCGCAGCAGCCCTGGGACGCGCCGAAGTTCCGCTTCCCTGGCGGCGACAGCCGGGCCCCCGCGGTGACCCAGCTGTTTTCGGTGGCGCCTTCGGTGGCCGCCGCCAAGAGCTGGGGCAACTACCCTGCGGTGCAGCACGTCATGAGCGCCATCTTCGAAGGCGGCCTGCTCGATTTCGACGCCGCCAGCGTGGTGGAAAGCCGCTATATCGCGGCCTGCGCCATGTCGCAGCAAAGCCGCAACATGATCGGCACGCTGTGGTACCAGCTCAATGCGCTGAAGAAGGGCGCATCGCGCCCCGCGGGCCCGCCCAGGACGACGGTGAAGAAGCTGGGTGTGCTGGGCGCGGGCATGATGGGCGCGGGCATCGCCGATGTCGCGGCGCAGGCCGGCATCGACGTGGTGCTGATCGACACCACGCAGGCCGCCGCCGACCAGGGCAAGGCCCACGCGCAGGGCCTGCTCGACAAGGCCGTCAAGCGGGGGCGCAGCACGGCAGCGCAGCGCGACGCGGTGCTGGCGCGCATCACGCCCGGCACCGACTACAGCCTGCTGGCCGGCTGCGAGCTGGTGGTCGAGGCGGTGTTCGAGGACCGCCTGGTCAAGGCCGCGGTGACACGGCAGGCCGAAGCCGTGCTGGCGCCGGGCGCCGTCTTCGCATCGAACACCTCGACACTGCCCATCGCCGGCCTGGCCCAGGCCAGCCGCGACCCGCAGCACTTCATCGGCCTGCACTTCTTCAGCCCTGTTGCGAAAATGCCGCTGGTGGAGATCATCGTCGGCGCGCAGACGAGTGACGAGACGCTGGCGCGGGCCTTCGACTTCGTGCGCCAGATCGGCAAGACACCCATCGTCGTCAACGACAGCCGCGGCTTCTACACCAGCCGCGTTTTTGGCAGCTACCTGATGGAAGGCATCACGATGCTGGCCGAGGGTGTGCACCCGCGCAGCATCGAGGTGGCGGGCCTGCAGGCCGGCATGCCGATGCCGCCGCTGGCGCTGCAGGACGAAGTGTCGCTGGGGCTCTCGCTGCACGTGGCCGATCAGACGCAGGCGGATCTTGCCGCCGAGGGCCGGCCCTATCTCGAACACCCGGGCATGGCCGTGGTGCGGCAGCTGTGCGCCAGCGGCCGCCTGGGCAAGAAGCTGGGCAAGGGCTTCTACGACTGGACGGACGACGGCAAGGCACTGTGGCCGGGGCTGGCGCAGCGCTACCCGGTGGCCGCGGTGCAGCCGCCGCAGCAGGAACTGATGGACCGGCTGATGTTCGCCCAGGCCAACGAGGCGGCACGCTGCTACCAGGAAGGTGTGCTGCGCTCGGTAGCCGACGCCAACATCGGCAGCATCTTCGGCTGGGGCTTTGCGCCCTTCCACGGCGGCGCGCTGCAGTTCATCAACGCAATGGGCGCGGCGGCCTTCGTCGCGCGTTCGCTCGAACTGGCGGCCAGGTTCGGCCCGCGCTTCGCGCCGGCCGAGCTTGTGGCGCAGCAGGCGGCCAGCGGTGGGCACTTCGCCGATCGCTGAAGCCCGCGCGGCTATCGCCGCCGCAGCGCAGCCGCCGCGTGGGCTGTGCGTGCTGACAGGCGCAGGCATGAGCGCCGAAAGCGGCATCCCTACCTTCCGTGACGCACTCACGGGGCACTGGGCGACGTTCAACCCGGCCGAACTGGCCAGCGAAGAAGGCTTCCGCGCCAACCCGCAGCGGGTGTGGGACTGGTACGCCGAACGCCGCGCCGGCGTGCAGGGCACGGTGCCCAACGCCGGCCACCATGCGCTGGCCGCCTTTGCGCGCCGCCACCCTGGCGTGCTGGGGCTGGTGACGCAGAACGTCGACGACTTGCACCAGCGCGCCGGCAACACCGACGCGCTGCAGTTGCACGGCGATATCTTGGAGAACCGCTGGATCGACCCCTGCCCACGCCAGGCCGAACGCGGTTTTGTCTGCAGCCCGGAAGTTGCGCTGCCGGGCCGGCCGCCGGGCTGCGCCACCTGCGGCAACCTGCTGCGACCGGGCGTGGTGTGGTTCGGTGAGAACCTGCCGGTGGTGGCACTGGCGCAGGCCGTGCTGGCAGCTGAGCACTGCGCCGTGATGCTGGTGGTGGGCACCTCGGGCGCGGTGTGGCCGGCGGCCGGTCTGGCCGGGCTGGCGCGCGAGGCCGGCGCGCGGGTCATCATCGTCAACCCGGCGGAAAGCGAGATCGACGCCGTGGCCCACACCGTGCTGCGCGGCACGGCGGCCACGCTGCTGCCGGCGCTGCTGGGTGACGACGCCTGAAGAGTCCAGTTCTGGATTAAACTTCACTCATCATCTAGAACGGGATTCAGCGATGAGTGCAGTCCTGGCGCCGCAGACACGGCCCGAACCCAGCCCCGAAGCAATGGCCGCCGCCGGCCTGCGGGCTTTTGCGCGCATCGCCGAGGCCTGGGGCCTGAGCGTCGACGAGCAGCTGGCGCTGCTGGGTCAGCCGCCACGTTCCACCTACTTCGCCTGGCGCAAGCACCCCGAGAAGGCCAGCCTGCCGCGCGACACGCTGGAGCGCCTGTCGAACATCCTGGGCATCTGGAAGAGCCTGCAGATCCTGCTGCCCGACGCCGCTGCGGCGGATGCCTGGCTGCGCCAGCCCAACGTGGCGGCGCCCTTCGGCGGCGGCAGTGCGCTGCAGCGCATGCTGGCCGGCAACGTCAGCGACCTGAACCTGGTGCGGCGCTACCTCGACGGCGTGCGCGGCGGGGGCTGGTCCTGAAGCGCGCGGCGCAGGCCGAGGCCGCTTCGTCCGAGCCCGCTTCGCCCGTGCCCGCCGCGGCCCGTGGCGAGCCCGCCGACGGCCCGCTGCCGCGCCGCGTGCGCTGGCAGCAGGCGTGCCGCATCGTGCCCACGCGCTACCCGGCGATCACGCTCTTCGACCGCGTCGCCGACGCCACCGACTTCGATGCCCTCTACGCGCTGGAGGCGCTGAGCAACGAACGCGCTCGCGACGAACTGGGCCACATCGAGCGTGTGCCGCGCGAGCAGCGTGTCTACGGCCCGGGCAGCGGGCCGGTGATGGCCGCCTTCACCCATGTCAACACGCTGGGCAGCCGCTTTTCGGCGGGTGAGTGGGGCGTGTTCTACGCTGCGCGCGAACGCGCCACCGCGGTGGCCGAGACGCGCCACCACCACGCCCTCTTCATGGCCGCCACACGCCAGGCGCCGATGCACCTGCCGATGCGGCTGTACCACGTGCCCATCGACGCCCGCCTGCACGACCTGCGGCTGGCAGGCGCGGTGCCTGCCGCGGTCTACGACCGCGACGACTACGCCGCCGCACGCACGCTCGGCGCACGCCTGCGCAGCGCGGGCTCGGCCGGCGTGGTCTACCGCAGTGTGCGCCACGCCCGCGGCGAATGTGTGGGCCTGTTCCGTCCGCAGGGCGCCGGCCCCTGCCTGCACGCCGCCTACCTGCTCTACGCCTGGGACGGCACAGGCTTCACCGACGTCTACGAGAAAACCGCGTGATGCCGACGACGCCGCCGCCGCCGCCGCGCTTCGACCGCCTGGACGCGCTGCGCGCCGTGGCCATCGTCTGGATGGCCGTCTTCCACTTCTGCTTCGACCTCAACCACCTGGGCCTGTGGGAGCCGCGCCAGGCCTTCACGCGCGACCCCTTCTGGACGCTGCAGCGCACGGCGATCGTCAGCCTCTTCCTGTTCTGCGCCGGCCTCGGCCAGGCGGTGGCGCTCGGCGCCGCGCAGCGCTGGCCGCGCTTCTGGCGCCGCTGGGCCCAGGTGGCGGGTTGCGCGGTGCTGGTGAGCGCGGGCTCGGCGCTGATGTTCCCCAACACCTGGATCCACTTCGGCGTGCTGCACGGCATGGCCGTGATGCTGGTGCTGGCGCGTGTGTCCGCGCCGCTGGGCGCATGGTTGTGGCCGCTGGGTGCGCTGGCGCTGCTGCTGCCGCAGTTCGTGCAGCAGCCGGCCTTCGACGGGCCGGCGCTCAACTGGCTGGGCCTGGTGACACACAAGCCGCTGACCGAGGACTACGTGCCGGTGTTGCCCTGGCTGGGCGTCATGCTGTGGGGCCTGGCGGCCGGCCAGTGGCTGCTGCGCCACCGGCGCGATGTGATCACCGGGCCGCTGCCGGCGCCGCTGCAGCCGCTGGCCGTGCTGGGGCGCTGGTCGCTCAGTTTTTACATGCTGCACCAGCCGCTGCTGCTGGGCGCGCTGCTGGGCGGCCGCGCCCTTGGCTGGTGGTGAGATCGCCGCGTAGCATCACCGCCATGGGCCACGACCACGACCACGAACACGATCACCCTCATGGTGACGATCACGACCACAGCGCGCTGGGGCCGATGGACCTGCGCGTGCGTGCGCTGGAAACCGTGCTGGCGGCCAAGGGCTACGTCGACCCGGCCGCGCTCGACGCGCTGATCGACACCTACCAGACCCGCATCGGCCCGCGCAACGGCGCGCGCGTGGTGGCCCGGGCCTGGGCCGACCCGGCCTACCGCGAATGGCTGCGGCAGGACGCCTCGGCCGCCATCGCCGCGTTGGGCTACACCGGCCGCCAGGGTGAACACATGGTGGTGGTCGAGAACACGCCCGACTGCCACAACCTGGTGGTGTGCACGCTGTGCAGCTGCTACCCCTGGCCCGTGCTGGGCTTGCCGCCCACCTGGTACAAGAGCGCGCCTTACCGCTCACGCGCCGTGCGCGACCCGCGCGGTGTGCTGGCCGATTTCGGCGTCACGCTGCCCGCCGGCACGCAGTTCCGGGTCTGGGATTCCACTGCCGAGGTGCGCTACCTCGTGCTGCCGCAGCGGCCGGCCGGCACCGAGGGCTGGTCGGAAGAGGCGCTGGCCGAACTGGTGACGCGCGACTCGATGATCGGCACCGGCCTGCCGCGTTCACCTGGGGCCCGTGCATGACACCCTACCGCTCGCAGGCCGACCTGGGCGGCCAGCCGGGCCACGGCGCGGTGGTGCCCGAGCCCGAGGGTGAACTCTGGCACGCGCCCTGGGAGCCGCGTGCCATGGCCCTGACGGTGGCCATGGGCGCCACCGGCGCCTGGAACATCGACATGAGCCGCGCCGCACGCGAGACGCTGCCCGACTACGCGCGTTTGAGCTACTACCAGATCTGGATCGCCGGGCTCGAACGCCTGCTGATGCAGCGTGCCCTCGTGCAGGCCGACGAACTGGCGCAGGCGCGCGCGCTGCACCCCGCGCTGCCACTGCCACGCAGGGTCACCGCCGACATCCTGCCGGCCGTGCTGGCGCGGGGTGCGCCCACCGCACGCACCACGGCCGCGCCGCCGCGCTACGCCGTGGGCGACGCCGTGCGTACGACCACCGCGCCGCCGCCGCACCACACGCGCCTGCCCGGCTACTTGCGCGGCCGCCGCGGCGTGGTGTGCGCGCTGCACGGCGGCCATGTTTTTGCCGACATGCACGCGCAGGGCCTGGGCGAGCACCCGGCACAGCTCTACACCGTGGCCTTCGAAGGCCGCGAACTCTGGGGCGACGAGCCCGGCGCGCAAGGCCTCGTGGTGCATTTCGACGCCTGGGAACCCTATCTGGAACCCTATCTGGAGCCCTCATGAGCACACCCGTCCTGCAACTCTTCGACCTCACGGGCCAGGTGGCGCTGGTCACCGGCGGTTCACGCGGGCTGGGCCTGCAGATGGCCGAGGCCCTGGGCGAGGCCGGCGCCAAGGTGATGTTGACTTCGCGAAAGGCGGCCGACCTGGAAGAAGCGGCAGCGCATCTCTCCGAACGGGGCATCGACGCGCGCTGGATCGCCGCCGACGCCAGCCGGCCCGAGGAGGTGCAGCGTGTCGTCGCCGAGACGATGCACCGCATGGGCCAGATCGACATCCTCGTCAACAACGCCGGCGCCACCTGGGGCGCGCCGGCCGAGGACTACCCGCTCGAAGCCTGGGACAAGGTGATGAACCTGAACATCCGCAGCCTGTTCCTGTTCGCGCAGGCCGTGGGCAAGGCCAGCATGATCCCGCGCCGGCGCGGCCGCATCGTCAACGTCGCCAGCATCGCGGGCCTCAGCGGCAGCGTGGACGTGCAGTTCATCGCCTATGGCACCAGCAAGGGCGCGGTGGTCAACTTCACACGCACGCTGGCCGGCGAGTGGGGCCGCCACGGCATCACCGTCAACGCGCTGGCGCCGGGTTTCTTCCCGAGCAGGATGACGCAGGGTGTGCTGAACCACTTCGGCGCCGAGAAGCTGGCCGCCGGCGCACCGCTGAAGCGCCTGGGCGACGACGACGACCTCAAGGGCGCCGTGCTGCTGTTCGCCAGCGCGGCCGGCAAGCACATCACCGGGCAGATCCTGGCCGTGGACGGCGGCGTGAGCGCCGTGCACGGCGCTGCCTGAACGGCCACCCGAGATGGAATTCAAGGTCCACATCCCCTTCGTCAAGCTGCTCGGCATGGAACTGCAGCGCATGCACGGCGGCGAGGCCGAAGTTCACATGTCCATGCAAGACGACCACACCAACAGCTGGGGTGTGGCCCACGGCGGCGTGCTGATGACGCTGCTGGACGTGGTGATGGCGCATGCCGCGCGCAGCCCCGACACGCCCGAGGGCGAGCCGCTGCCCGGCGTTGTCACCATCGAGATGAAAACCTCCTTCATGCGCCCTGGCGAAGGGCGCCTGGTGGCCACCGGGCGGCGCCTGCACCGCACGGCGTCGATGGCCTTCTGCGAGGCCTTCGTGCACAGCCCCGCGGGCCAACTGCTGTGCCACGGCAGCGGCACCTTCAAGTACATGAAGGGCCTGCCCGCGGGCGGCGGGCGGCGCATCCAGCGCCTGAACGCCTCGGACTGAATGAAGCCCCCAAGCTCGCTGGCGCTCACTACCCCCCAGGGGGGGCGAGTCGGACGAGGAACGGTCCCTGCGGACCGTTCCTCGCCTACGAGCGCCCGCGGCGTCCTCGCCGCTGGCCGTCCGCCTACGGCCCGGCGAAGCCGGTTCCGTGGCGGGAAGCTTGGTCAAGAGTTCGCGCGTCATGCGTCGCGTCAGCCACCAAGCGCGGTGGAGCAACCGAGTTGAACCCCGCACGCCTGGACACGCACTGGACCTGGTGTCGCTTCGGCGCACTCGGCGTCGACAACCTCTACGACGCGCTGGCGCTGCGCTGCCGGGTCTTCATCCTCGAGCAGGGCCCCTACCTCGACCCCGACGGCGTCGACCGCGAAAGTGGCCACCTGCTGGGCCGCAATGCCGCCGGCCTGCTGCAGGCCTACCTGCGCGTGGTCGACCCCGGTGTGAAGTACGACGAGCCCTCGATAGGCCGTGTCATCACCGCGCCCGAGGCGCGTGGCAGCGGCCTCGGCCGCCGGCTGGTGGCCGAGGGCCTGGTGCGCTGCACGGCCGATTGGCCGGGGCGCGCCGTGCGCATCAGCGCGCAGTCGCACCTGGCGCGTTTCTACGGTGAGTTCGGTTTTCTGCGGGCGGGGCCGGACTACCTCGAAGACAACATCCCGCACTGCGAAATGCTGAGGCCTGCATGAACACCACGCATGAAGTTTTCAATCAGGCCAGCCCGCTGGTCGACGTCAACCTCTTCACCGGCAACCGGCCGCTGCGCGAGGCGCTGGCCGCGCACGCCGGCAGTGCGATGCCGGCGCTCGACATCGCCGCGCTCGAGGCCGCGGGCGCCGAGTTCGGCAGCGCCGCGATGCAGCGCCACGCGCGCCTGGCCAACACCCATGTGCCGGTGCTGCACACACACGACCGCTGCGGCCGCCGCATCGACGAAGTCGAATTCCACCCCAGCTACCACGCACTGCTGGGCGCGGCGCTGCGCCACGGCCTGCACGGCGCGCCCTGGGCTGCCGGCCCGGGCGCCCACGTGCAGCGCGCGGCAGCCTTCATGCTCTTCACCGAGGCCGAGCCCAGTGTGCTGTGCCCGGTGTCGATGAGCTACGCCGTCACACCCGCGCTGCGTGCGCACCCGGCGCTGCACGCCGCCTTGGGCGCCAAGCTGGCCCATACCGCCTACGACGAACGTTTCGTGCCCATCGCGCAGAAGGCCGCGCTGACCATGGGCATGGGCATGACCGAGAAGCAGGGCGGTTCGGACGTGCGCAGCAACACCACGCGCGCGGCCTTCGAGGGCGTTGACGCCTGGGGCCGGCGCTACACGCTCACCGGCCACAAGTGGTTCTTCTCGGCGCCGATGTGCGACGCCTTCCTGGTGCTGGCACAAAGCGCAGGCGGCCTGTCGTGTTTTTTCCTGCCGCGCTTCCGGCCCGACGGCACGCTGAACACGATCTTCGTCCAGCGCCTCAAGCACAAGCTGGGCAACCACGCCAACGCCAGTTCCGAGGTCGAGTTCAACGACGCCCACGCCTGGCTGGTGGGCGAGGAAGGCCGCGGTGTGCCGCAGATCCTGGCCATGGGCGCGCTGACGCGGCTGGACTGCGCTTTGGGCACCGCAGGCCTGATGCGTCAGGCGCTGTCGCTGGCGCTGCACCACACCGCGCAGCGGCAAGCCTTCGGCAAGGCGCTGATCACCCAGCCGCTGATGAAAAACGTGCTCGCCGACCTGGCGCTGGAGAGCGAAGCCGCCACCGTACTGGCGCTGCGCCTGGCGGTGGCGGTCGACCGCAGCGAAAACGGCGCCGACGCGCACGAGCAGGTGATGCGCCGCCTGCTCACGCCGGTGGCCAAGTTCTGGATCTGCAAGCGCGGCAGCGGTTTTGCGCAGGAAGCGATGGAGTGCCTGGGCGGCAACGGTTACGTCGAGGAAGGCGGGCAGGGCGTGATGGCGCGCATCTACCGCGAGATGCCGCTGAACAGCATCTGGGAAGGCGCCGGCAACATCATGGCGCTGGACCTGCTGCGTGCCTTCCGTGGCAAGGACGGCGGTGCCGACGTGGCGCCTGCGCTCGAGCAGGAGTTCGCCCCCGCGCGTGGCGCGCACGCCGCCTTCGACCGCGCTGCCGACGCCGTGCTGCGCCAGGTCGACGCTGTCACCGAAGAAGGCCAGGCGCGGCGCCTGGCGCGCGAGGTGGCGCTGACATTGCAGGCCGCGCTGATCTTCCGCCACACCCAACACCATGGCGCGACGAGCGTCTTCGACGCCTTCTGCGACAGCCGCCTGGCGCAGGCCAGCGACGTCTACGGCCTGCTGCTGGCGCGCCACGATCTTGAACTGCTGGTTGCGCGAGCGATGCCGGCCGACATGGAATGAACACCTTCAGGCAAAGCCTCCGCGGCGGCACCGCCGTCATCACCGGCGCCGCTTCGGGCTTCGGTCTGCAGGCCTGCCGCATCGCCGCGGCGCGCGGCATGAACGTCGTGATGGCGGACGTCCAGGCCGCTGCGCTGCACACTGCGGCCGCAGAGATCGCTGCGCTGGGCGTGCCCGTGCTGCCGTTGCGCGTCGACGTCAGCAAGGCGGCCGAGGTCGAGGCGCTGGGCGCGGCCACGCTGCAGCGCTTCGGCGCGCCGAACTTCGTCTTCAACAACGCCGGTGTCGGCGCTGGCGGGCTGATCTGGGAACACAGCGCGCAAGACTGGGAGTGGGTGCTGGGCGTCAACCTGATGGGTGTGGCGCACGGCGTGCGGGTCTTCACGCCGATGATGCTGGCCGCCGCCGCGGCCGACCCCGGCTGGCACGGCCACATCGTCAACACCGCGAGCATGGCCGGCATGCTGAACGCGCCCAACATGGGCGTCTACAACGTCAGCAAGCATGCCGTGGTGTCGCTCAGCGAGACGCTCTACCAGGACCTGGCGCTCGTCAGCCGCCAGGTGCATGCGCACGTGCTCTGCCCGTACTTCGTGCCCACCGGCATCCACCGGAGCGAGCGCAACCGCCCGCCCTCGACCGACACCGCCGCGGCGCCGCCCACACGCAGCCAGCGCATCGCGCAGGCCATGATCGAGCAGGCCGTGACACGCGGCAAGGTGACGGCGACGCAGGTGGCGGGCTTCGTCTTCGAGGCCATCGACGACAACCGCTTCTACATCTACAGCCACCCGCAGAGCCTGGCCGGCGTGCAGCTGCGCCTGGAAGACCTGATGACGCCACGCAACCCCAGCGACCCCTTCGCTGCGCGGCCCGAGATCGGCGAAAAGCTGCGCCAGTCGCTGCGCGACTGAAGGCGCGCGCTCAGCAGGCCAGCGCCAGGGCTTGCAACGGCTTCGGCGCCGGGCTGCCGGTGACGACGAAGACGATGCGCCGCGGGAAAGCGGCGTCGCCGCGGGCCACGGGCAGCTGGGCGCGCAGGCCCTGCGCGGCCGGCCAGGCAGGCACGGGGCGGTAGAGGCGCACGACATGGTCGTGGCGCAGCGTCTCGCCGGCGTTTTCACCGCGCTGCACGGCGCTCTGGTGGCCGTCTTCCAGCACCGCCCAGTAGCCGGCCAGCTGCGCCGGCCCGCCGTGCAGCGGCGCCACCTCGACCACCACACGTTCACCCTCGCGGGTCAGGCTCAGCGCGGGTGGGCCGGGCGTGGCGCCGGGCGTGACGCTGGCCGTGCGCGGCAGGCGGGGCCAACCGCGCCAGTCGTCACCATCGACGAGGACCTGCGGCGTATAGACCTGGGCGCGGCCCGCCGCCCCGGCCAGCGTGTGCTGGCGCGCGGTGGCCTCGGCGCTGGCAAAGCGGTCGGGCCAGCCCAGGCGGTCCCAGTAGCTGACGTGGAAGCCCAGTGCCAGCACGTCGGGGCGGCCCTTCAGCGTCGACAGCCAGCGGTCGGCGGGTGGGCAGGAACTGCAGCCTTCCGAGGTGTAGAGCTCGACCACGGTCGGCACCGTGGCGCTGGAACGTGCGCTGCAGGCGGCGGCGCCGGGGCCCTGCGCCTGGGCGCCCGACGCCACGCCGGCCAGCAGGCCGGTCAGCCAGAACAGGGTGATGCGCGGGAATCGGTGGGGGTTCATGGGGCGCTGCCTTCGCTGTCGTACGAGGTGGTGCAGTCGCGCCAGGCCGGGCCTGGCTTACAGGCGCGGCCCAAGGGCTACGATGCGCCGCATGATCCCCCCAGAAGAACAACAACAAGCTGTCGCCGTCGTCGGCGGCGGCCCTGCCGGGCTGATGGCGGCGGAAATGCTGGCCGCGGCGGGGCATGCCGTCGACGTCTACGACGGCATGCCTTCGGTGGGACGCAAGTTCCTGCTCGCCGGCAAGGGCGGGCTGAACCTGACGCACAGCGAGCCCTTCGAGCGATTCGTCGCACGTTACGCCGCGCGCGCGCCGGTGCTGCAACCGCTGCTGCAGGCTTTCGGCGCCGACGCGCTGCGCGCCTGGGCCGCGGCGCTGGGTGTCGAGACCTTCGTCGGCAGCTCGGGCCGCGTCTTCCCCAAGGACTTGAAGGCCGCGCCGCTGTTGCGCGCCTGGCTGCACCGCTTGCGCGGGCAGGGCGTGTCTTTCCACATGCGCCACCGCTGGCTGGGCTTCGACGCCGCCGGCGCGCTGCGCTTCGCGGCGCCCGCGGGCGAATTCGGCCTGCGACCCGCGGCCACCGTGCTGGCGCTGGGCGGTGCGAGCTGGCCGCAGCTGGGCTCGGACGGCGCCTGGGCACCCCTGCTGGCCGCGCGGGGTGTCGACGTGGCGCCGTTGCAGCCGTCGAATTGCGGCTTCGACGTCGGCTGGAGCGAACACTTCGCCAGCCGCCACGCCGGCCAAGCGCTCAAGGGCGTGGCCATCAGCTTCGAGGGCTGGCAGCAGGCGGGCGAGTTTGTCGTCACCGCCGGTGGCGTGGAAGGCAGCCTGGTCTACGCCGCGTCGGCGCTGTTGCGCGAGCGCATTGCGAGCGACGGCGAGGCCGTGTTCCAGCTCGACCTGCTGCCGCAGCGCAGCGTCGAATGGGTGGCCGCCGAACTGGCGCACCCGCGCGGCCCGCGCAGCCTGTCCACGCACCTGAAGACGCGGCTCAAGCTCGACGGCGCGAAGGCTGGCCTGCTGTGGGAGACCGTGCCCAAGGACGTGCAAGCCGACCCGGCACGCCTGGCCGCGGCGATCAAGGCCTTGCCGATCCGCGTACAGGCGCCGCGCCCCATCGCCGAGGCCATCAGCACCGCCGGCGGTG
>Ga0105047_10000681_pt1 | contig 58613 bp, 56 predicted proteins | sample MAT04_FD_78384 | JGI IMG/M metagenome (GOLD analysis project Ga0105047, IMG submission 78384) | Freshwater microbial communities from Lake Fryxell liftoff mats and glacier meltwater in Antarctica - MAT-04 (megahit assembly) | ecosystem: Environmental > Aquatic > Freshwater > Ice > Liftoff... | reverse complement strand
GTCGAACGGCTCGGGCGACGGCTGCGCCCGCACGAGCAGCAGCATGCCCACCGCAGCCACCACCAGCAGCAGTGCGGTGACGCCCACGCGGCTGCCTGAGTCGCCGCTGCCGGCGGTGCGGCGGGGGCTCATCGCCGCGACCCTGCGGAGCGAGCCAAGACATCGCGCTCGATGGCGAGGAACCGGTCGTCGTCGTCTTCGTCGACGGGCAAGTTGCCGAACCATGCACCGTCGAACAGGTTGGCAGCGGCGTTGAACGCGGGCGCAGCGTCGGGGGAAACGACACGCAGCTGCATGCGCTCCTCGCCGGTGGTGCGGCCCGGGATCTCGTCGATCAGCCCCTTGCGAGCCAGGTCGCCCACCAGCGCTCGATAGCGGCAGCGCACGGCGTCGCGATAGCGACCGGCGCGCCGGTGCCCGTCGGCTTCGGCTCGCCAGTTCACCGGTTCACGCGACCGATCGATGGCCACCATGTTGGCCTCGACGGTGTCGACCTCATCGTCGGTCACGGCCTTCGTTGGGCGGCGGCGGCCGATGGGACCCTGCGCGGACATGGCCCAGCGCACCAGCAGCACCACGATGCCGAGCACCGCGGCGATGAGCAGCAGCCACAACAGCATCGACAAGAAGTCGAGGCTGGAGCCGGATGACTGACGGCTCGATTCGATCGTGTTCGGCCGCGGTGGCGAGCACACGGTCTGGTTGCTGCTGACCAGCTTGCACGCCTCCTCGCGCACCGCATCGGCATCCTGGTCGACGGGCCCGAGCTGGTCTTCGGGCGGGGCAGCGCCGACCCACGCCAGCAGTTGGCCGGCCCAACGCATTGCGGTTGCGGCCACCGAGATCATGTGCCCGCCGCGAAGGCTCGGTCGGCGGCGAGCACGATGTCGAGCCCCTCGGCGTGCACCCGCATCTGCAGGTAGAGCTGCGCCGTCGCGATGGCGATGAACGGCACCACCACCAGGAGCGCCACCTGTGTGGCGACACCCTGCACCACCCACCGATACGAGCCGAACGTGATGAGCCCGGTGGTCTCAGCCAGGTTGGGCAACCAGGCGATGAACACGAACAGCAACGACGCCAGTAGCCCGCACGCCAAGACGAACGCCCAGCAGGCGGCGAAGCGTGGCTTGGCCAGCCGCCACGCACGCGGCACGCACGCCAGCTTCAGGTTCTCGGCCATCATCACCGGCGTGGTGAACAGCACGACCGTGCTGAGCAGCGACGCCATGGGCGGCACGACCAGCACGAACAGCGCCAGGCCGTCGTTGTCGGAGGTGACGAACCACCACTGGAACAGCAACGCCCACCAGTGCGTGACCACCCAGGTGACCACCAGCAGCGGCAACCTGCGCAGCACGGCCACCGCCGCCATGCGAATGGTGGGGTTGCCACCCATCTGAAAGCGCACCAGGTACACCGCCGTGTACGCGCCCACGAGGTGCGCGCTGAACGATTGCGTGGCCAGCGCCAGCAAAGTGAACCCGCTCTCGGCACCCACGTAGCCACGCGACCCCAGCACGCCGTCGACGGCGTCGAAGTCGTTGTACGCGAGCACGGTGAGCAGCAGGTTGAACGCGACCATCGGCACCAGGAACAGCGCCGAACCAACCAGCACCGCCCGCGAGTGCTGCTGCATGACGTGCGCAGCCCCGTCGATGGAACCAAGAACCAGGCGTTCGGTGCGACGCAGTCGCGGCGCCGGCCGCTGCGCAGCACCTGGGCCGGCTCCGTTGGCAGCTGGTCGCGCCGACGCCGACGCGGTCGTCGCACCCGATTCGATTCCCGCCCATTGGCTCACGGGGCCATTCTGGCCGACCCGGAGAGCAAGAATGGCGCGATGCGCGGATACCACGATGCGAGTTACGGCGATGCGTTCGCCGATGTGTACGACGACTGGTACCACGGCATCAGCGACGTCGAGGCCACGGTTGCCACGCTCGTGCGACTCGCCGAGGGCGCGGCCGTGCTGGAACTTGGCGTGGGCACCGGGCGGCTGGCGGTTCCGCTTGCCGCCGCCGGCGTGGAGGTGCACGGGCTCGACACCAGCCAGGCAATGCTCGATCGGCTGCAGGCCAAACCCGGTGGCGCCGGCGTGCACGTACGCGTGGGCGACATGGTCGACGACATCCCCGGCGGGCCGTTCTCGCTGGTGTTCGTCGCCTACAACACGTTCTTCAGCCTGCTCACCCACGAGCGCCAGCAACAATGCTTTTACGAAGTGGCCACCCGACTGGCACCCGGTGGCGCATTCGTCATCGAGGCGTTCGTGCCCGATGCCAGCAGCCACCCGGCTTCGAGCGTGTCGGTTCGTTCGGTCACGGTCGATCGGGTGGTGCTGAGCGTGAACACCTCGCACCCCGGTGAGCAGCGCGCCGAAGGGCAGTACCTAGACCTCACCGAGGCGGGCGGGGTGAAGCTGCGTCCGTGGAGCATCCGCTGGGCCACCATCGAGCAGCTCGACGAGATGGCGGCCACCGCCGGCCTCACCACCTGGGCGCGGTGGGAGTCGTTCGCAGGTGAGCCGTTCGGCCCCGACAGTGCTCGGCACGTCTCGGTGTTTTGCAAGGGGACCCGCGCAAATTCGAGCTCCGTCCACCCTTCGCCACTTGACAGGTCGTAAGCTACAAGGGCTGTGAGTCAACTCCGTCTGAACCCGCTGACCGGGCGATGGGTCACGATCGTGGCTGATCGGGCCGAACGCCCTTCCGACTTCGCCCCGCGCAACGCGCAGGTGGAAGCCGACCCAGGTCGCCCTTGCCCGTTCTGCCCCGGCCACGAGGAAGCCACGCTGCCGGCGCTCGAGACGCTCGACGAGGGTGGGCACTGGCGCATGCGCGTCATCCCCAACCTGTACCCGGCGTTCGACGGTGACGAGCCGTTCGCGGTGCACCACCTCGGCCCGGTCCACGTCGAAGCCGAGTCCAGCGGTATCCACGAGGTGCTCGTGTTCACGCCCGAGCACCAGGGTGGCGCTCACGAGCTGTCCGACGACGAAGCCGGCGACCTGATGCTGATGCTGAAGCGCCGCCTGCAGGAGCACGCTGCCACCCGCCACGTGCGTTACACGCAGGCCATCATCAACCACGGCCGCGAGGCGGGCGCCTCGCTGGCGCACCCGCACGGCCAGCTGTTGGGCCTGCCGTTCGTGCCGGGCGAGATCCTCGAAGAGCAGCGGGCGTTCACTCGTTTCGAGGGTGGCTGCATCCTGTGCGCCACCGTCGAAGCCGAACTGGTAGACGGCAAGCGGGTCGTCTTCGCCGCCGACGACGTCGTCTGCGTCAGCCCGTTCTGGGCGGGCACCCCCTACGAGTTGCTCATCATCCCGCGCAGCCACGACCTGCACCTCACCGACAGCACCGATGTCACCCTGCGGGCCGTCGGCGTCGCCATTCGTGATTCGCTGGTGGCCCTGCGCGAGGTGCACGGCGACATGGCCTACAACCTCGTCTTCCACACTGCTCCGCACCACTACAACGGCTCGTTCCACTGGCACGTGCACCTGTTCCCGAAGCTGGTCACCACCGCCGGGTTCGAGCGTGGCACGGGCGTCATGATCAACATCGTGCCGCCCGAGTCCGCTGCGCAGCAGTTGCGCAGCGTCGCCGTCGGGGCCTGAGCCTCGTGGCGGGCATCCGCGTCCAAGTCGAGATCGACGCCACACCGGCACAGGTGTGGGATGTCGTCGAACCCGTCGAGCGCCATGTCGATTGGATGCACGACGCGGTGGCCATCCGCTTCACGGGTGAGCAGACGCGCGGCGTGGGCACCGAGTTCCTGTGCGACACCAAGGTCGGCCCCCTCAAGCTGGTCGACAAGATGGAGATCACCGAGTGGGTGCCACCCGACGCGGCAGCGGGCGTGGTCGGCGTCATGGGCGTGCGCCACTCCGGCATGGTCACCGGCAGCGGCCGGTTCACGCTCGAACCCATCGACCCCTCCCCCACTGGCGAGGCGCGCCGCACCCGGTTCGTGTGGCAGGAAACCCTCGTGTTCCCGTGGTGGCTGGGCGGCCCGGTGGGCGCCTTCATCGGCGGCAAGGTCGTGCTGCGCGCCATCTGGGCCCGCAACCTGCGTGGCCTGCGCACCCTGGTCGAGTCCCAGTAACCCCACCAGTTTCTGGGAAGGATTCGTCCCACTTGAGGAACTGTGTCGGAATCGTTCCGGTTCAGGGGCGATTCAGACCCAGAACCAGCAACGAAACTCGCGGGGATCTGTACGTACGTGCAGATCTCGAGAACACAGTCCCCCGCCGCCGGGCGGCGAGCGAGAGAATCTGCACTACCGTGCAGATTTAACCATCGACAACCGTCCGACAGTTCGATAGCCTCAGCTGCATGCACGATCATGCAGATCCCCCGCTCTGGGCAACGCGCGTCAGGCAGCGGCGCATCGAGCTGCAGATGCGCCAGGACGACGTGGCGGCACTCGCCAATGTGTCGACCCGGTTCGTGCACGCGGTGGAGAACGGCAAACCGAGCCTGCAACTGGAGAAGCTGCTGTCCGTGCTGCACGTGCTCGGTTTGCAGTTGCAGATCACTGGACCGAACGTCGTCATCGAGGTCACCTGATGACCGCCGACGCGGTCGCAACCAGCGAACTCGTCAGGGTCGACACTGCCGATGTCTATGTCGGCGGGCGCCTGGCTGCCCGGCTGCGCCGAGGCGAGCGGACCGTCGAGTTCAGTTACACCAGCGAGTACCTCGCTCAGCCGGGACCACCAGTAGCCACCACGCTGCCGCTCTCCGCAACCCCGGTCATCACACCCGCACGTTCGGTGCCGCCGTACCTCGCCGGGCTGCTGCCCGAGGGTCGGCGCCTTACCGCGCTCCGCGCCGCCCTCAAGACGTCGGCGGACGACGACTTCAGCATGTTGCTCGCCGTCGGCGCCGACCCCATCGGCCACGCTCAGGTCGTCATCGCCGGTGAGCCATGCCCACCGTTGAGTGACCCCGGCACCAGCCCAGACCTGAGCGAAGTGTCGTTCACGGAACTGTTCGCAGCGGCCACGGGAGCAGACCCCGATCGCGGCGGCATCGCCGGCCTCCAAGACAAGGTTTCGGGCCGAATGCTCACTGTTCCCATCCGTAGCGCAGGTGGGCCCGCCTCCATTCTCAAGTTCGATCCTCCAGAGTTCCCGCACCTCGTCCGCAATGAGGCGTTCTTCCTGACAATGGCTGCGGCGTGTGGCGTGCCGACCGCCAGCTGGCAGGTAGTCGTCGATCGTGACGGGCGCGACGGGCTACTGGTCGAGCGTTTCGATCGCATTCGCCGCGACCATGAGGTCAGCGCGTTGGCATGCGAGGACGGTTGTCAGGTCAGTGACCGCTACCCGGCCGACAAGTACTCGCTCGACACAGAGGTGCTGATCGCGGCACTGAGTGGCCCGTGCGCGGCCAGCATGGTCGCCGCCCGCATGTTGGTGCTGCACATCGCGTTCGCGGTCCTCACCGGCAACGGCGACCTGCACGCCAAGAACCTCTCCATCCTTCGCGCCGATGGCGAGTGGCGAGTCTCCCCGGCCTACGACCTCCCATCCTCGGCCCCGTACGGCGACCGCACACTCGCTCTCGCAATCAGCGGCAGCCGCGAGGCCCAGGTTTCACGCAGGCGACTCCTCCGGTTGGCGAACGCTGTCGGCGTCTCGGAACGGGCCGGCGTGCTGCTGCTCGACGACCTCCTGCGGCGAGCCCTCCCGTTCATCGACCGCCTCGACGAGCTGCCGTTCGACCGAGGGCGCCTCCACGATCTACGGCGGATGATGCGCCAGCGCCACTCACTTCTCGCCGAGGCCTAGGTCAGCGCCCGCGCTCCGGCGGTCACGACGGCACCGATCACGATGACCGCGATCAGCGGCGCCTTGCGCCAGGCGGCGACGACCGCAGCACCGACGCCGACCGCGCGAGCGTCGAGCTGCAGGTGCTGACCGACACTGAACGTGTCCTTCACCACGATCGCCGCGATCAGCGCCGCCGGGATGAGCGCCAAGCAGCGATCGAGCACCGGCGGCAGAGTGCGATCGCCGACGAGCACCAACCCGAGCACCTTGAAGCCGTAGGCGGTGGCGGCGAGCGCGAACACGAACGCCCAGCTCATGTCGGCACCGTCTTCGGGGCGGGCACGCCGACCAGGATGCCGAGTGAGGCGGCCAGGATGGGCACCCCCACCGGCGTGAACGGGATCAGCACCAGGCACAGCACTGCGCCGATGCCGGCCGCCGCAGCCGAGCGTCGCTCGCGCAGCAGCGGCCACAGCATGGCCACGAACGCCGCCGGGAACGCGGCGTCGAGCCCGTAGACCTCGGGGTCGATGGCCGAGCCGAGCACGGCGCCGATGAGCGTGCCGATGTTCCAGAACAGGTAGATGCTGCCGCCGGTGATCCAGAAGGCGGCGCGCCGGTGGCGCTCGTCGGTCTGGGCTGCTGCCATCGCAGTGGACTCGTCGATGGTCCACTGCGCGGCCAGCAGGCGAACCCCGAGGCGACCCTTCAGGTGCGGTGCCATGGCCAGCCCGTACACGCTGTTGCGCGCAGCCAGCAGTGCGGCACCACCGAACGCCGAGGCGGCCGAGCCACCAGAGCCCAGCACGCTGACAGCCGAGAACTGCGACGCGCCGGTGAACACGAGCAGGCTCATCGCGCAGGTCTGAGCCACCGAAGCACCTGCCGACACGGACGTGACCCCGAACGAGACGGCGAACACGCCCACTGCGAACCCCAGCGTGACGCACGCTGCCGCGACCGCGCGCAACTGCGGGTCGCGCCACAACACGTTGATCTTCACGGCCGGCTCACTGCCGAGCGGCGCCCAACCACAGCACGGCCAGCGGTGGCAGGTCGACCACAGCCGACGCCGGCTGCCCCTGCCACGGCACCTCGGTGGTGGCGGCGACCACCGCCGTGCCGGTGCGCAGGCCTTCCAGGTCGAAGCCGGCGAAGCCACTGCCACCGTAGTTGGGTGAGTCGGTGTCGAGCAGCACGTGCCAATCGCCCGCCCACGGCAGGCCTACGCGGAAGCCAGGCCGCGGCACGGGCGTGAAATTGGCCGCCACCGCAACGGCAGTGCCACCCGCATAACCCCAACGCAGGAACGAGTACACCGAGTGCTCCGCGTCGTCGGCCTCGAGCCATTGGAAGCCTGTGGGCTCGTGGTCGCGTTCGAACAGCGCCGGCCAGGCGGCGACCACCCGGTTGAGCTCGGCCAGCAGGTCGCGAACGCCGCGGTGCGGCGCGTGCTCGAGCAGGTGCCACGGCAACCCGGTGCTCTCGTTCCATTCGGTGAACGGCGCGATCTCGGCGCCCATGAACAGCAGCGGCGCACCAGGCTGCGCCCACATCCAGGCGTAGAGCGCACGCAGGTTGGCGAACCGCTGCCAGTCGTCGCCGGGCATCTTGCCCAGCAGGCTGCCCTTGCCGTGCACCACTTCGTCGTGGCTCAGCGGCAGGACGAACCGCTCGCTGAACGCGTACAGCAGGCCGAACGACAGCTCGCGATGATGAAACTGGCGGTGCACCGAATCGTGCTCCATGTAGCCCAGCGTGTCGTTCATCCAGCCCATGTTCCACTTGTGGGTGAACCCGAGACCACCGAACTGGATGGGGTGCGTGACCTTCGGCCAGGCGGTGCTCTCCTCGGCGATCACCATCGCAGTGGGCACCTCGTCGGTGACCAGCGTGTTGAGCTCGCGCAGGAAGGCGATGGCCTCCAGGTTCTCGCGCCCACCATTGCGGTTCGGCACCCAACCGCCTGCGGGGCGCGAGTAGTCGAGATAGAGCATGCTGGCCACAGCGTCGACGCGCAGGCCGTCGATGTGGAACTCGTGCAGCCAGTACAGCGCGTTGGCCACCAGGAAGTTGCGCACTTCGTTACGGCCGTAGTTGAACACGTAGGTGCCCCAGTCGGGGTGCTCACCCTGACGCGGGTCGCTGTGTTCGTAGAGCGCGGTGCCGTCGAAGCGAGCAAGGCTCCAGTCGTCCTTCGGGAAGTGCGCCGGCACCCAGTCGACGATGACGCCGATGCCACGGCGGTGCAGCGTGTCGATCATCGCGCGCAGTTCGTGGGGCGTGCCATAGCGCGCCGTGGGCGAGTAGTAGCCGGTGACCTGATAGCCCCACGACCCACCGAACGGGTGCTCCGCAACGGGCAGCAACTCGACGTGGGTGAAGCCCAGTGCCGACACGTGGTCGGCCAGTTGTTCGCCGAGCTCGCCGTAGCTGTCGACACCGGAGCGCCACGACCCGAGGTGCACCTCGTAAATGCGCAGCGGCGCTCCCGGCAGATGGCTGCGCGCCGACATCCACTGCCCGTCGCCCCACTCGTAGGGCTGATCGGAGGGTACGACGCTGGCGTTCGACGGCGGGCACTCGCTCTGCTGGGCCATCGGGTCGGCCTTCATCATGTACGCGCCAGTGGCCGACAGCACCCCGAACTTGTAGCGCTGGCCGGGCCGTGCTGCCGGGCAATCAGCGGCCCAGATGCCCGACGAGCCCTGCGGCTGCAGCTCATCGCCGCCGCCCCAGCTGTTCCAGTCGCCGAGCACCTCGACGGCCTTCGCATTGGGTGCCCACACCGCGAACCCGACACCACCCACCGGCAACGGATGTGCGCCGAGCACGTTCCACAGGCGCCGATGTGCACCTTCGCCGAACAGATGAAGGTCGAGATCGGGGAGCACCACCTCACGAGCGTAGGCCACCGGCGCACCCAAGGGGCCGGTTGCCACGCTGCTACGTTCGTGTCGTGCGCGTGTTGATGCTGTCGTGGGAGTACCCGCCGCTGGTCGTCGGCGGCATCGCCGCCCATGTGGACGGGTTGGCGCGGGCCATGCAGCGTGCCGGCCATGAGGTGGTGGTGTTCAGCCTGCACCACGTCGGATTCGGCAGCAGCAGCCCCGACGATGTACCCGACGACACGGTGGTCGAAGGAGTGCGCGTGCTGCGCGCCGACCCCGCACTGCCGTGGCTTCCCGACGACGATCTGGTCGCGCGCATGGCCAGCGCCAACCATCAGTTGGTGCAGCTGACCGCCCAGCTGGGCAGCTGGCGACCCGACGTGGTGCACGCGCACGACTGGCTGGTGGCCTGGGCCGGCGACTCGCTGAAGACCCTGCTCGACGTGCCGTTGGTGGCCACCATCCACGCCACCGAGCGAGGCCGTCACGGCGGGCACCTGCCCCCCGGCCTGCCCGGCACCATCAACTCCATCGAGTGGTGGCTCACGTTCCAGGCTCGCCAGCTGATCGCCTGCTCGCAGTTCATGGTGCGCGAGGTCGTGCACAGCTTCGAGCTGCCGCCCGAGAAGGTGCACCTGGTACCCAACGGTGTCGACCCCGACCGCTGGGGTGCTGCAACGGCAGCCCACGCCATCGACCGCGAGCCGCTGGTCGTGGCGTGGGGTCGCATCCAGTACGAGAAGGGCTTCCAGGTGCTGGGTCGCGCCATTGCCGAGCTGCGCCACCGCGTGCCCGGCATCCGCTGCGTCATCGCCGGACGCGGCAGCTACCTGCCCGAGCTGCAGACCCAGATCGACATGGAGGGCGTCAGCGACATCGTGCAGCTGGCCGGTTTCGTACCCGATGCTCAGTTGCACGCACTGCTGCAGCGCGCCGGGTGCGTGGTCATCCCCTCGCTGTACGAACCGTTCGGCATCGTCGCGCTCGAGGGGATGGCTGCCGGTGCACCCACCGTCGTCGCCCGCACCGGCGGGCTGGCCGAGATCGTCGACGGGTCACACGCAGGCATGCTCTTCGAACCGGGCAACCACCACGAACTGGCCGACCGCATCGAGCAGGTGCTGGCCGACCCCACAGCCGCCGAGCAGCTGCGCTCGAACGCGGCACGGCTGCTGCGCAGGTCGTACACCTGGGACGCGATTGCGGCCCAGACGGTTGCCGTGTACGCCATTGCGCGTGCCTGAGGCAGGGCTTCACCGGCGCGAGGCCAGCCGAGCACGACGCGCACAGACGTCACACAGATCACTCCAACCGCGTGGACCGACCCGCCACCTTGCACGACTACCCTTGGGCGCCATGCGTGCCGTTCGTCAATTCAACGTGGTCCCTGCGATTCCCCCCGTACTGCAAGCGCTTACAGAGCTGGCGTTCAACCTGCACTGGACGTGGGACCGCGACACCAAGGCGCTGTTCGAGCGGCTCGACCCGGCGTTGTGGAAGACCACCGGTAACGACCCGTTGCGGCTGCTGGCCGGCATCACCGAGCAGCATTGGGCGGCGCTCGCCGCCGAGCCTGCCATCGTCGCCGACACCGAAGCTGCAGTGGCTCGTCTGCGCAATGCCGTCGATGCACCGCGCTGGTTCCAGAGCCGCGCCGACTCGCCGCTGGGTGGAGTGGCCTACTTCGCCGCCGAGTTCGGGCTCTCCGAGACGTTGCCGCAGTACTCGGGCGGTCTCGGCATCCTCGCCGGCGACCACTTGAAGGCTGCCTCCGACCTGGGTGTGCCGCTCACCGCAATCGGCCTGCTCTACGCCGAGGGCTACTTCCGCCAGAGCCTCAACGCCGACGGATGGCAGGAAGAGCGCTACCCACCGCTCGACCCCCATGGCCTGGCGCTGCACCCCACCGACGTGCAGGTGAGCCTCGAGATCGGCACCGAGACCGTGCTGGTGAAGGCCTGGCGGGTGCAGGTGGGCCGCATCAACCTGTACCTGCTCGACACCAACGTGGAGGGCAACAGCCCCTCGGCCGCAGCCATCACCGACCGACTGTACGGCGGCGACTCCGAGCACCGTCTGCGCCAGGAGATGGTGCTGGGCATCGGCGGCGTGCGCGTGCTGCGCGCGCTGAGCCTCGACCCGCAGGTGTTCCACACCAACGAGGGTCACGCCGGCTTCCTGTCGCTCGAGCGCATCCGCGAGCTGGTGGCCACCGGCACCAGCTTCCGCGAGGCCGTCGAGGCGGTGCGTGCCGGTGGCGTGTTCACCACCCACACGCCGGTACCTGCCGGCATCGACCGCTTCACCCGCGAGCTGATGGAGAAGTACTTCGCCTCGTTCGCACCGTCGCTGGGCATCACCTTCGACGAGCTGATGACCGTCGGCCATCGCGCGGACGAGCCCGAGGACAAGTTCAACATGGCGGTGATGGGCCTGCGCATGTCGGGCCGCAGCAACGGCGTGGCCCAGCTGCACGGTGAGGTCAGCCGCGAGATGTTCGCCGGTATGTGGCCCGACGTGCCGGTGCAGGAAGTGCCCATCGGCGCCATCACCAACGGCGTGCACGCACACACGTGGGTGGGCGACCACATCGCCCCGCTGCTGGCGCAGACGGTCGGCCCGGTGTGGGACGGTGCCGACGAAGCCTCGTGGGCCGGCGTCACCCATCTCGACCCGCTGGAGGTGTGGGCCGCTCGCTCGAAGGGTCGCGCCGAACTGGTGGCGTTCGTGCGCTCGCGCATGGGCGACGCGCTGCTCGACCCGAAGGCGCTCACCATCGGGTTCGCCCGCCGCTTCGCCACCTACAAGCGCGCCACCATGCTGCTCTCGCAGCCCGACCGGCTGCGGGCGCTGCTGCTGTCCGCCGATCGCCCCGTGCAGTTCGTGTTCGCCGGCAAGGCCCACCCGGCCGACCAGCCGGGCAAGGACATGATCCGCGACATCGAACTGTTCGCTCGTCAACTCGACGTGGGCCACCGGTTCGTGTTCGTGCCCGACTACGACATGGCCGTGGCCCGCATGATGTACCACGGCTGCGACGTGTGGCTCAACAACCCGCGGCGGCCGCTCGAAGCCTGCGGCACCAGCGGCATGAAGGCGGCGCTGAACGGCGCGCTCAACTGCAGCATCCTCGACGGTTGGTGGGATGAATGCTACGACGGCGAGAACGGCTGGGCCATCAACTCCGCCGACGACGACCCCGACCTGGCCCGCCGCGACCAGCGCGAGGCCACCAGCCTGTTCGGCCTGCTCGAGCGCGAGATCACGCCGCTGTTCTACGAACGCGACACCGCCGGCACTCCGCTGGGCTGGGTGGAGAAGATGCAGCACAACTGGCGCTCGCTGGGGCCGTTCGTCACCGCCGCCCGCATGGTCCGCGACTACACCACCGACCTGTACGAACCGGCCGCAGCCAGCTCGCGCCACGCACTCGCCAATCACGCGGAAGTGGCGCGCAACCTTGCTGCATGGAAGCAACGCGTCGGCACAGCCTGGCCGTCGGTGAAAGTGCTCGATGTGGCGTGCGACCACTCGCCGGCGCACGAAGGCGAAGTGCGCCACGTCGTCGCTCACGTCGACATCGACGGCATCGAGCGCGAGGCAATCGTGGTGCAAGCGCTGCACGGGCCGATCAGCTCCGAAGGCGAGTTCATCGGCACACCCAAGACCGTCGTCCTCGACCCGACGGAGCCAGGCGTGTGGGAAGCCGACTACACCGTCGGCGAAGCCGGCCCGTACGGCATCACCGTGCGGGCCATGCCCTCGAACCCCGACCTGATCTCACCCGTCGAGATGGGCACCATCGCCTGGGCCAACTAGCGGCTCGCCCTGTTTCCGTGTTCTGTGTCACGGAACAGACGGAACCCTCGTCTGTTCCGTGACACAGAACACCGCGGGGTCGATGATCTCGCCTCTGGCTCGGCGACGCACCACCAGCCGGATGGCCAGCACGAAGACGTCGATCACCAGCAGCATCACGAGCAGGATCAGCAGCAGCGGGCGCTGACGGGTGGTGTCCGACGCGAGCACGGTGGGGCCCGCACCCGACGCGGCCACACGCCATTCGACCGAGCCCAATGACGGGCCGGGCACTTCGGCGGAGACCGTCTGCTCCCAGGTCTGACCGGGCTTGATCTCGCCCACGTCGTCGAGCGCCAGCGCCGCCAACTGGTCGTTGCCGCGCACCGCCGAACCGGACAGCACCACCTGCCGCAACGGCACCGTCGACGTGTTACGCACTCGGACGGTCACTTCGTACAGCAGAGGGCCCCCGATGCTGGCCCTGGCGCGCTCGAACACACCCGGAGGTGCGGGCTCAGCCTCGATGCTGACGACCAATGGGTTCGGCATCGTCGGCCCATCGACCACCGGCGCCGTTGGATGGCCGATGATCTCGATCGGGGTCGTCGCGATCTCGTCGTTCAAACGGCTGGAGACTCGGATCACGCAGGGGCAGGGTTCCGGCGGCGCAGCCACCGGAATCCCTACCAGGGTGGAGGTGCCGTCCGTGTCGAGTTTCAGGCCCTCGCTGGCGAACATGTTGCAGTCCGACGAGCCCCGACGTGCCTCGTTGCCGCACACGGAGATCGTCACGTTCAGTGCCTGAAAGCCATCGACCGTCACCGCTACTCGCTCGTCGGGGCGGATGCGCTGCTTGTCGAGCGTCACGGTCGGCCCCGACACCGAACCCGCGGTGGCGGCCGAGACGACGAATGCCGCGGCCAGGGCGAGCGCGGCAACGGCCGGCCGGAGCAGACGGCGACGAAGGTGGCGCTGCATCACGCCGGCAGCGGTTCGCGCCGGCTGTCGTCAGCGTGTTCGGGCGTTGCAGACTGGTCGTCGGGCCTGTCGTCGTCGGCACCGCTGTGGCGCCGATACGACCGCTTGAGGAGCACGCCCAGGATGACGACGAGCAGCCCGATGAGGACGCTGAGCGGTGGCGTGAACGTGAGGTCGTCGCCGGTGGCGGAGGGTGCACTGCTGCCGTCGCCGCCTCCGGCTGCAACCACCTCGACGCTGGTGAACGAAAGGAACAACGCTGGTACGTCGGCAACCTCGGCGGAGAGACTGACCGACTCGCCGGGCAACAGCTCGGGCACGTCGGGCAGATTGATGGTCTGGTCGCCGATCCCGAAGGGGCCGCCCACCGTCAGCGACGAAGTGCCGCCCAAACGCACGTTGCCGCGGTTCTCGATGGTGTAGCTCACCGTTGCCGAACCACCGAACGGGTTCAACGAGTGGTCGTAGTTGGTGTCGACATCGACCACCGCCAGGTCGGGGAACAAATCACCGCTCACCCGTAGGTAGAGGCGAGTGCCGGTGCGACGGTCGAGCGTGACCGCGCCGCCTTCGGGCCCGGTGCCGACCGACTCGCTCGACGCCAGGATGGCGCCGGCGTGGTCGCCGGGTGCGGCGTCCGGTGGCACGGTGATGGTGATCGGCATGGTCACCTGCTTGCACGGCGGCACGGTGATCAGTTCCTGCGCCAGGCTCACCCAGGAGCCGACGTCGGTGGGCGGTTGATCGCCGGACAGCAGGTCGAATTGGCCGTCGGCGTTGTTGAACGCGTCGGTCGCGTACACGCGGAACGTGAGTTGCACTGTGCCGAAGTTGAACAGCGTCACGGCATCTTCGATGACTGCACCCTGGCCGAGCTCGTAGCTCAGGTCTGGGCGTTGGGCCGCTTGATCGGCGGCCAGCGATCCTGCCGGCGAGAGGGCCCAGCTCTCGACGATGTCGCCACCAGGCGCAGCCAGCTGGCACTCGACCGGCTCGGAGGGAGGTGCGCTGGCGGGGGCACCCGCCGCAACTCCGTAAGGGACGATCGACGCGAGAACGGCCACCATCGTGATGGTGGCCAGGAGGGCAGAACGGCGAATCAAGTTCATGGATGTGGTGCCTTCGGGGAGAAACGCCGCAGGTGGTGCGAGGCGACCGAAGCCACCTCGCACCACCACACGGTGTTGTTACTGGTTGAACGACGCCGTCATCAGACGACGGTGAAGGTGAGCGTCCCGTTGTAGGTGCCGGCACGAGCGGACACCGGGATGAGCAGCTTCAGGCGGGCATCGAACGAGGCGATGCCCAGGCCAGCACCCGCAGCGGTGCTCGACAGCGCCTTCGGCGTGGCGAGACCGGTGGCGGTGGTCGGCAGCACCGGCGCACCGGCCACGGCAGTCTGGTTGTAGCCAGCGACGGTGAGGTCCGAGTCGTCGGTGACGACCGGGGTCCAACCGAGGTAGTTACCGCTGAACGAGGCACCGCCGCCGACGACGTCGAACGAGCTCATGGTGCCGTTGACCGTCCAACCGGTGTCAGTGTCGCGGGTGTCCGAGACGGTGACCTGGTTGATGCGGCCCGTGGCGGCGTAGTACTGGCCGGCGAGGCTGCCCGTGGTGACGTACTGGGCAGTGCCGAGGTCCACTCCACAGTGGGTGGGGTAGTTCGGGCTGGCCGGGCTCGGGTAGTTGGTGAACTGCGGGTCGGCGGCGCCACCGGGCGTCAGCGTCGGGGCAGTTCCCACCTGGTCGAGCGAAGCCGGCAGGGCGCCGAGTGCAGCGAACCCGGGGGTCGCAGCTTCGGCCGGCAGTGCGCCGTAGACGCCGCAGCGCTGAGTCAGCACCAGGGCACCAGCGGGGCGAACCACGGTGACGTCCTGGATGATCACCTGAGCAGCGTTCGGCGTTGCCGAGATACTGGCCGAGGTGCCCACGTAGGGGCTGACGTGGTTCGGGGTCACCGTGAAGGTGTACAGCGTGCCGGGGGTACCGTTGACGACCAAGCTCGTCGCACCGGCGGCAGCAGTGAACGGCGCACCGGCGACGCTCGGGCTGACGGCGATGGTGAAGCCGACGGGTGCCACACCGGTCGGGGCCACCCAACTGAGCGTCACGTTGCCGGTGCCGGGGGTGGCGGCGAGGCTGGTGACGGCCGGGCGGGGTGCCGGGTTGGGTGTGCCGTTGACGGTGTTCGAGGCAACGCTCGAGCCGACGCTGTTCGTGGCCACCACCGAAACGGCGTACTGCGTGCCGTTGACGAGCCCGGTGAGGCTGAACGAGGTGACACCTGCGACGAGCGCCAGGGTGACGGTGGTACCGCTGGTGGGCACCGCCGTGACCGTGTAGCCCGTGGTGCCCGGAACCGAGGCGGCGTGCGTGAACGTGCCGGCAAGGGTCTGGTCACCAGCGGTGAGCGTGCCACCGAGAACCGGCGCCGAGGGAATTGCACCGAAGGCGTAGTTCACCTGGGCGGGGCCACCGGTGGCGACGTTGGTGGTGATGGTCATCGGGGCCGACCAGTAGCTGACCGTCTGACCGGCGAGGTAGCAGGCGATACCGATCTGGTAGGCGCCCGGCGCAACGAAGCCGGGAGCGAACAAGCCGATGCTGCTGGTGGTGAGGCCCGTGACGAGGCCGGTCGTGACCGCCGTGTTCTTGTTCACGATCGGGCTGAAGCCCGTGGTGAACAGTGGCTGGACGAAGCCAGCGGTCGTCGAGGCTGGCCCGGTGCTCGAGTAGGTCAGGGTGGCCGGATCGATGCCAGGCGCGACCATGAAGGTTGCCCACTTGTAGCCGCCAGAGGCGGTGTCACCGGGGCACACGGCACCGGAGGGGGGCAGCACGGTCATGGTCGTGCTGCTGTTGCCCGTGAGGGGCGACAGCGTGGCAGCACCGTTGGGAGCTGTGCCAGGCGGTAGCGCGCTAGCGGTGGAGGTGGCGAAGCCGAGAGCGAGGGCAGCCAGTGCGGCTGCTCCACCCATGACTCGCGTGAGCTTGGAACTCATGGAGGAATGTGTCCTTTCAGAAGGTTTCGAGGTGAAGTTTGATGTGCGATGGATGTTCGAGCGACCGGTCACAGCTGACCGGAGATGAGGCTGCCCTTGGTGGCGGTGGAGCCACAGTTGGGGGCCACGAGGAACCCGAAGGCGTTCGTGACGGTGGCATTGAGGCACATCGCCGAGCCGGCACCGACGAACAGCGACTTGAGGTCGTCGTTCCCGAAGGCGCTGGTGATCACCGAGGTGGGGAACACGTTGAAGACGCTGCGGCCGAAGACTGCGTCGCCGTAGAACGTGCCGCTGGGGGTCAGGTTGGGGGCGATACCCACCACCGGCGAACCGAGGTTCGTGCCACTGCCGTTGTCGCTGATCGACCCGATGCCGACGCCTGCCGGCGGAACGCCGGGGGCGACGAGGTTCGACTTGGCGATGAACGCGCCGGCGGAGAAGCCGATGATGACCTGCGTCCCGTTGACGGCTGCATCCGCAGCGTCGCCGCGAGCCTTGAGGTCATCGCCGTTGTTCTCCTGGGAACGTGCACCCACGCCGAGCAGGTTGTTGCACTCGGTGGTGGTGGTGTTCTCCTGCGGGGTGGTGGCGGAGGTCACGGTGTTCCAGAACGCGAACGTCCCGGAACCGGTCTGAATGCCGCACGGAAGGATCCGCACGCCACCGATGACCTGCACGCCGGTCGTGAACAGCGAGGTCAGCTGGGCACGGGTGAGGGTCGTCACCGGGCTGCCGTCGGTGCGGTAGTAGGCGAAGCTGACGCCGTCACGGCCGAACGGGATGTAGGTGAGGGTGGTGCCGGTGTCGCCGGTGGCGGGGCCGCTCGACGAACGAGCGAACTCGACCAGACCCGAGACGTCCTGCACCCCACCGCAGGCTGCGCTGCCGTAGCTGGTGCCGTCGATCGCACGGCTGAGCGCACGACGACCGCCGGTCGAACCGTTCGGACGGGTGAACGTCGGGCCACCGACCTTGGGGGTGATGCAGTTGTCGGAGACGCCGGGGGGCGGCGTGGCGTCGAACGAGATGATCTGGCGGGCACCGGAAGCCGAGCTGCTGGCGATCGGGTCGTAGTAGTTGCCGTTGGTGAAACCGGCCGCCGCATTCATGACGTCCTGGGTGGTGTCGGAGCCGACGCCCACGGCAGCGGTCAGCTGCTTGGGGTCTGCCCCAGCGGAGCCGCTGGTGAAGCCGGCGGCGAGGGAGGCGGTGAGGGCGACGGCGATTGCGATTCGCTGCTTGGCGGATGTGTGCAACATGGTGGTGTGGGTGGTCCCTTCAGGTGAAGTGCTGCCCGACATGGGTGCGGGCAGTGGGACTGTGACATGCCAACCTGACGCCCACTTTGCCGTCAGGTGAACGATGAGCGTTCTGGCCGAGGGTTCATCTGGCAGCCACCCGGCGGCTAGCCGAAACGCCCATTGACGTAGTCGTTCGTACGCTGATCCTGCGGCGAGTTGAACATCGCGTCGGTCGGGCCGTGCTCGACGATGATGCCCGGCGTACCCTGCTCGGCCAGGAAGAACGCACACTGCGACGAGACGCGCGCGGCCTGCTGCATGTTGTGTGTGACGATCACGATCGTGACCTCACTGACGAGATCGACGATGGTCTCCTCGATGCGCCGCGTCGAGGTCGGGTCGAGCGCCGAGCACGGCTCGTCCATCAACAACACGCGTGGCTTGATGGCCAATGCGCGCGCGATGCACAGCCGTTGCTGCTGGCCGCCGGACAGCCCGCCGCCGGGTTTGCGCAGGCGATCGCGCACCTCGTTCCACAACCCTGCCTTCAGCAGGCACGACTCCACCACCTCGTCCTTCAGCGCAGCGTTGGCCTTCACCCCGGTGAGGCGGTAGCTGGCCAGCACGTTGTCGTAGATCGACATCGCCGGGAACGGGTTCGGCTTCTGGAACACCATCCCGATCTCACGACGGGCGTCGGTGAGCTTGCGCTCGACGTCGTAGACGTCGTGGCCGTCGAGCAGCACCTCGCCCGCCATTGCCGCCGCCGGGATCATCTCGTGCATTCGATTGAGGATGCGCAGGAAGGTCGACTTGCCGCAGCCGCTCGGGCCGATGAGCGCGGTCACCTTGCCCGCCGGCATGTCGAGTGACACCCGATCGAGCACCTGGTGGTTGGCGAACCACGCGGAGATGTTCCGGGCGTCGACGCCCGTCAAACCTGCGGCGTGGTGGGCCGCAGGGGTGGCGCGGGTGGCCGAGGTCGCCGGCATCGTCACCGTGGCCAGCGCAGCCAGCGAAGCAGATGGCACATCGGTCTCCGCCGGGGCAGCTTCGTTGATCAACAGGGGTGCGAACATCGACACGGGTGCTGCGACCACCAGGTTCGCCATGAGAGGCGCGGCTTCGGCAGCGATCGCCTCGGCAGTGAGGTGCATCGCCAGCGGCATTCCGAGCTCGGCCCACGCCTGCTGGTGCTGCACGCGCACCCCGGGCAACCCGTCCAACACTCGTCGCAACTCGCGCACGCTGTCGGCGGGGACGGCGACACCGAAGTCCTCGATGCCAGGAACCACCAAGATGGTCCAGGTCCCTTCCGCCGCGTGCACCACCCCGACGATTTCGTCCACGAGCCAGGCCCAGGTGATCTCACCGTCGGCGGCGGTGACACGCCGGTCGGTGATCGTCACGCGCGCCGAATGAACTTCGGCCACCACCGCATCGATTCTCATCGGCTCACCACGCACCAATTGAACGACCGAGCCGTGTTCGAACGACGCGAGCACGCGCTCCGGCCGAGCCATGGCGGCGGGTTGCGCTGCAAACTGTGTTGACTCGTTGTTCATACTTCTCGGCTCCATTTCACATGACGTTCGAACGACCCCGCCGACACAGCGGGTCTCACAGCAGATTCGGCAACAGTCGAGCGACCTCGCCCGAAGCCGACAGCCCGACCAGCGCGAGCGCCGGCAGGAAAACCACCCACGCCTGAGCACGACCCCATCGGTGCCAGGCCCACACCGCGGCGAGCGCCAGCGCGATCAAGGCCTGCAGCCAGAACGCGAGCACCCACAGCGTGCGCGTATCCGAAGCCATCAGACGGTCATGCAACGGCAGCCCGCTGGCGCTGTACAGCCGAGCGGGTCCCACGACGGCACCCTCTTTCAGCTCGGCATCGACACGAATCACGCCATCGGGCAGGAACGATCGACCGGCGGCGGTGACGAGCGTGAGCCGGCCCACACCCGCTGCAGCCGCCGGCGGGGCCGGGTCGCCCTCGAGGCGAACCCCGATGACGGTGTACTCGAACACTCCCTGACCCGTGGTGGCCCGGATGATGTCGCCCGCCTCCAGCGACGCGATGGAATCGAACGGGCCTCCGAACGACGCACGGCGACCGAACACCACGCTGGTGCCGATCTGCCCGGGTAGCGGCGTGTCGAGGCGATGGCCAGGGCCGTCGAAGAGCACGCTCGAACTGGTTCCCTCGCCCACCACCTGTTGCACGTCGAGCCCCGGGATCTCGAGGTAGGCGACCGGAGTGCCGGGGGCCAACGCCTTGCCGTCACGGTCCATTGGCCCAATCGGTGCCGTACCGGTCGCAAGGCTTGCGCGGAAGCTGTCGAACGCTCGGCCTTGCGCAGCCGACTGCTGCAGCGAACTGACGAGCACCAACTGCAGGAAGAGCGTGGTCGCCATCACGAACACCAAGACGAGTGCTGCGCGTACCAACTGCAGACGCGAGCTGAGCGGCGGCACCTCGCCGCCGGTCAGCCGTTCATCTCCGCGCCGCGAACGGAACCGGCGTGCTGGTGGGTCGGATGCAGCAGGCGCCGACTTGTTGAACGCGACCGTTGCCGTCATCGCGAGTCGGGCAGCACACGCAGCGGTCGGCCCAGCAGGATTGCCATGCGACCGAACACCAGCAGCAGCAGCGCCCAGAACACGATCGGCAATGGGGCCCCGCCCGTCGCCGTCAGCTGTCCGCCGCCGCCGCTGCCGGAACCGGAGCGGACCGTGGTGGCCGAACCCGACCCCAACACGGTGGTGGTGACACCCGCGACCGTCGACGACGTCGTCGTCGACCCACTGCCCACGGTGGTGGTCGTCGAGGCGCCGCCGACCGTGGTGGTAGTGGTCGATGCAACAGTGGTCGAGGTGGTGGTGGTGGTGGTGGTCGACTGTTGATCGACGACCCAGGTGATCTTCGACGGCGCATCGTTGTCGTCGGTCGCGAAGGTGAGGCGCACGTTCCAGTACTTGTCGAGTTGGTTCGCTCCGGCCGCACCGAGGGTGCACGCGAAACCGAGGTTGTAGGTACCAGGCGGAACGATGGTGGGGCCACTGGCGCCGAACAGCGCGAACGACATGGTCGGCAGGCCGGTCAGCAAACCCGGGCCCCCGGCGGTCGACGCAACCGCTGTGTTCCGGTTGATCACCGGTGTTCCTCCGCTGCTGAACATCGGCTGCCGGTAGTTCGCACCGGTGGCAATGGGAATCGGGCCGCTGGAGTCGAACGTCAGCGTGCTCGGCTCGACGGTCGCGGGCACCATGTAGCTCTGGATCTTGTACCCACCACTGGTCGTGTCGCCGGTACAGGCGGCGCCGATGGGAGCAGCCATCGCAAACACGGTGGCGCTGCCTCCGCTGTTCAGCGGCTGACCCGCCGTGGGCGACCCAGGTGGCACGAGGATCTGCAGCGCGCCCCCGTTGATGGGCGCGGCCGACGCCGATTCGTCGGTCACGCCGACCGCGAGGGCAACGACCAGCATGCCGGCCGAGAGGCCAGAGGCGAGGCGGGCGAGGTCGCGGGCGACTCTGCGCCGAGGGCTGAGGTGGGTCATTCGGACTCCTTCGATCGAGTGTGCTGGCGCGATTGGCGGCCCCACCACAACGCCGCTCCCGCGGCAACGACTGCCGCACCAGCAAGCGTCGGGGTCAGCCAGTTCGTGGATTTCTCGGTGGTGGTCGGGAGGCTCGCTCCGGCCGGTGGCTCAGCGAGACGCCAGGTCATCCCCCCGGGCGAGTCGTCGGCAGTCGTAGTGACGAGCACCTCGGCGTCCCAGTACTGCGCGGTCTGACGGAAGAACGTGCAGGCGACGCCCATTCGGTAGCGACCGTCGAGCAGGGTCGCCGGAGGGAACACCGCAAAGCTGAGGCTGGGAATGCCGGCGATGACGCCGGGTTGCCCGGCGGCGTTGTTCGAGCGGGTGAGAATGTCGGTGAACGGCGAGGTGCTCACCTCGTAGAGCGCAAACTGCTGCACACCCTCGGGCCCGTTGGGCCCGTAGACAACCTTTGCCGGGTCGGCCTCCGCCGGAATGATGAAGCTCTGCACCCGCCACTGGTCGTGAAGGCTGTCGCCCGGGCAGGCGGCGCCGTCAGGAAGGCGAAGTTCGAACACTGTGGCGCTCGCCCCGCCGGCCAGCACTGTCGATGGGTCGTCAGCGTCGACCAGTGTGATGCTGCCGAGGTCGACGGGCGGCTCGGTGAGCGGCGGAGGGCTGGCCCAGGCGACCGGGCCAGTGAGCAGCCAGGTGAGGAACACGACGAGCGCGGCCACCAGCACTCCGGGCCAACGGCGCGAGCGCGCTGTGGGTGGTGTCAGATTACGGCGCATCTCACTTTTCCTCGAACAGGGCGATGGTCGTCGCGGGGTCGGCGAGTCGGCCACGACGGCGTGGTCGTTTCGTGATCTCGAGCACGCCGAGTGCGGAGCCGATGACCACTGCACCGAGGCCTGGCACCGCGTAGCGGCTGCGGGCGACGGCGACCACAGGGGTGAGGATGGTGGCGCCACCTGGCTCGGGTTCCTCGTCGATCTGCTCGATCGTCGTGGTCGTCGACACCTCCGCGACGGTGGTGTCTGGAACAACGCTGCTCGCCGGGGCCGGAACAGTCGCGGACGGCGGCGCCACCACGGAGGTCTGTGGCGTGAACGACGGGCGAGGCTGCGCCGCAGCGGTCGTCACTGTGGTCACGGGTGCGGGTTCCGGGGCAGGTGTCATCGATCGCACCAGCGCGGCCGCCGCGACCGCCTGAGTTTGCAACGAGAAGGGCAGCGGGGCGTAGCCGCGAGGCAGCAGGCCGAGCTCGAGTCCTGGCACCTGCCCGGGCCCGGCCGCGTAGTCGATGAACGCGGCGTACTCCGACCGGGCCGCCGAGTCGAGGGCGAGCGGTGAGATCGCCGCGTACGTCAGCGCGGTCAGCGGATAGGCCGAGGGTGCCACCGCCGCGGGAGCAGGCTCGAGTACCGAAGGTACCGCCTTCGGCGCCATCGCTGCTGCACCGGCTGTCAGGCCGGCTGCGTCGGGAGCGATGAAGGTGCGATTTGCGCCGTTGTCGCCGGCGCGGCTGAGGCTCGCAGTCTGCAGGCCGAACTGGGCGGCAGACGGCGAGTCGGTGATCGAGAGGACCACTCGCCGACCGAGGAACTGCGGCAGCTCGCGAGTCCACACCTCGCTCGCGACCTGCGCGAACGGGTTGTCGACGATGCGCGCCCCGGTCGACGCCGAGCGAGTCACCTGTGCCGCCTCGGCGAAACTGCGTGCGTAGGGCATCCAGTCGGTGCCACACAGCAGCGGGGGCACGATCGAGTTGCCGTCACCGCGTGACGGCGCCTGGTAGCAGTACGGGTCGCCCTTCGGGAAGGTGCTCGGGAGCGGGTCGGCAAACGCGCGGCCTGTCGAGTTCTTCGCTGCCGCGGTGGCGTAGATCGGGTTCACCGTCATGCCCCACTCATCCGCGGCCCCGTCCATCCATGCCTTGGCCTCAGGATCGGCCAGCACCCACTCCCACATCTGCAGCGCCGCGTCGGAGTTCCCGGCGGGAAGCTGCAGCCCGCTGAAGCTCCGCCCATCGGCGATCTGCAGCTGCTCGAACTCGGGGTTGAAGCGCAGGAAATCAGGGTCCTTCCCCATGTGCGCCGGGTTGGCGGACAGCCACGGGTAGTCGGGCGCTGCCTGGATGACCACCTGCTCGCGATACGACTGAGTGAGCAGCTTGGCGACCAGCCGGGGTGTCAGGTTCAACTCGGCCACGCGCACGCCTGCCAGCTGCTGCGCATCCTCGGGCGCATCAGTCGCCGGGTTGCGTTCGATGTTGAAACCGATCACCAGCCCGGAGAGGCTGATCGGCGCATAGACCAGCGGCTTGGCTGGGTCGAGGTTGGTCGTGGCCAGCGGCCGCGACACCACCACCATGCCGGGCGCGCCAGTCGTGGCGGCGGTGATCTGCTGGCGAGCCGAGGCGTCGCTGATCGGCGCATAGGAGTACGGCGGCAACCCGGCAGTGGCGCACAGAACCGGCTGCCAACTGGCGACGGCTGGGAGCGCCATCTCGTTGCCGGCCAGTCGCCGTTCGTCGTCGGCCAGCGTGCACGACGAGTCGACCGGGTTGAACTCGATCGGGATGGCGATGCGGTGCTGCCATGCGGTCGGTGAGAGTGGCGATGTGGCGACACCGAACTGGTCGGCGTTCGCCTCGAACGGAGTGCCCACGTTCTCGTCCGACGGTGTACCGCGAGGCACGACGACGATCCAGCACTTGGGGACCTTCTTCGCAGTGCTGTCGGGGATCGGCTGGACGGTCTGCCCGCAACCGAGGCCCGACGACTGCACGCCGGTGAGCACCTGCATCAGCTCCGCGCCGGTGCCGTCGGGGCCGGTGATCGCGCCACCGATCTCATTGGTCGTCGTCAGGCCGAAGTACGGGTTCAGCCAGAAGTTGCCGCCGACCACCGACGGATTGAACGTGGGATCGGTCTGGATGTCGACAACGATGCCGCCGACTGCGCGAAACGGTAGCCACACGTTGGTGGTCCGCGTGTCCAGGCGACCGACCTCTGTGTCGAAGTTCGGCCAGTCCGAGCGGGAGATGATGCGACTGAGCGAGAACCCGCTGGGGTACAGGCCACCGGGAAGGCCCCCGAAGGTGCCGGCTACCGCACCCTGCACACACTGCTCAGGAGGAGGGCCGGGGTTGTCGGCGACAGCGCCGTCGTCGTCGCCCCAACACTGCATGATCTGCAGGTAGCGGCTGCCGAACCGGCCAGGACCCGCGATCGTGGGCTGCCCACCTGTCCAAGTGATCGAGACGGCCTGGTTGGTGAGCTTGGCAGTCTGGTTCACCGTGATGGCCAGGTCGGCGAACTCGCCGCGCCCGCTGACAGTGAGCTGCGAGTCAGTTGCAGGCAGCGATGTGTCAGTGCCCTGGCTGCCGGCCAGCGACTCCGCGGCGGCGTTACCCACGGTCATCGATGCCGCCCCGACGGTCACCAGCAAGGCGGCCGCCAACACGCGTCGGCGGCTCACGCGATCGCCTTGCGAGCCAGCCGCCGCCACACCACGGCGGGAGCAACGATCAGCGCCAGCGTCAGGCCCACCACCAGCAGCATCAGCAGGATCGAGGATGTCCACCCGGACGACTGGTCGAGCACCGTCGGTGAGATCGCACCGACCACTGCCGCGTTCGGGTTGCCGCCGTTGGAGATACCCCCATCCGACACCGCACCACACAGACCGGTGTCGGGATCGCACACCTGGCCGTCGGTGGGCACGCCATCCAGCCCGCCGCCCGCCGGGGTGGTGCCGCCAGCCGGCGTCGTACCGCCAGCCGGGGTGGTGCCGCCAGCCGGCGTCGTACCGCCCGCCGGGGTGGTGCCGCCCGCCGGCGTCGTACCACCGGCAGGAGTGGTACCGGCTCCGGGGGTCGACCCACCGCCACCGCCACCGCCACCGCCACCGCCGGCTGGGGCGATCACGTCGGTGGGCACGTTGGAGAGGCCACCGGTGCCGTTCGGGCACTGGCCGGCGCCCTTCTGGTCACAGGCCAGCGGGCGCGGCGCGTTCTGGGCCAAGAGGTTGGACCCGTCGGCAGCGAAGGTCGGGTTCTTACAGGACGAGATGTCGATGTCCTGCACGACCACCCCCGGAATCTTGCGGATCTGCTCGAGGCTCGCCTCGACCAGGTTGATCGGCATCGGCGAGTAGCCCAACGACGCCGACTGCTGCTGCGCCTGGCACATCGCGTAGTACGCGAAGGCGGCGAGGGTCTTGCCTTTGTCGAGGTTGAACTGGCCGGCAATCTTGGTCGGAACGATCAGGTACGAGTACGACGACAGCTGATAGCTCCGCGGGTCGGTGTCGCCGTACACACCCTCGAGTTGCTGCGTGAGGTACACGGTGGGGTCGGATTCGTTGGTGTTGATCCGAGCCTTCAGCAGCGAGACGGCAACATTCTCCGGCGTGGGCTCGGTGTAGTAGCCGGCGGCATTGAGCACCTTTGCAACCGGGAACTGTGAGCCCAAGGCGTACGAGTAGTTCACGTACCCGATCGCGCCCTCGGCGAAGCCCTGGCTCACGTAGCCGGCGACGCCGAGGTCGCCCTGCTGAGCAATCATCCCAGGGATCGTCGGGTAGAACGACGTCTCGCCGCACGCCGGAGCACGCCCCGATCGATCGCAGTACGCGTTCCACAGGCCTCCGTGCATCGCGATCATCCATCTGGTGAACTGACCGCTCGAGCCCGAACCATCCGAACGCACCACCGGCACGATGGTGCGCGCCGGCATCAGCAAGCCTGGGTTGTCGGCCTGGATCGCCGGGTCGTTCCAGGTGGTGATGACACCGGTGAAGATCTTCACCACGTTCTCGCCGGAGAGCCGCAGGTTGGTCACCCGCTTGCCGTTGATCTGCAGGTTGTACATGAACGCTGTGCCGCCCGCGGTGACCGGGATGTACGCGTAGCTGCCGGGCGCCGGGTTCTCGGGCGCCGAGCCATCCTCGGGAGCGAACTGGAACGGAATGTCCGAGGCCGCGAAGTCGACGGTGCCATTGAGGAAGTTCTTGCGACCGGCCGTCGAACCGCTCGGGTTGAAGTCGACCGTGATGCCGAACTGGCGCACGTTCACGCGCATTGCGTCGATGGCGTTGGCCGCCCACGACGAGCCTTCACCGGAGATGCGTTGGAAGCTGAGGGCGGCCACGGGCGCAGGTGTGACAGCGACGAGAGAACCGACGCAGGCACAGCAAGCGACGAAGGCTGCGAGCAATCGTGCTCGGGCGGGACGAAGGGACGTCATGGTGAGTTCTCCCGTGAGACGTAGTGAGCGCCGGATGCTCGGCGGCTCTCGATGCGAGCCAGGTCGCGAGCCGACCGGCTGACGGTCGCGTTGGCCTGCCGCTTGGACAGCTGGCCTGCAGGTCGGCCGCCGATGATGCGGGCGATCGTGAACAGGATCAGCACGAGCAGCATCAACACTGCGGCCGTAGCGAACCCGCGAGCCACCTGCGTCTGCTGTGGTGAGCGGACCAGCTCGAACGCAGCGAGCGGCAGCGACACCATCGGCCCCTTCAGCGGGTTGATGTTCATCGTGGAGGTGAACCCGGCGGTGAGCAGGATCGGCGCCGTTTCGCCCACGCCACGGGCCAGACCGAGGATCACCGAGGTGGTGAGGCCCGAACGGGCGGTGGGCAGCACGACGTGCCAGACGGTTCGCCACTGTGATGCGCCGAGTGCAGCGGCCGCCTCACGGAGATTGCCGGGCACCAGCCGCAGCACCACATCGGCCGAGCGGACGATGATCGGCAACATCATGATGCTCATCGCGATCGCCGCGGCGATGCCCGAACGCTCGTAGCCGAGGATCAACACCCAGGTCGCGAAGACGAACAGACCGGCCAGGATCGACGGCAGCGCCGTCATCGCGGTGACCACCGTCCGCACGAGATCGGTGATGCGACCGTGCGTCTCGTTGAGATACACCGAGCACGCGATGCCCAGCGGCACCGTGATCACTAGCGAAATGGCCGTCATGATCAGCGTGCCGACGATTGCGTGCGACACGCCGCCCTTGTCCAGCGGGTCGAGCGGCCCGGTGGTGCTCAGGTCGTTCACGTAGAGGTTGGTGTGCAACAACGCCTTCATGCCACGGGCGAACACGAAGACGACGACCGAGAACAGCGCCACGAATGCGACGATCGCAGCCGTGCTGAGCAAGACGGCCATCACGCGGTCGATCACTGCCGGCCGATCCTCGGTGATACCCACCAGCGCTGCGTAGGTCACGAGGAAGACGGCGAAGAAGACCGCCACGAAACCAATACCGCCGCGCATCGGCGTGAGGCGTCCGAACAGCAGCAGTGTGGTGCACACCGCGCTCAGCCCGGCGCCACCCAGTGGCAACAGGTCCTGACGCGAGAGCTTGCGGGTAGCCCGGCGCTCGGGTGGTGGGTCGCCATGAGTTGGCCGGCGCGGAAGCACCGTGCGCTGCAGGCGCGGCTCATCCACGCTCTCACTCGCCTCGTCGAGGAAGGGAAGGTCGAGCAGGGCGGTCATCCTTCGCTACTCGCACCAGATCGAGAGCGCGCTACGAACCACGACGCGGTGAAGTTCACGACCAACGTGATCGCGAAGAGGGCAAGGCCCGCAGCCATCAACGCCGAGCGACCGAACCCCGTCGACTCGAACGTGCGTGCTGCGATGTGGCTCGACACCGAGTTGCCACCGGCCTCGAGAATGTGGAAGTTGATGTCGAACCGCGGGGAAATGATCAACAGCACGGCAATCGTCTCGCCCAGTGCTCGCCCCAGGCCGAGCATGGTGCCGCCGATGATGCCGCCACGGCCGAAGGGCAGCGCCACCACACGGATCATTCCCCAACGAGTCGACCCCAGAGCGAAGGCGCCCTCGCGTTCGCCGAGTGGCACCTGCGAGAACACTTCTCGCATCACGACGCAGGTGATCGGCATCACCATCATGGCCACCACGACGCCTGCGATGAACGTCGAGGCGGTGTACACCGACTCGCTGGAAAGCGGACTGTTCGGGTCGGCACGGGCCACGTCGAGGAACGGCAGCCAACCGAACCACGAGTTGAGGAAACGCGAGAGGCCGATGATCTTCTCCTGCAGGAAGAACAGGCCCCAAAGCCCGTACACCACGCTCGGCACCGCCGCCATGAGATCGACAAGGGCGATGAGCCATGAGCGCAGCCAGGTGGGTGCGACCTCGGTGATGAACAGCGCAGTGCCGAGAGCGATGGGCACCGCGACGACCACAGCCACGAGAGCGATCAGCAGCGTGCCCATCAGCAACGCCGCGATGCCGAACTGGTTGCGGTCGGGCTCCCACTCCGACGTGGTGAGAAATGACCAGCCCTTGCTCTCGAGCGCATCGCTTGCTTCCAGTGCGAGGAACACGCCCACCGCCACCATCACCGAGAGCACCAGTACCCCCGAGACGGACACGCCGCCGAGGAACACTCTGTCGCCCCTGCCACGCCGATTGGTCAGGCGGCGCGGGCTTCCTGCCGCGCTCTCAGGCTGGGTTGGCGTGATGGTTGCCACGGGTCAGGCCAGCCAAGCGGCAAGAACGACCATCATGATGACCATCGCCGCGCCCAGCAGCAGTACATCGACGTGCAAGGCGGACGCCCAGAAACCCTTCTTGGGAGCTACCGGAGCGGTGGCGGCAAGTGCAGCCAGATGGTGGCTGGGGATCATCGGTGTGCCGGCGAGACGCTCATCGAGCATGGCGGCGAAGACGGCCGCGAACACGCGAGCGAAGGCCTCCGCATCAATGCCGATGTTCATCGGCGCAGCTGCGGGCTGAGCGACGACCGGCAGCGACTCCACCACCGGCACGACAGGAGGCAACGGCGGCGGTGGGTCGACCTGGGGCGCAAACGTCGGTGTCAGCTGACCGAGCGGAATCAGCCCTTCGGGCGGTTCCAGCTCCGTGACGGGCGTCGGCGCGACGACCCATTCCGCGGGCGTAGCGGCGGGCGCGTTCGCTGTGGCGAGCATCACCTCTGCGGCCCGGCGGGCCGCAGCGACCTCTGCAGCGGCTTCCTCACGAACTGCGGTGAGCGAGTTCTCCAAGATGGTTCGCCGTTCGGCGAGCAGAGGCGTCAGCCGACTGCGAAGCTCCTCGCGCGCGGCGCCCTCATCGATCGACGCCAACTCCGCTTCCGCGGACAGCGCCTCCTGCACCGCCGAGCGCAGTTGCAGGGTCAGCATCGCAAGGCCGGCCCGAGGTGAGAGCACTGCGCCGGCAGCATCTTGCGGGTCACTCTGCATTGCCGGAGCCTTCGCTGGGCTGTGCAAGGCGCCGGCGCTCGACCACCTGCTGTCGAGCTGCCGCCATGATGCGGGCGACCTCATCGCGGGCAGCCTGCTGCACCATGGCAATGGCCATCTCGTACTCCTGCTCCAAGCGGGTCAGGGTCGACTTCGACTCCAGCAACTCCGCCTGTAGGGCCGCTCGCACCTCAGCGTCGCGAGCAGCCAGCCGCTCCTTGGCAGCGGTAGTGCGAGCGAGCGCGCCAACGATGTCTGCTTCCAGATGGGCCCGCTGCTCGTCGACCTCCGCAAAGGCCCCCACGGCCGGCGCTGCGCCGTGGGTGGAGTTGCCGTTCAACGAGAAGCCGTTCATCGTCGTCACCGCGGCACTCATCTGACCCAGGCCGTCGCCAGGACAGCCAATGACGATGCCAGCATGATCGGGAACATCACCGCGCCCGACAGCCACCAACGCGACCGTCGCGACGATGGTGCAAGGGATGGTTCTTTCGACCAGAACTGATGGAACGCCTCATCGGCGACGGTGCCCGGCAATGCCTCGAAGCGAAGGATCGCGCCGCTCACGAGCGGCACGTCGATCTGATCGGCGCCTACAGCCTCCGCCGAGGGAGCGACATCCGGAACTTCGAGTGATGCCGCCAGCGCAGCGAGCACGCCGGCGAGATCGGTCGCTGCAGCCAGGTCGAGAACGGCAATCATCGCCTGGGGTAACCGCCCCGCCGACACGGCCAGCGACTCTGACAGCATGTTGGACGAACGAACCGCCGAGCTGGCTTCGGCCACTGCGAGGTGCTGCCGCACGGCAGACCGGGCATGCGCGTCGTCGATCGCCGCCCTTGCTTCCTGCTGTTCGGAGCCCCACCAGGCGTCGAGCAACTGTCCGAGTTGTCGCTGCGCAACGACACCATCAGGTTCACGCTGTTCGAAGACACCATCGATCTCGCCGGCGAGCGCCGCTAGGTCCTGCGGCCGAGTTGTCGCCGACATGAGCCACGGACCTTGCGCCGCCTGGCTGGCCTCGGTGGCCGCCACCATCGGGCTCCCGATGCACTGCTCGGCCTTTCCGGCCGGATGATGCAGCTTCGCCTGCACACGCCGGTGGACCGCTTCCGCCAGCATGGACGAGTTCGATTCTGCGTCCTGCGTGATCTGCTCCACCTGTGCGTCTACTTCGGCGCGATTGCGCAGCAACGACCGTTGAGCATCGAAGAACTGACGCGTCAACCGGCTGTGGACTGCGGCGAGTCGCGCCAACTCGTCGGACTCGCCGCCGAGTCGGGAGCTTGCTTCCCCGACCGCCAAGAGGAACCGCTGGTGCTCGTGTCGCAGAGCGTCGAGGTAGTCCTCTGCCTGGGGCGAGAGAACGACGGTGACACCTCCGTACGAGCCGGAGAGCGGCGGTTCAGGGGCGTGCAGTCGAGTGATCTCCATGCGCTGCCGACTGTAAAAGTGGCGCCTGACGCGCGGATGAACGGGGGGTGTTGGGCGAGTGTCGGCTGAGTGAAAGCCGCTGCGAAGGGGTCAACGCAAGCCGCACGTCGAGCGCTGTTGCAGCGTTCTCCGCCTCTGCGTGATCGGCTGGGTTCCGAGCGTGACAAAGCGACGAACTGTTCTGATCGCTGGCTGCGTGCTCCCGTGCGGGTGCGGTGGAGGCAGCGAGTCGGGGACAACGCAACCCGACAGCATGGTCGACGGTGCAGCCGCCACCAGCGCACCGACAACGACGATCGAACCCGTCGCCACCGGCGCATCGGGCACCACTGCGGCACCTGACGCCGTCGTGGTCCGCAGCACCGCCGAGTAACGGGCGCGCCGTGTCAGCGGCCGGTGAAGTGGGCCTTGCCGGGGCCGTGGGCCAAGAAGCTCGCCACACCGATCTGGCTGTCGCTGGTATGGAACACCTGCTCGAACAGGTCGATCTCCAGTGCCAGGCCGTTGGCCAGTGAGCCGCTGAGGCCTTGGTCGACCGCTTGCTTCACGAGTGCCTGCGCCTGCGCCGCGCCCGCGGCCACCCCGGCCGCCAGCGCTAGTGCACGTTCGTGCAACGACTCGGTGGGCACCACTTCGTCGGCAAGGCCGATGCGCAGCGCCTCTTCGGCCTTCACCTGGCGGCCGGTGACCATCAACTCCTTCGCCCGGCTGGCGCCGACCGTTCGCGCCAATCGTTGGGTGCCACCGCCACCAGGGATGATGCCCAGCAAGACTTCGGGTTGGCCGAACACGGCCCGCTCGCCGGCAATGCGGTAGTCGCACGCCAGCGCCAGCTCGCACCCGCCGCCCAGCGCATAGCCGCTGACCGCAGCGATGACGAACCGTGGAATGGCTGCCACTGCGTCGAGTGCGCGGTGGAACCCTTCGCCGATGACACGCCCCTCGGCTGGGCCGCCGAACTCGCTGATGTCGGCGCCGGCGGCGAACAGCCGCTCGCCTCCGGTGAGGACAACCGCTCCGGGCGGATCGGCAGTGAGCGCCGCGGCGACCTCGTACAGCTCGCCGAGCAACGCCTGCGACAACGCATTGACCTTCGGATTGTTCAGCGTGACGAGAGCAACACCGTCGTCGCGCCGATCGAGCAGCACCAGTTCACCCATGCGTGGAACTGTACTGGCGTGGCTCAGGCGCCGACGGTGCCCAGCATCTCGTCGGCTGCTGCCCACGGGTCGAGTGTGCGGTGCAACACCGCCGCCTGCAGCGATTCCCATCGCTCGCCGCTGGTGAGTTCGCGCGCACGCTGTTCCAGCCGGCGGGCGACGATCTCGCGCAACTCTTCGCGCAGGCGGAACTCACGCCGGCGCTGCAGTTCGCCGTTGCCTTCGATGAACGCCCGGTGCTCGACCACCGTGGCCCACAGTTGGTCGACACCCTTCTTCTCGGTGGCGATCACCGGGATGATGGGCGGCCGCCATGCCTCGTGCGCCAGGTCGCTGAGCTCGAGCATCTGCTCGAGGTCGCGACGAGTGTCTTCCACGCCTTTGCGGTCGGCCTTGTTGATCACGAACACGTCGGCGATCTCCATCAGCCCGGCCTTGTTGGCCTGCACCGAATCACCCCAGCCAGGGTTGACCACCACCACGGTGGTGTCGGCCTTACCGGCAATCTCCACCTCGACCTGCCCAACGCCGACCGTCTCCACCAGGATCCACCGGCGACCGATGGCATCGAGCAGTCGAGCAGCTGCGGGCGTCGCCAGCGACAGCCCGCCGAGGTGGCCGCGCGTGGCCATTGAACGGATGAACACGCCCGGGTCGGTGGCATGGTCCTGCATGCGCACCCGGTCGCCGAGGATGGCACCACCGGTGAACGGCGACGATGGATCGATGGCAAGCACAGCCACCTCTTCGCCCTGCGCACGGAGATGGCCGATGGTGGCCGAGGTGAGCGTGCTCTTCCCCGCACCGGGCGCACCCGTGAGACCGACCGTGTAGCCCTGCCCCGACAGCGGGTACGAGATGCGACTGACCTCGCGGGCTTCGGGGCCGCCACGCTCGACGAGCGACAGCAACCTGGCCAGAGCTCCGCGGTCGCCACCGCGCGCGGCTTCGAACAGTTCGGCGACCGGCAACGACCGGCGGCTCATAGCTCGTCGGGGACGATGTTGATGACTTCGGTGATGCCGTCGATGCGGTCGCGCATGATGCGCTCGATGCCCGCCTTGAGAGTCTGGCTGCTGGCCGGGCAGGTGCCGCACGCGCCGATGAGCGTGACCGTGACGATGCCCGTGGCCTCGTCGACGCCATGCAGGATGATGTCGCCGCCGTCGGCCTGGAGCGCAGGCCGGATCACTTCGATCGTCTCTTCAACTTGGGTGAGCATCGGGAACTTTCGGACGGGGCCGGGCGACCATTGAACCAGGACCAACCATAGGATTGCGACACATGAGAACGTTTCGTTCGCTGGCCATCATTCCCGCCGCGGCGTTGTTGTTGCTGGCAGCCTGTGGCGACGACACCACGGCGTCCTCGGGGCCCGATTCCTCAGGTGAGACGGCCGCCACCACCAGCGGCCCGTCCGACCTCACCACGGTCGCGCCCGTTGTCACCGTGGCTCCGGTCACCACGCTCGAGGTCACGGTGCCCGAAACCGCAGTCGACGGCCCGGTGCAGATCGACGTGGTCGTCGGCCTCGACAGCGGTCCCGACCGCGTGGTGCCGGTGAAGGTGGGCAGCGACGTCACGCTCAACATCACCAACCCCAACGCCGCCGACGAGTTCCACGTGCACGGCATCGAACTCGAGCAGGCCGCCGACGCCGGCGTCATGATCACGATGAACTTCACCATCGACGCACCGGGCACCTACGAGGTGGAGAGCCACATCACCGACGGTGTGCTATTGGTGATCGAAGCGACGTGACGTGATATCACTGCTCGCCCACCAGGGCGGGTGGGACGAAGTGCTGCTGGTGCTCGGCCCCATCCTCGTCATCGCCGGGTTGCTGCGCCTCGCCAAACGCAGAGTCGACAGACTGCACCCGCAACCGCAGCCGCAATCTCCGGCCGACCCGGCGGCCGACACGGCCGACCCCTTCGCGTCGGCCGACCCCGTCGACCCGGCCGACCCGGCCGACCCGGCGGCCGACGCGAAGGGCGAGAAAGGCCACGGCTACTAGGGGTTCGTCATCAGCTCGATGACGCCGATCGTCAGCGCCACCAGCAACGCGTTCTTGCCGCTTGCCGAGTGCGCACGGAGCGGGCACTGCGCTCGAGTCGAGCCTGGGCAGGGCCCTAGCTGCCTGGTAGAGGGATCGCCCTGCTCGCTGGACAGCCGGCTTTCCCCAGGGCGTTGTGTGCGCTGCGTAGCGCTGGGAGAGAACCAGCGCACACGACGTCCCGCTCTGCTTGCTGGACAAGCTTCCCCGGATCGGGCATTCGGTAAGGGTTGACTCCGGGCGGAGCTCCATCGCCGAACGGCTCTGGTCGCAATTCGTCTCCATTATGGAGACAGATCGCGACCAGAGTCCGCGACAACGACTGCGGGCAGGGCTACCTGTGAGAATGGGAGCCGTCGGTTGGGATCACGCTGCCGGCCACGGTCGAGCGAGTGCCGACCGTCAGTGTGCGGCTGCTGCTCGCAGCGCGGCGGCGGCGACGCGCCCGCGGACGCGTCGCCACGGCACGATGGCCCAGCCCGTCAGTCAGCTTCGCTGGACGGACTCGCCACTTCGGAAACACGCCGTTAGCGTTCGCCGGCTGGCACACGCTCGATGTCGGCACCCAGCGCGGCCAGGCGGCCGACCAGGTCGTCGTAGCCGCGATCGACGTGATGCACCCCGGTGACCGTCGTCTCGCCGTTGGCGGCCAAGCCAGCAACTACCAGCGCGGCACCCGCGCGGATGTCGGGGGCCTTCACCGGCGCACCACTGAGCCGCGGCACCCCCCGCACCACAGCGTGGTGCCCGTCGGCGCGGATGTCGGCCCCCAGCCGCTGCAGCTCCTCCACGTAGCGGAAGCGGCCGGGGTACAGGTTCTCGGTGACGATGCCCACCCCGTCGGCCACCGCCAGCATGGTGACGACGAGCGGCTTGTAGTCGGTGGCGATACCGGGGTACGGCAGGGTGGCGACGTCGGTGGATCGAAGCTGCCCTTGCGCCCACACCGCCAACCCGGCATCGACGCCCGATCCCTGGGAGGTGACCGTCAGCCCCATTTGATGGAAGCGGCGCAACAGCATCTCCATGTGGTCACCGCGCGCGCCGCGCAGCACCACTTCGCCGCCGCTCACCGCCACTGCTGCCAGGTAGGTGGCCGCCTGAATGCGGTCGGCTACCACCCGATGGTCGGCAGCGTGCAGTTGCCCGGGCTCGACTCCGTGCACCACCAGGGTGGACGAACCGATGCCATCGATCTGCGCGCCCATGGCCACCAGGAAGTTGCACAGGTCGGCGATCTCGGGTTCGCGAGCGGCGTTGTCGATGACGGTGGTGCCCTTGGCGTGCACCGCTGCGGTGACGATGTTCTCCGTGGCGCCGACGCTGGGGAACTCCAGCATGATGTCGGCGCCGTGCAACCGATCAGCGCGCGCCTCGACCACCCCGTGGGCGAGCTCGAAGGTGGCACCCATTGCCTCCAGGCCCTTGAGGTGCATGTCGATGGGGCGGCTGCCGAAGTCGTCGCCGCCTGGCAACGACAACGAGACGCGACCGAAGCGGCCGAGCAGTGGGCCCAGCACGTTGATGCTGGCACGAATGCGTTCGACCAGCTCATAGGGCGCCACCGGGGTGACATTGCCGTCGTTGACCATGCGCAACGTGCCGGGGCCGACCCACTCGCTGCGCACCCCGATAGCCGCCAAGAGGTCGCCCATGATGCCCACGTCGGCGATGTCGGGCACGTTGGTGAGCGTGTACGTGCCGTCGGCCAGCAGCGTCGCCGCCATCAGCTTGAGCACCGAGTTCTTCGCACCGGGAATGGTGACCTCGCCATGCAGCGGCCCGGCGCGCCGGATGAGAATTCGTTCTTCGTTCATGGCGGCGTCAAGTATGCCGCGCGACGCGGACTGCACTGCACAGCGCCCGGCAGAGGGTTAGCCTCCGTGCGGTGCCGAAGCGACTCTCCACACTCATCACCGAGTGGCCGGCAGGGTCTCGGGAAGCCGGTTTGGTCAACACGCCACGCACCGACGTGCTCGACGAGGAGCTGGCGGCTGACGGGTCGTTCAGCCAGGCGGTCGGCCCGTTCAACCGCTACCACCGTGAAGTGGCACTCCACGACGACGGTTCCGTCACCGAAACCACCCGCTATCGGCTCAGCATCCCGTGGTTCGGCTGGTTGTTCGCCGCCGCCTTCCGCCGCGCGCTGCGCAGCCGTCGCCCCGAGGGCAAGGGTGGCCCGTGGTGGTCACCTCCCGATCGGCTCACCGAACGCCAGGCCCGTACCCTGGCGCTCTTGGCAGCCGCAGGTATGTCGGCCACGTTCGCCAACACGCTGTTCACCCAGACCTCCACGTTCGTCGCCGACAGCTTCGGCGTGTCGGAACGAGGGCTCGGCCACGCTGGCGCCATCGTGCGCCTGGGCGTCATCATCTCGCTGCCGTTTGCGCTGCTGGCCGACCGCGTCGGACGTCGACGAACCATCGTGCTGCTGGCTTGGCTCACCCCATTGTGCTGCGCACTCGGCGCCGTCGCCACCAACTTCCCCTTGCTGGTCGCCTCGCAAACCGTCGGCCGCCCGCTCGGCATCGCGCTGGCTCTGCTCGTGGCGGTGGCCGCTGCCGAGGAGATGCCGCGCAGCAGCCGGGCCTACGCGGTCAGCGTGCTCGCTCTGGCCGCGGGCCTCGGCGCCGGCGTGGCCGTCGGCGCACTCCGACTCACCGACCTGGGCCCAGAGGCGTGGCGGCTGGTGTACCTGCTCTCGCTGGTGTGGCTCCCCGTCGCGTACAGCCTCAGCCGCAACCTGCTCGAGACCCGCCGCTTCGAAACGGTGCATCGCATCGGCGTGCCGCTCAACCGCCACCGACTCGCACTCATCGCGTCGGTCGCGATGGTGGCAAACCTGTTCGTGGCACCCGCCTCCTACTTCCAGAACAACTACCTCGACAAGGTGCGCGGCTACAGCGGTGGCGGTATCGCGTTGTTCACGCTGGCCACCGGCACCCCCGCATCGCTGGGCCTGGTGGTGGGTGGCCGCATCGCCGACCTCGTGGGGCGAAGGCGCCTCATCGCCATCTGCTCCCCCATCTCCACGGTGTGCCTCGTGACCGCGTTCTTCGCATCCGGCCCTGCGCTATGGGCCGCGTCGCTCGCCGGCGGGTTCATGGCCGCCATGGCCTACCCAGCGTTCGCGGTCTACCGCGCGGAGCTGTTCCCCACCGGCAACCGCGGCACGGCCAACGGGCTGATCACGGCCGCCGCACTGCTCAGCGGCAGCGCCGGCATCCTGCTGGTGGGGTACTTCCGCGACCAGGGCTACAGCTACGGAAGCCTGATGGTGGTGATGGCGCTCGGCCAACTCGCCGCCGCATTCGTGGCGTACCGCTGGTATCCCGAGACTGCGCACCTGGAACTGGAAGCGCTGAACCCCGACGACCCGGCCATCTCGGAGCGCTGACAGCTCACAGCGCTGACACCCACTCGGCCACCACGGTGGCGATGGCAGCATCGCAGCCCTTCAGGTCGTGGCCCTTGCCCTCGAGCCAGTGATGCGTCACCGGCCCGGGAATGGTGCCTGTCCAGTGCGTCAACTCATCGGGCGTACCGAACGCGTCGCGAGTGCCGGAGAGGAACAGGCACGGCACCGTGAGCCGAGGGAAGTGTTCGACGCGTAACCTGTCGGGCTTGCCCGGCGGGTGCAGCGGATAGCAGATGAGCACCAGCCCCTTGGCCGGCAGCGGGTCGTCGGCATCACCCACCGCCAGGCTGCACATGCGCCCCCCCAGCGAGCGGCCACCCAGCACCAACTGCGGTGAACCCGCACGCTGCTGCAACGGTGCCGCGGCGTCGCGCACGGCCTGCAGCAGCACCGGCGCCCGGTCGGGCACCTTGCGCCCGGCCAGGCGGTAGGGGAAGTCGGCGCGCACGCAGGGGGTAGGCGCCACCGCGGCCTCGACGGCCAGCAGGCTGGGGTGGGTGCTGGCCGAGCCGGCACCGGGGAACAACAGCAGCGCGGTCATGAGCCCAACAGGATTCGACGCGCTTCGCCGAGCCGCTCGATGGTCTCGCCCGCGTCGCCGAGGTCGCCGCCGTGGTCGGGGTGTACTTCGCGCAGGCGCGACCGGAAGTGCGCCATCACGTCCTTCTTACTCACCTTGCCAGCACCCGTCGGGAAGCCGAGCAGGTCGAGCGCCCACACACGCGGGTCGGCGATGCCCACCAGATCGGTGCGGCTGACCCCGGTGATGTCGGCCACGAACGACGGCCCGATCGGCCCACGCCACCGCATCGCCCGGTGCAGCACCGGCGCCACGCCGCGGCGAGCGTCGTAGCTCATCCGTTCGAGTGCGTAGACAGCCCCCAGCACCTGCGACAGCGGCCGACCCATCGAATGCAGGTCGAACTCGACATGGTCGGCATCGCCGGTGAGCTGGTGCACGCTGGTGGCCAGGCCGTGACGGTCGATCTGGTAGCGGTGCTGCAACCGTGGCTGCACGACGCGATCGCCACGTACCACCTGGTCGATGAGCTGCGACAGGTCGGGGTGCAGATCCTCCTCGACATCGGGCAGGTATGCGGCGACCACCGCCGCGAGCAGCACACCACCCAACCCGGGCGCCGGGTCGGTGGGCAGCACCAGGTGCCCCAACGCCACGCGGCGGGTCGGCGTGACCGGGCGAGTGTGCCAGATCTGCAGCTCAGCCAGTAGCACGACGGCTCAGATGAACGGCCGCAGCAGGTCGTGCAGTTCGGCTGCCAGCGCCATGGTTTCGTCGTGGTCGGGTTCGTCGCCGTCGGCGAGGGCGCCCGCCAGGTCGTCGGCCAGATCGCACGTGCGCTGCCACAGGCGCAGGTCGACCCCGTAGGGCGGGCGGGTGGGCTCGGCCACAGCGACGGCGAGCAGCAGCTGCTCGAGCCCGTCGGCGTCGAGGGCGTTGCGTTGCAACCGCTCGCCCGCCAGGAAGAAGGTGCTGAGCGTTTCGAACGGGAGGCGGTTGGCCTCGTCGTCGATGTCGTCGGGGTGGGCGGCGAACTCGCCGCTCTCGATGAGATCCATCAACGACTCGGCCACGGCCTCGTCGTCGGTCTGCACCAGTAGCACGTCGTCCTCCCACCGGTAGGGAATCTCCTGCCGGGTGAACGCACGGGTGAGCGACTGCCGATCGCCCTCGACCCACTCCGACAGCTCGTACTCGGTGGTGGGCACGCCCTCGGCGATGTCGATGGGCTCGGCCGCCGGATTGTCGTGGGGCTCGGGTGAGTCTTCCTCGTAGATGATGCCGAGACGCTCCTCGACCCTGGTGATTGTGGAGTCGGCCAACGCCTCGTGCGACTCGGGCACGACCAGCTCGGCACCGTCCCAGGTGTGCGGCACCTCGGCTTCGGCGAGCTCCGCAGCGAGCTCGGCCTGCTGATCGAACGACCAGCGGCTGAGGTCGTACAACACGCGGGTCGCGTCAGGATCGTTCGGGTTCCACTCTTCGCTCACGATGCAGACGCTACCGGCACCCAGCGACCGAGGAAGTCTTCAACTCGGCGATACTCGTCGAGCTGATTGGCCGGCTGGCGGAAGCCATGGCCCTCGCCTGCGTACACGTGCAGGCTCACCGTGCCGCCTGCGGTGTGCACGCGCTCGGCGAACACGCGGCTCTGCTCGACCGGCACGACGGCATCGGCATCGCCGTGCAGCACCAGCAGCGGGGTGGCGGTGCACCGGTCGGCGTGCAGGATGGGTGATCGCTCCTGGTAGCGCTCCAGCTGCTCGGGCAACGAACCCACCAGGCTGTGGGTGTAGTGCCGCTCGAACCGATGGCTGCGCTCGCTCAGGTCGAGCAGGTCGGTGACCGGGTACACCACCACCGCCGCAGCGAAGCGGCCAGGCTCGGCCGCAATGGCACCGAGGGCAGTGAAACCACCAGCCGAGCTGCCCATGATGACGGTGCTCGCCGGAGTGGCCCACCCCGAGTCGTGCGCGGCGCGGGCGACGGCCAGCGTGTCGGCGACGTCGAGTTCGCCCCATCGGCTGCGCAGTGCCTGCTGGTAGGCGCGCCCGTGCCCGGTGGACCCACGGTGATCGGGCACCAGCACGCTCCACCCTCGCGACAGCCAGAACGCGATGCGCGGCAGGAACGTGACCTGCCACTGGTCGGTGGGGCCACCGTGCAACCACACGATGAGACGGCCGTCGTGGTTCGGCGCCGAGTAGTGGCGGGCGAACACCGAACCGGCCCCCACATCCACCAGTTCTGGCTCGACCAGTTCGGCGGGCTGCCAGTCGGGCGCCGGCCCCACCGCCACCACCGTGCGCTCCCAGCTCTCGGTGTCGTAGACGACGACCTGCGTGAGCGTGCGCGCACCGGTGCGCACGCACGCCAGCCGGCGGCCGTGCCAACTGAGTTGGCCGTGGACTGCGCGAGCGACATCCCGCACCTCACCCGTGGCCACCTCGACCACACACAGCCGGCCGAACCCACCCTCGTTACGGGTGAAGGCCACGCGGGCCCCATCGGGCGACCACGCGAACGAGCGCTGCCCAGCACCCCACGTGGGGCCGGCGTGTTCGGCGGATTCGGCGACCAGCGGGCGGCCGGCCAGCCACACGTTGAGCCAGCCGTCGTCGTCACGCACCTCGATCGCCCGACCGTCGGGCAGCGCTCGTGGCTGTTGCACGGCGAAGCCGGTGGCGACCTCGTCACGCACACCCCCGGCCGGCGACCACCGCTGCACACGGCTGACGTCCCACGGCATGTCCGGCATGTTCCAGGCCTGCCACCGCGCCGACCCGTCCGCGAGAGGGAAGGGATCGAGGCAGAAGTCGGCGGTGCCGTCGTCGATGCGCCGCTCGCTGCGGTCGCGGAGGTCGAGCCGATGCACTTCGGCCATGTCGATCACGTACAGCACACTGGTCCCGTCGGCTGCCGCCACCGGCCCGCTGGCGCAGCGGTCGGGGCCGTGGTCGGTGAGCGGCGCGGCCGGCGCGCCATCGAGCGTCTGCTGCCAAAGGTTGCCGTCGCCGCCCACGTACACCACCCCGAGGCCATCGGCCGTGAAGCACCACGCGCCTCCGCCCAGCGAACGACCGGGCCGCAGCGCCGGCGTCGTGGCAATGGCCTGATCGGCCCCGCCGTCGAACCGATGCACCACCAGATGCGCTCCATCGGATGTCGCCGATGCGTAGACGAGCACCTCCCCGTCGTCACGGAGGCGTGGCTCGGTGAGGTCGCGACCCGAGATGCAGCGCTCGGCGGGAATGGCACTCACCCTTGTCACGCTATATGCGACGAAGTCGCTGCGGCGAGGACGGCGACGGCAGCAGCGCGCTGTCGCCTGTTCCGGAGCTGAGGCCGATTCACCAAACACGCACTACGGTGGGTGGCGATGATCGCCAACTCGCAGAAGCCTGACCGCAACCTCGCCCTCGAACTGGTGCGGGTCACCGAATCGGCCGCGCTCGCCGCCTCCCGTTGGGTCGGCAGGGGCGACAAGCACGGTGCCGACGCTGCCGCTGTCGACGCCATGCGCACCGTGCTGTCCACGGTGCCCATGGCCGGCATCGTCATCATCGGTGAAGGCGAGAAGGACGAAGCCCCGATGCTGTTCAACGGTGAGGAGGTGGGCGACGGCACTGCCCCGCTCACCGACGTCGCCGTCGACCCGATCGACGGCACGACGCTCACCGCCTACGGTCGTGCCAACGCGATTGCCGTCATCGCCGTCGGTGAACGCGGCACGATGTTCGATCCCGGCCCGTGTGTGTACATGCACAAGATCGCTGTCGGCGCCGAGGCCGCAGGTTCCATCGACATCACCGCCACCCCCACCCAGAACCTGCGCTGGGTAGCCAAGGCCAAAGGCGAGTCAGTGCGCGACCTCACCGTCGTCATCCTCGACCGTCCCCGCCACGACGACCTCATCGCCGAGGTGCGGCTCAGCGGTGCTCGGGTGAAGCTCATCAGCGACGGCGACATCTTCGGCGCCATCGCCACCGGCTGGCCAGACGCGGGCGTCGACATGCTCATCGGCATCGGCGGCACGCCCGAGGGCGTCATCGCCGCTGCCGCGCTGAAGGGCATGGGCGGCGAGATCCAGGGCCTGCTCGCGCCACGCGACGACGCCGAGCGCGCTGCGGCCATCGCAGCCGGCTACGACCTCGACCAGGTACTGCTCACCGACGAACTGGTGAAGGGCGACAACTGCTTCTTCGCCGCCACCGGCATCACCGACGGCGAACTGTTGCGCGGCGTGCGCTACGAGCGTGGCGGAGCCCGCACCCAAAGCCTTGTCATGCGGTCGCGCAGTGGCACCGTGCGCCTCATCGACGCCCACCACCGCATCGACAAGCTGTCCGCGTTCGCAGCCGTCGAGTACTGACCCGCCGCCAGCCTCGCTGGCGCGGCCTCAGTCGCGCTGCACCAGGCCACTGAGCCGGCGGGCCAGACCACGCGGCAGTACGCCGGTGGCAGCAGCCAAGCCCTTGTAGATCGCCCCCGGCACCGACAGGGCCTTCCCCTTGGCCACGTCGTCGAGGCCGTCGCGGGCCACGTCGGCGGCTTCGAGCCAGGCGAACGTGGGGTACTGCGTGGCGTACGCCTCGGTGTTGCTGACGCTTTGGAACTCGGTGCGGGTGAGGCCTGGGCACAGCGCCGTGACGTGCACACCGGTGCCGCGTGCTTCCTCGTGCAAGCTCTCGGTGAGGCTGGTGACGTACGCCTTGGTGGCGGCATACACGGCAAGTTTCGGGGCCGGCTGGAAGCTGGCCACGCTGCTGACGTTGAGCAGGAAGCCACGCCCGCGCGGCACCATCGCCCGCAGCGCAGCGTGGCTGATCTGGGTGAGCGCCGCCACGTTGAGCTGCACCTCCTGGTCGAGCCGCTCGGCGTCGAGCTCGTGAAACGTGCCCGAGGTGCCGAAGCCGGCGTTGTTCACCACCAGGTCGAGGGGATTCGCCTCGTCGAGCACCCGAGCCACCACGGCAGCGAGGCCCTTCGGGGTGCCGAGGTCGGCGGCGAGCACCTCGAACGAGGGAAACCGCTCGGCCAGCTCTTGCAACCGGTCGGCGCGGCGAGCAACGACCACCGTGGGAACGCCTGCGGCGCCCAACAGTTCGGCCATCGCCTCACCGATACCGCTCGAGGCCCCGGTGACCAAAGCGGAGGTGAAGGGAAAGGGAGTGCTCATACCGAAAGGCTAGGCGTCGATTCCGCCTACGATGGCTCGCGTGCGAACCACCCACTTCTCCTCCCTGCTGTCGCTTCTCGGCGTCGCCAGGTTGACAGTCGCCGGGTTGGCAGTCGCCGGGTTGGCAGTCGCCGGGTGCGGCGACGGCATCGACGAGCGCACCGAACCGCTCGCCCCCGAGCAGGCTGCCACCACCTCCACCACGGAGCCCGCGTCCGTCGACCTGCCCACGTTCGAATTCGACGAGCTCGACGTCGCGATCGACAGCACGAAGGCCGACTACAGCGGCGCGCGCAGCGCACTTCATCTGTCCGACGGCACCTGGCTGGTCTCGGGCTACGACAACCACTCCACCTTCGTACAACCGGAGCCCGGCGCGGTGTGGCGCGGCGACGAGCTCACCGACTTCGAACGCATCGGCGACGACATCAGCGATGAGGACGGCCAGCAGGTCATCTCCTCGCTCTTGGAGTTGGCCTCCGGTCGCATCATGGCAGTGGGCATCAACTTCTCCCGCGACGACCCGACCTCGGAGTTCTTCCTCTATGACGCCGATGTGTGGTTGTCCGATGATCAGGGCGGCACCTTCCGCAAGGTGTCGCTACGACTCGACGCCGCAGTAGCGGGCGCCCTCGTGATCGAGGGCACGCTCTATGCCTACGGTTACCAGTTCGGTGAGGGCGACGAGGCTCTCGCCGCCGGACAGATCTGGCGCAGCGACGACGAGGGCGAAACCTGGAACGAGCTCGACCCGATGGTCAGGCCGACGCCCGGTGCCGCCCCCATCCCGCTGGGAACCATCGAGCGACTGTTGCACTGGGACGGCAGCCTCATCGCAGTCGGCCTCACGTCGACCACCGACCCCGACGGTGACGACTACCCGTTCGACCGGCTGACGTTCTCCTCCCCCACCCAACAGTGGGAACCCATCGACGTAGGCCTGTGGTACAGCGACGACCTCGGCTCCACGTGGCATGCCTCCGCTCCCGAGGGTTTGTCGGCTCAACCCAACGCACAGGTCGTCAGCGACGCCACCATCGTCGGCGATCAACTCGTCATCGTCGGCTCCGCGTCTGAGGTGTCGCTCACACCTTTCGACTTCGACCCCGGCGACTTCGACCCCGGCGACTTCAACACGGAGGAGTTCGACGTCGAGGACTTCGACCTCGACGACTTCGAGTTCGAGGACCTGTCGATGCTCCCCACCATCTGGACCTGCGACTACCTTCTGCAGCGCTGCGACGCCCTCAGTCTCGAGACCGAAGCCAGCGGCTTCGTCAGCGGCATGGTGGTGGAACGCAACGGCTTCGCGCTGGTGGCCTTCAGTGCGTTCAGCGACACCTCTGCAGCCGGCGAGCAGCTGGTGGCCTTCCACCCGCTCACCGGCGAGTTCGAAGCAGTCGAACTGCCCAGCAGATTCGCACAGACCAGTGCCATCGTGCTCGACGGCGACCGACTGGTGCTGTTCGGCAGGCACGCACGGCTCGACGAGTTCGATGTGGTGGTGGCAGCCGTCGGCGACTGACCGCACACCACGATCGGTTGGTCGGTCAGCGAGCTATCAGTGCGTGCCCTGCGGCGTGCCGCCGATGCCGCCGGATGCGGCAAGGCGTGCGTGTGCGCGACTGAGCGCCGACACCGCTTCGGCGTCGTGCTCGCGCTGCAGATGCTCCTCGGCGGCATCCTTCGCGCGCACCGCACGGGCACGGTCGATTTCGCTACCGATCTCGGCGACGTCGCTCAGGATGCTGACCTTGTTGCCGCTCACCTCGACGAACCCACCGTGCACCGCCACGTCGAGGACGGAGCCGTCGGCGAGAGTGATGCGCGTGTGGTTCTCGACGAGCGCCCCGAGGAACGGTGCATGGCCGGGCAGGAACGCCACTTCGCCACCACCGACGGTGCGCGTGACCACCTGCGTGGCCTCACCGGAGAAGAGCATTCGCTCCGGCGACACCAACTCGACCGTCATGCTCATGGTCAGGCTGCGCCTTCCTGCAGCGACTTCGCCTTGGCGAGCACCTGCTCGACGCCACCGACGTTGAGGAACGCCTGCTCGGGCACTTCGTCGAGCTCGCCGTTGACGATGGCTTCGAAGCTCTCGACGGTCTCGGCAACGGGCACGGTCTCGCCGGACACACCGGTGAACACTTCGGCAACGTAGAACGGCTGGCTGAGGAAGCGCTGCACCTTCCGAGCACGTGACACGGTGAGGCGGTCTTCCTCGGACAGTTCGTCGAGACCGAGGATGGCGATGATGTCCTGCAGCTCCTTGTAGCGCTGGAGGATCTCCTGCACGCGACGGGCGACGCCGTAGTGACGCTCGCCGACGACCTCGGGCTGGAGGATGGTGGAGGTGGAGGCCAGCGGGTCGACGGCCGGGTAGATGCCCAACGAGGCGATCTGGCGGCTGAGCTCGGTGGTGGCATCGAGGAAGGTGAACGTGGTGAACGGCGCCGGGTCGGTGTAATCGTCGGCGGGCACGTACACGGCCTGCAGCGAGGTGATCGACCGGCCACGGGTGGAGGTGATGCGCTCCTGCAATTGGCCCATCTCGTCGGCAAGCGTCGGCTGGTAGCCCACGGCCGACGGCATACGGCCGAGCAGCGTGGACACTTCCGAACCCGCCTGCACGAAGCGAAAGATGTTGTCGACGAACAACAGCACGTCCTGGTTCTGCACATCGCGGAAGTACTCGGCCATCGTGAGGGCCGACAGCGCCACGCGCAGGCGCACGCCCGGCGGTTCGTCCATCTGACCGAAGACCAGCGCGGCCTTCTCGAACACGCCCGACTCGGTCATCTCGATCATCAGGTCGGTGCCCTCACGGGTGCGCTCACCGACACCGGCGAACACCGACACACCACCGTGGTTCTGCGCCACACGGCGGATCATCTCGGTGATGAGCACGGTCTTGCCCACGCCGGCACCGCCGAACAGACCGATCTTGCCACCGGCCACGTAAGGGGTGAGCAGGTCGATGACCTTGATACCGGTCTCGAAGATGCGCTTGCTCGGCTCGAGCGCGGCGAAGTCGGGGGCCGGGCGGTGAATTTCCCAGCGCTCGACGTCGGCGAAGTCGGCGTTGTCGGCGTCGAGGACGTCGCCCCACACGTTCCACACGTGGCCCAGTGTGCGGTCGCCGACGGGCACGCTGATGCCGCGACCGGTGTCGCGCACGGCGGTGCCGCGGGTGAGACCGTCGGTGGGCTTCATGCACACCGCACGCACGCGGCTGTTGCCCAACTGCTGCGCCACCTCGGCGAGCACGGTGACGGCCTGGCCGTCGACGTTGACCGTGAACTCGAGCGCGTTGTTCAGCGCGGGCAAGGAGCCGGGCTGAAACTCCACGTCGATCACGGGCCCGGCGATGCCGACGACGCGGCCATCCTTGCGAGCAGATTCAGTCATGGTCATAGCAGTTCGGTTCCTTGCTTCAGTCGCCAGAGTGCTGGGTGGAGTGGACGAGGGTTGAGTCGGCGCCGGTGACGGGGCCGAGGTCGATGAGTTGTACTTCGCGCAGGGTCTTGCCGCCCGAGAGCGCTTCGGCACCACTGACGATCTCCATGATCTCGGTGGTGATGCTGTCCTGGCGAGCGCGGTTCATGATGCGGCTGAGGTTCTTGATGAGCTCCTCGGCGTTGTCGGTGGCGCTCTTCATGGCCCGCTGACGGAAGGCGTGCTCGCTGGCCGCAGCGTTGAGCAGCGCGGCGTAGATGCGGGCCTCGACATAGCGCGGCAGGAGCGTGTCGAGGATGGTGCCTGGATCGGGCTCGAACTCGTAGTCGGAGGTGGCGCCGGTGGCATCTCTGGCCTTGCCGTCGCCGCCGGCGACCGCGGCACGATCGAGCGGCACCAGCGGGCGCAGAACGACTTCCTGCGAACCGGCGCTGATGAAGCGGGTGTAGACCAGCTCCACTCGGTCGAACTCACCGGAGATGTAGCGAGCGACCACGTCCTGGCCGATGGCGCGAGCCTGCGCATAGGTGGGCGCATCGCTGAACCCTGCGTACGAGGTGGCGATGTTGTAACCGCGGAATTTGAAGTAGCCCTCTGCCTTGCGGCCGACCGTGACCAGCGCGTACTGCTTGCCGTCGAGCACGTCGACCTTGACCGAGCCTTCGGCTGCACGCTGCACACCCGAGTTGTAGCCACCACACAGACCACGGTCGGCGGTGATGACCACATACGCCGTGGTGCGCACTTCAGCGCGGCCAGCAAGCAGCGGCGACCGCAACGAACCGCCGGCAGCAGCCAGGTCCTTCACGACTTCAGTGATCTGATAGCTATACGGCACCGCGGCGGCGACGCGCTGCTGGGCCTTCACGATTCGGGACGCCGCGATGAGTTCCATGGCGCGCGTGATCTTCTTCGTGGCCTGGACGCTGCGAATGCGTCCTCTGAGGATTCGTTCCTGACCACCAGCCATCTAGATCACTCCGTCGCGAGGGTCTTGGTGCTGCGCGCTTCGCCCAGCTCAGCGGCGTCGGTGGCCGCCGCGTCGGCAGCAGCCTTGGCGGAGATTGCGCTCGCAGCGACGAACGCCTCCTTGAAGGAGACGATGATGTCGGCGAGTTCGGCGGGCACGTCGGCCTTGGGGTTGCTGCGCATGCCGGCCAGCAGGCCGCCCTGCGTGCTGCGCACGTGAGCGAGCAGTTCGGCTTCGAAGCGGCGCACGTCGGGGACGGGCAGGCTGTCGAGATAACCCTTGGTACCGGCGAACACCACGACCACCTGCTCCTCGACGGGCATCGGGCTGTTGAGCGGCTGCTTGAGCAACTCGACCAACCGGTAGCCACGCTCGAGCTGAGCCTTGGAGATGGCGTCGAGCTCGGAGCCGAAGGTGGCGAAAGCCTCGAGCTCACGGAACTGGGCGAGGTCGAGCTTCAGGGTGCCCGACACGCTCTTCATGGCCTTGATCTGCGCCGCACCACCCACGCGAGATACCGAGATGCCCACGTCGACGGCCGGGCGCACACCCGACTTGAACAGGTTGTCCTGCAAGTACACCTGACCGTCAGTGATGGAGATCACGTTGGTGGGAATGTAGGCCGAGACGTCGCCCGCCTTGGTCTCGATGATCGGCAGGGCAGTGAGCGAGCCGGCGCCACGCTCGTCGCTGAGCTTGGCGGCACGCTCGAGCAGGCGGCTGTGCAGGTAGAACACGTCGCCGGGGTAGGCCTCGCGGCCCGGCGGGCGGCGCAGCAGCAGCGACACCTGGCGGTAGGCCTCGGCCTGCTTCGACAGGTCGTCGTACACGATGAGCGCGTGCTCACCGTTCTCCATCCAGTGCTGGCCGATGGCGCAGCCGGCGTAGGGGGCGAGGTACTTGAACGGCGCCGGGTCGCTGGCCGGCGCAGCCACGACCACGGTGTACTCGAGGGCACCGTACTGGCGAAGGGTCTCGACCGTCTGGGCGATGGTGGAGCCCTTCTGACCGATGGCTACGTAGATGCACTTCACACCGAGGCCACGCTGGTTGATGATGGCGTCGACGGCGACGGTGGTCTTGCCGGTCTTGCGGTCACCGATGATCAGCTGACGCTGGCCTCGGCCGATGGGGGTCATCGCGTCGATCGACTTGATGCCGGTCTGCAGCGGCTCGTGCACGGGCTTGCGACCCATGATGCCGGGGGCCTGGATCTCGACGCGGCGCTGGATGCCGCCGACGATGTCGCCCTTGCCGTCGATGGGCTGACCGAGCGCGTTGATGACGCGACCGAGCATGGCATCGCCGACCGGCACCGAGAGGATGCGGCCGGTGGCCTTGACGGTCTGGCCCTCTTCGATCTCGAAGCCTTCACCGAGCACCACCGAACCGATGGATTCCTCGTCGAGGTTGAGGGCGAGCCCGATGGTGCCGTCCTCGAACTCGAGGAGCTCGTTGACGGCGCAGTCGGGCAGGCCACTGATGCGAGCGATGCCGTCGCCCACCTGTGTGACGCGGCCGACGGTGCGGGCCTCGAGCGACGGCTCGAAGCCATCGAGGTTCTTCTTCAGCGCCGCTGCGATGTCGCCGGCGCTCAGTGTCAGTTCAGCCATGTTCTTCGTTGCTCCGATTGTGGGCCCTGTTAGAGGCGGGACTTCAGCTGGTCGATGCGGGTACGGACGCTGCCGTCGATGACGGTGTCGCCCACGGTGGCCACGAGGCCGCCCAGCACGGACGGGTCGACCACGACTTTCAGGTTCACCTGCTTGCCAGTGGCGTTGACCAGCGCGGCTGCGAGGCGAGCCTGCTGGTCGGCGGTGAGGGGAACGGCGCTGCGCACTTCGGCGACTTCCTGCTGCTTGGCCGAGCTGGCCCGGGCAACGAGTTGGTCGACGATGGCGGGCAGGTCGCGGGTGCGACCCGAGCCGACCACCATGGAGATGAGCTGCGTGGTGGTGCCGGTGGCCTTGCCGCCGAGCAGGTCTTCGATGATCGCCTGGCGCTTGGCCGGGGGGATCTGCTCGTCGGTGAGTGCAGTGCGCAGTGCATCGCTGCTCTCGAAGCTGCGGGCAAAGCGGAACAACTCGTCTTCCACCTCGTCGAGCGTGCCTTCGGCTCGGGCGATCTCGAACAGACCGCGTGCGTAGCCTTCGATGCGGTTGTCGCTCATGCTGACGCTCCGACTCGTGCGATGAAGTTCTCGATCAGTTCCTGCTGGGTGGCGTCGTCGAGCGAGCCAGTGACCACGTGGTCGACCGCAGCCGACGACAGTCGGGCGATCTCCGCCCGCAGTTCGTCGCCCACGCGACTCTGTGCGCTGACGATGTCGGAGGCAGACTTCGCCTCGACTTCGGCAACCTCGACGGCCAGGCGAGCCCGGCCGTCTTCCAGCACAGCGGCGGCTTGCGCTTCCGCATCGCTGAGCAGGCGGGCCCGCTCGGCGGCGATGTCGCCCTTGGCGGTGCGGATGCCAGCGGCCTCGGTGGCTGCGGCTGCCTTGTCGGCAGCTGCGGCGTCGAGTTCCTTCTGGATCTTCTCCGTGCGTGCAGCGAAGCTCTTCTTGATCACCGGTCCGCCGAACTTCCAGAGCAGACCAAAGATGATCAGCGACGCCAGGCCACCCCAGATGATCTCCGGCAGCTCCGGCAGGATCGGATGGGCCGAGACGCAGTCGCCGTTGGAGTCGATGCCGCACTCGGCCATCGGGCGGATGATGCTTCCCATCAGGCTCATCGCGCCATCACCTCGGTGACAGCTCGGTCGACCACGTCGGCGCCGGGGCGGCGGCCGGTGGCCAATTCGCCGGCGCGACCGGCCACATCACTGACTGCGGCATGGATCTGGTCGCGGGCTGCGGTGCGAACAGCTTCGGCCTGCGCCTGCGCTGTGGAACGCTGCTCGGCGAGCCGTGCATTCACCTCGGCCAGCTTGGCCTGGCGCTCGGCTTCGAGCGTGACCCGGGCAGCGTCGACAACCCGAGCAGCCTCGGCCTTGATGCCGGCAAGCTGCGCTTCGTAGTCGGCCACTTCGGCGCGAGCGGATGCCCGCTCGGCGTCGGCGGTTTCGTGCGCAGTCTGGATGCTCTCGTAGCGCGCATCCATTCCCCGCCTGACACGCGGGAACAGGACGAAGCGCATCAGCAGCGCGAAGACGATGAACGATCCGGCGCCCCAGTACAGCTCTTTGAGCTCGGGGATGATCGGGCCGGGCCCTTCGCCCGCCTCGGCGCCTTCGGCGGCGACACGGGATACAAAGCCCTGGAGATGATTGACAATTGTCAACACATCAGCTCCATTCGGGTGGATTCGGACGTGGATGGAAATCGGTGGGACTGATCAGACGACGATCTGGTCGCCGGCTCAGAGACCGATGAGGATGAAGACCACGAAGCCGATGAGGGCGAGGGCTTCGGTGAAGGCGATACCGAGGAACATGGTGGTACGCACCATGCCGGCGGCCTCGGGCTGGCGGGCCATCGCCTCGACGGACTTGCCGACGAGGTAACCGATGCCGATGCCAGGACCGATGGCGGCGAGGCCATAGGCGAAACCGGCAGACGCAGCAGCCGAGGCGGCCTTCACATCGTCGGGGGTCTGCGGCGGAACCGTGGCGATGAGGCGAGCGATTGCTTCCATTGTGGTATTTCTCCTAGTGAGGTTCTGGGTAGTGGAGACGGGTTGAGATCGTCGTGAGGTAGGACGGTAGAGCGAGCCGGCGGCTCAGTGCTCGGGGTGAGTCGAGCCGCCGATGTACACCGCAGTGAGGATGGTGAAGATGTAGGCCTGCAGGAAGGCGACCAACACCTCGAACGCAGTGAGGAACACCAACATGAAGAACGGCAAGATGGCCATCGGCTTCAGTAACAACTGTTGGGTCTCAGCGGTGACGAGCGACTGCGTGAGCAGTGCGAACGTGACCAGCAGGATGTGACCCGCGAGCATGTTGGCGAACAAACGCACCGTCAGCGAGAACGGGCGCACGATGATGTTGGAGATGAACTCGATGACGCCCACCAGCGGCTTCAACGCCACCGGCACGCCGGGCGGCCAGATGGTGTTGGTGAGGTACTTGATGCCCTGGTGCTTGAAACCGACGCCGTTGTAGATGACCCACACCAGCATGGCCAGGAACACGGGGATGGCCATGCGAGCGGTGGCGGGCATCTGCAGGAAGGGAATGATGCCCGGCAGGTTGCACAGGTAGATGAAGAGGAACAGGCTGAGCAGGAACGGCGTCCAGCCCAGGCCGCTCTTGCCCATGGTCTGCATCACGATGCCGTTCTCGATGAACTCGACCGAGGTTTCGGCCAGGTTGCGCACGCCCTTGGGGGCCAGCAGCGGGTCTTTACGGCCAGCGAGGATGAACACCAGCGACCCGATCACCGTCGCAGCCACCGCGATGAGGGCGATCTTGTTGAACGACGTGAAGAGGTCTTGCCAACGCAGGATTGCGTTGATCTCTGGGAATTTGAAGGAGTCGGCAATCACGACATGTTCCTAGGGGTTCGAGACGGGCAGTGGGCAGGCATTACGAGCGGGTGGGCTTGAGGCCGGGATGGGCGAGCGAGAGAGCAACGTACTTCATCTCCCAGATGAGGAGACCAAGGTGCGTGACGATGATGGTCGCTCCGAGTGCCGGAAGTGAAATCCAACCGGCGTCCTTCACCAAGAACACGGCGAGGAAGATGAGCCCGAGACGGATGAGGTAGCCGAACAGCACCGCACCCATCATGAGGCCGAGGCTGATGCGGGCGGTGACGGCGACCAGTGTGGCCGACAGAGCGAAGTTGAGCAACACGATGCAGATGCCGTAGGCGCAGCTGTACGCGCCGTCGAGGCCCCAGATGAAACCGCACACGGCGATGAGCAGTGGTGCCACGATGAGGCCCCTGCGGACCATGTCTTTCGTGACGCCCACTTCGGGCGCCGGGCCGGTGAGCGCCGTGGTAGCGGCGAAAGCATTGCTCACGAGGCTTGCTCTTGCACGGAGACGTGAGTGGCGCGAGGAGCGGACGTGCGGCCAGCGGCGCGCTCGGCCTCCAGTTGCTGCATAGTGGCCGTGTACTCGAAGTACATCTTGATGAACTGGCCGACGACCGAGAACACCACGAGGCCGACCATGAACAGCGGGCGCGTGCCCAGCCAGCGGTCGAGCCCGTACCCGATGCCAAGGAACGCCAGCACCACGAGCGCAAAATCCATGCCGCGGCCCAGCGTCTGACCAGACTGCTGATGCTCGGCGATTTTGCGCTGGTCGGGCAGAACTCTCAACAGGGGCGGTTCCTCGGGATGCGCGCCAGCCACCACGTCGTGACCGAGCTTGTGAACGCGAACACAATCTAGTCACATCGGCGCACCCCGACGCAAACCTGGCGAAACATTTCATCTGCAGGCCAGCGGTCGAGCTTCAGTTGCGGCGGCGGCGGATCTGAGGGTGCAGGATCGTGTAGAGCACGAGGCCGAGCATCGCGGCGCCGATGGGTATGTAGCTCGCGCCGCTGCCGGTGAAAACCGGGTACAGCACAAAGGCGCTGAGCAGCGCGGTCCAGGCCCACAGGATGAGGACACTGCGGCGTTGGCCGTGCCCCATCTCCATCAGCCGATGGTGCAGGTGCATCTTGTCGGCCGACGCAACCCCCTGCCGGCGCGTGGCGCGACGGACGATCGCGAAGAGCGTGTCGAGAATGGGCACGCCGAGGATGAGCAGCGGGATGGCTAGCGGAGCGAGGAAGAAATAGGTCTGTCCACCCACGCCCGGGTCGTAGGGGTTGGCGCGACCACCGACCACGCTGGTGCTCACGGCCATGAGTAGGCCGAGCAGCAGAGCGCCACCGTCGCCCATGAAGATGCGTGCCGGGTTGAAGTTGTGCGGCAGGAAGCCCACGCAGATGCCAACGGCGAGGATGGCGATGAGCGAGCCGATGTTGGGCTGGGTGATCATGCCCGGGATGTCGACGAGACGCTGGCTGTAGAGGAAGAACGCCCCGGCCCCGATGGCCACGATGCCCGCCGCAAGACCGTCGAGGCCGTCGATGAGGTTGATGGCCGTGGTCATGCCGAGCAACCAGACGACAGTGATGAGTGGAACCCAGTCGCCGTCGGTCAGTTGATACACGTCGACGAACGGCACACGGAAGCTGAACATGGTGACGCCGTGGATCACCAGCAGCACCCCGGCAAGGATGGTGCCGATCACCTTCGCCGGAGCCGAGATCTCGCGGACGTCGTCGATGAATCCGACGAGGAAGATGGCGGTGGCTGCGAACAGCACTCCACGGGGCTCGGAGAAGTTCGCGAACAACGGGTCGAACGTGTCCATCAGACGCGCCGACGCGAACGCGACGATGAACCCGATGAACATCGCGATGCCGCCAACGTCTGGCGTGCTCACCGTGTGAACGCGACGACTGTCGGGCTCGACCACCCACCCCAAGCGGCGAGCGACACGACCCACCAGCGGCGTCGTGACGAACGTGACCACCGCAGCGATGGCCCCGATCACCAGGTACGCGCCGGTGGTGGGCATCAGGCGTACGCGGGGAACCGCGCGCAGAGTGCCGCGACGTCGGCCTTGGCCGCTGTCACCTCGGCCGGGTCGTTGCGGTGACGCAGGACGCGAGCGGTGAGCTCGGCGATCTGCACCATCTCGGGCTCCTTCATGCCCTGGGTGGTGACCGACGGGGTTCCGATCCGCACACCGCTGGTGACGAATGGGCTGCGCGGGTCGTCAGGGATGGTGTTCTTGTTCAGCGTGATGCCGCCCTCGTCGAGGGCCGCTTGCGCTTCCTTGCCGGTGAGGTCGGCGTCGAACGGGCGCAGGTCGACCACCATCAGGTGGCTGTCGGTGCCGCCGCTGACCAGTCGGAAGCCTTGGTGCACCAGTGCCTCGGCGAGCGCGCTGGCGTTCCTCATGACCTGGTCGGCGTACTCGCGGAACTCGGGCTGAGCCGCTTCGTAGAACGCCACTGCCTTGCCGGCGATGACATGCTCGAGCGGGCCGCCCTGCCAGCCGGGGAAGACGGCCTTGTCGACTGCGGCGGCGTACTCGGCCTTGCTGAGGATGCAGCCGCCGCGCGGGCCGCGCAGTGTCTTGTGCGTGGTGAACGTCACGATGTCGGCGTACGGAACCGGGTTGGGGTACACGCCACCGGCAATGAGGCCGGCGACGTGGGCTGCATCGAACATGAACATGGCACCGACCTCGTCGGCGATGGCCTTGAATGCAGCCGGGTCGAGCCGACGCGGGTAGCTGGTGGTGCCGGCGACGATGAGTTTCGGACGGTGCTCGAGCGCGAGGTCGCGCACCTCGTTCATGTCGATGCGCTCTTCACCCTTGGTGACCTTGTAGGGCACGAAGCGGTAGAGCTTGCCGCTGGCGTTGACCGGCGAGCCGTGCGTGAGGTGGCCACCGTGGTCGAGGCTGAGGCCCAACACCGTGTCGCCGACTTCGAGGATGGCCTGGTACGCGCACATGTTGGCGTTGGCGCCACTGTGCGGCTGCACGTTGGCGTGGTCGGCGCCGAACAGCTCCTTCACCCGCGAGATGGCCAGCGCCTCGATGGAGTCGACGATGGCGTTGCCACCGTAATAGCGCTTGCCGGGGTAGCCCTCGGAGTACTTGTTGGTGAGTGCGCTGCCCACGGCGCGCATCACTGCGGGCGAAGTGAAGTTCTCACTGGCAATGAGCTGCAGACCTGTGCACTGCCGCTGCACTTCGGCGTCGATCAATTCGAACACCGCGGTGTCGGGTTTGGTATCGGTGGGAAACGGCATGGGTCAGGGCTCCGGGTGGGTGGGGGTGGCGAGCTCGGCTTCGTCGCGCTCGATCTGCATCAGTTGCTCGACGCGGCGGGCGTGGCGCCCGCCTTCGAACGCGGTGGTGAGGAACAGCGCCAGGATCTCCTCGGCAAGGCCGGTGCCGACCACACGACCGCCGATGCTGAGTACGTTGGCATCGTTGTGCTGGCGAGCCATGCGGGCCGTGTACAGGTCGTTGCACAGCGCGGCTCTCACTCCGTGCACCTTGTTAGCGGCGAGTTGCTCGCCCTGGCCACTACCGCCGATGACGATTCCGAGCAGTGCCTGGCCGTCGCGCACGGTGCGGCCCACCGCGGCGCAGATCTCTGGGTAGTCGACCGGCTCTGTGCTGTGTGTGCCGAGGTCGAGCACATCATGGCCCCCGGCCTGCAGCACACCGACGAGGTGTTGCTTCAGTTCGTAGCCGGCGTGGTCGGAGCCAATCGCGATCCGTGACATCGCAGCGAGTGTAGGTGTCCTCCCCGCGTCGCGCCGCATGAGCGCCACGTTGCCGTGAACGGCAGCGACTCGGCGCCCCGGTCCGTTCGCGTGTGTGCACTTCCGCTCGCCATGCGGGCGAAAGTGCTCAAACGTCGGCAACAGTCACTCGCGTGTGTGCACTTCCGCTCGCTCTGCGGGCGAAAGTGCACAGACGCTGGAGGGAAGCGGTGCTGGGCGATGACGCTGCAAGCCACTGTGCCGACCGGGTTCGCCGCGAGCACGTGGCAGTTCATACCCTGGCGCCATGTCCCTCGACCCCCGCACACCCGTCCTCATCGGCGCCGGCCAGTACGTCCACCGCGCCACGGGCCTCGACGACGCGCTCGACGTGTCGGCACTGATGTGCGAAGCCATCCGCTCCGCTGCCACCGATGCCGGCCTCACGGGAGTACCCAACCCCGACTCCCTCCGGGTGGTCGGCCTGCTCAGCTGGAAGTACGGCGACCCGGCCTGGGTGGTGGCCGACCAGCTGGGCCTGAGCCCGCGCGAGACCGCCGCCACGACGATGGGTGGCAACAGCCCGCAGACCCTGGTGAACGGCACCGCCATGGAGATCCAGCGCGGCGAGCTCGACCTGGCCATCCTGTGCGGTGGCGAGGCATGGCGTACCCGGATGCGCGCCCGCAAGGCAGGTGTCGACCTGCAGTGGCCCACCGCCCCGCCCGAGCAGATGCCGCGCCTGCTGGGCGAAGACCTGGAGATGAACCACCCCGCCGAACGTGAGCGGCACATCGTCATGCCCGTGCAGGTCTACCCGATGTTCGAGACCGCGGTGCGCGCTGCTGCGAGCCGCACGGTCGAGGAGCAGTCGTTGCTGAGCAGCGAGCTGTACGCGAAGTTCAGCGAAGTGGCCGCTGCCAACCCCTACGCGTGGTTGCGCGAAGCGAAGACCGCAGAGGAGATCCGCACGCCGACTGCGTCGAATCGCATGATCGGCTTCCCGTACACGAAGTACATGAACTCCAACAACGACGTCGACATGAGCGCGGCGCTGATCATGTGCAGCGTCGAGAAGGCCGAGGCGTTGGGCGTGCCCGGCGACCGTTGGGTGTTCCCGCACTCCGGCGCCGACTGCCACGAGCACAACTACATCAGCAACCGCTGGAGCTTCGCCGAGACGCCCGCCGTCGCGCTGGGTGGGCGCCAGGCGCTGCAGCTGGCCGGGGTCGGCATCGACGACATCGAGATCATCGACCTCTACTCTTGCTTCCCGTCGGCGGTGCAGCTGGGGGCGCAAAGCCTGGGCATCGGGCTCGACCGTCAGGTCACCCGCACCGGCGGACTGGCATTCGCCGGTGGGCCATGGAACAACTACGTGATGCACGCGATCGCCACAGTGATGGCCGACCTGCGCGACCGCCCGGGGGCGAAGGGGCTGGTGTGGGCCAACGGCGGCTACGCCACGAAGCACTCGTTCGGTGTGTACGGCACCACTCCCCCGGTGTCGTTCCAGCACGCGTACCCGCAGGACGAGATCAACGCGATGCCGCGCCGAGAACTGGCGTTGCCGGCCGAAGCTGCGGGGCCAGCCACCATCGAGGCGTACACGGTGATGTTCTCGCGCGACGGCCAACCTGAAACAGCGCTGGCCGCCTGCCGGCTGGCCGACGGCCGCCGCGCCTGGGGCACCAGCGCCGCCACCGGCCTGGCCACGGCGATGTGCGAAGGCGAGTGGGTAGGCCGCGCCGCCGAGCTCACCGACGACGGCACCCTCACCGCGTAGCCATGGGCGGCGTCATGCCCAACTCGCCACCCAGCTCCGCCGCAACTCGGCGCCGAGACACCGCTGAGTGATGCCCCAGCGCCAACTTCGGCCCGACCCGCCCAGCTCCGCCGCAACTCGGCGCTGAGACACCGCTGAGTGATGCCCCAGCGCCAACTTCGGCCCGACCCAACGGCTATCAGCGGGGGTGATCTGGCGCTTCGGCGCCGACGCGTCCTTACACGGCGTCGCCGACGCCGCTGTTGGCGAGTTCGGGGCAGCGGGTGGAGAGATAGGCGTCGGTGAGCGGGGTTCTCACCGCGTCGACGATCAGGCTGGGGTCGGCAGCGAAGGGTGTGACGCCACCGTCGAAAGCCGCTGCAGCGGCCGCGACCTTGGCCGCCAGCTCGGGAGGCAGCAGCGCGACCGTGATCACCGGCTCGCCCGGGTTGCGAGCCGCAAGTGCGGCCAGCCACGTCGTGCGCAGCGTCGCCAGCTCATCGTCGGTGACACCGGCAACACGCAGGGCGGCGATGGCCTTCGTGGCACGCCGGGCGAACGGGCCGAGCAGTGCTTCGCGAACGGTGGCGCGCTCTTCAGCGAGCTCGCCCGGCCAGTTGGCGTCGATCGCCGCGACCGATTCGGTGAGCGCGCCGGCCGCGACGAGCTCCAGCTCCGCTACGTCGCCACTGGCGAGCTCGCCGAATGCATCGGCCACCCCGACTGCCTGCACCGAACCGCTGTAGACGGCCCAAGCGGCGCAGTACGGGTCGGGGTCGTCGAGCCCCGGAACACCGCTGGGCTCCGTGGCTGGAGCAGTCGCCGGACCGTTGGTGGTGGACGACGCAACGGTGCTCGCGGGCGCCGAGGACACCGAGGCGCTGCCGTCACTGGACACGTCACTGGACACGTCACTGGACACG
>Ga0105047_10000678_pt1 | contig 58666 bp, 46 predicted proteins | sample MAT04_FD_78384 | JGI IMG/M metagenome (GOLD analysis project Ga0105047, IMG submission 78384) | Freshwater microbial communities from Lake Fryxell liftoff mats and glacier meltwater in Antarctica - MAT-04 (megahit assembly) | ecosystem: Environmental > Aquatic > Freshwater > Ice > Liftoff... | reverse complement strand
CTACACCGTCGGCGCGCTCGTCGCCGCCCACCTCCAAGTCAACCTGCCCATTTCCGAAATCCACGCGAAAACCTAAGATCGGAGCAAGTTGTTGCCGCCGCAATCAGGAGCGCACAGCTCAAGCCACTGTAAGGAGCGCGCGGCTCTGCCGTGCTTAACCCGGTCCCCAGGCCTCGATGGCCTGGCGGCGGTGTTGGTGAGTCTCAGTTCGAAGCGAATCGGAGTACTTGGCCCGGATTGCCAAGCCACGGGGGACCGGGGACGGAGGCAAGGGGTAGCTTTGGGTTGCCAGAACCCGGACTTGGAACCACTCCGCGGTTTTGCCCCGCTCTCCGCTCAGTTTCACCTGCATTCGTTTTCCGCATACGGGCCGGAGGGGATACACTCGGCGATAGCACTCATGCCGAAAAAGCTGCAGATTCGCCTGATCCTCGGGTTGTTCGCCATCGCCGGACTCTTTATGCTCCATCGCTGGTGGCGCGAGTTCACGGTCGACCCCGACCTCGGCACCGTCAACACCGTTGAGTGGATCGGTGCGGTGCAGCACCTAGACGAAGGCTCTCAGGTCGTCACGCTCAAATCGGACGGCACAAAAGTCGTGGTTCCGGACCGTGTCGCCAACTCCACGGACCGCAGTCCAGTCTGGCGTCCCGACGGAATTCGGCTGTTCTTCCTCAGCGATCGGGAAAAGGATGTGTTCCTGGTTTACCGGTGGAATGTCGCCACCAACAAGGTTGAGGGGCGCGCCACGGGCACCCGAAGTATGTCGGACCTCTCGTTTGGCCCTCCCGGCTACGTGGCAAAGGACGGCACCGGCATCATCACCCAGGGCGGATTTGTTCTGAGCTACGACCCGCGCACCGGCAATACCCAGCAACTCCTCCCGCCGGTAATGGACGATCGATCTCAGGGCGAAGAGGGCGGAACGCAGGATCAATTTGACGGGATCTACAATCGCTTGGGCAAGAGTTTCCGGCTGGCCATGTGGGGGCCCGACCGTGAGTCGATCATCGCGATCATGCGCCGCGAGCAGGGCGAAGTGCTGATTATCCAGGGTCTTGAGCCGACGACCGACAAGGCAACCGGTGCCGTGCGTATGCCCGGGCCGGTGCCCGTCATTGCGGGTGACCGGATTGAGGCTGAAGTCACCAGCGATGGCAAGGTGATCTTTAGCGTGCGTGGTTTCCAGTGGACCGACCCCGTCCAAATCCCCAAAGAGTTCATCAAGAACGGCGTGGCCACCACGCCGTACCGCCACATCGTCGGCTTCTTTGATGCTAAGAGCCCTGAGGTTGGGCTCCAGCCGATTCTGGCCAGCCCCGATGACCGCGTGGTCCCGAGCGTTCCCCGGGCCACACCGGACGGCAAGAGCGCCATGATCAGCATGGGCTCGATGAACGACCGGGGGCAGTTCCTGGGTCGCGACCTCGTCCTCTTCCCGATCGAAGCCAACGGCGGGCAACGAGGACAACGCATTATGCCAGGTGACATCCTGGACTACGCTTGGCACCCCTCGGGCAACTCCATCATTTTTGTACGCCGCGAGGGCAAGAACCGAATGATCTTTACGGCCGCCAAGGACGGTGGCGCGGTGAAGAACATATCGGGCGAGGGCGATTTCGGATCCCCCGTGTACAGCCCTCAGGTTGAGGCGGCCAAGTGACTCCGGCCCCACCCATCGTCGGCGTGATCATGGGCAGCCAAAGCGACTGGGAATGCATGCGCGCGGCCACGATGGCATTGGCCGAGTTTGGCGTTCCGTATGAAGTGGATGTAGTGTCGGCCCACCGCACTCCCGACAGGATGAGGGACTATGCAAAAGGTGCCCGGACGCGGGGATTGCGGGTCATCATCGCCGGCGCGGGCGGCGCCGCGCACTTGCCCGGCATGGTCGCCGCTATGACCACCTTGCCCGTCATCGGCGTGCCCGTGACCACCCGAGCGCTCAGCGGGGTCGATTCGCTCTACAGCATCGTGCAGATGCCCGCCGGCATCCCAGTGGCGACGGTCGCCATCGGCAATGCCCGGAACGCCGGGATTCTCGCCGTCCAAATTCTGGCGACGCACGACGACGCCCTCGCAGAACGTCTCGCGCAGTTCCGCGCGCAATTGGTAGAGGATGTCGCCGCCATGAGTGAATCCGTGCGATCCGCCGACCACCACGGCAACGCCTAACCCGGGCACGAACCAGGCGCGACCATGATTCGGCCGACCCTGGACCACCGAATACCCGCGCTGGATGTTCTGCGCGGTATCGCCGTGTCGGGCATCCTGCTGGCGAACCTCGCCGCGTTTGGTCTGCCCTTGGCATCGGTCATCGACGGCACGGGCTTACCCACGCCCACCCTTCGTGAACAATATGCGATGGTCCTAACCCAAATGCTGGTCACGGGCAAGTTCCGGTCGGTCCTCGCCATCCTGTTTGGGGTGGGCCTTTGGCTGCAATACGTCAAGCGATCCAAAACCCCCGGCAACTGGCCCGGCGGCTACCTAAAGAGAACGGCGTGGCTAGGGGCGTTGGGTCTCGTGCACGTCACCGCGCTGTGGTACGGGGATATTTTGCTGACCTACGCCATCGTGGCGGCGATCGCGAGTGTTTGGGTCTGGTGGACCGATCGGCAGTTACGTGGCCTGGTCGGCATCGGTTTCGGCGTGATGGCCATCGCAGGGATCGTGCTTCTGGGCATCAGTTATAACGCTTCCGGAGTCGATAGGGTCACGGCTGGCTTGCCGACCCCGGCCACCGAGATCGCGGTCTACGGTCAGCACTCCTACCTGGACCAAGTTTGGTTTCGGATCGAATCGTTGCCGACGACCCTTAGCAGTAGCCTCGCCCTCGTCCCGCTGGTCCTGCCCTTGTTCGCCCTGGGCATTCTGCTGGCGCGCGCCGACTACTTTTCGCTGGCAGCCCCGCCCCAGGTTCGTCGCAACGTGCTTTTCGTCGGCCTCGGCCTTGGTATTCCCCTCAACGGGCTGGCCCTCATTGGGCCGACGACGTTTCAAGGATACGATTTCCGCTTGGCGTTCGAGATTTTCTTTGGTCCGGTGCTTGCACTCGGCTACGTAGGGCTGGGAGTCATGCTGGCCGAGCGGGCCCGAGGCCCAATTGTCCGCGTCTTGGCGGTGGTGGGCCGGTTGGCCCTCACCACGTACTTGCTACAGTCGGTCTTGGCCACGGCGGTGTTTTACTCGTGGGGATTGGGCTGGTTCGGACGGCTCGACCGGGCCACGTTGCTGTTCGTTGCCCCGCCCATCTGGCTGGCGACCGCCCTCTTTGCCCTGGGTTGGTCGCGCCAGTTTGCCCTCGGTCCGGTGGAATGGCTGTGGCGGTCATTGGCCGAAGGCACCCGCCTTCCGCTAAGAAGTAGGCCTTTATCGGCGGATCAGCAACCCTAAGTCCCCGGTCAACGTTCTTTCTATCGGTACGGCCATTCCGCATGGGGCGGGGCCGCCGTGACCGGAGAAACTCTGACGGATGTTCATTGCGTTTATCGGGCTCATCGTGTTCGCGCTATCGTTTGTCATTGCCTCGGCGACACCGCCGGGCGGTAACAAGGCCGGAGTCACGGCATCGGCGTGGGGATTACGAGTAATAGGAATACTCGTCATCGTGGCGGGTTTCTCGGGCAGCGCGGTGGTGCAAATTCCCACCGGCAGCGTCGGAATCTTGTTGCGGTTTGGCGCTATCCAAGGCGTCCTGCGTGAGGGAATCCACGTCATTATCCCTTCGGTCAACGAAGTGGTTTTGCTGGAAACCCGCACACAAATGGAGGAAAGCGACGCGACAGCCGCCAGTCGCGACCTGCAAATCATCAACACCAAACTTGCGTTGAACTATCGCATTGACCAGGACAAAGCCGGTGACCTGTACCGGAACGTTGGTACGCAGTACAAGCAGCGGATCATCGACCCGGCGGTGCAAGAAAGCCTGAAAGTGGTGACCACTAAGTACACCGCCGAGGACTTGATCCGCCAACGGGCGCAGGTAAAGAGCGAAGTGGAAGCGGAGATTACCAAGCGCCTCAAAGCCTACAATATCTTTGTGGACCCGGCGGGGCTGAGCATCGTCAACTTTGACTTCTCTCCGGAGTTTAATAAGGCGATTGAGGCCAAGCAGGTGGCCCAACAAGAGGCCGAAAAGCAGAAGTGGGTTTTGCAGCGGGCCGAGCTCCAACGCGCCACCGAGGTCGCTCTCGCGATGGGTAAGAGTCAAGCGGCCAAGCTGAACGCCGACGCGCTCAGGGTCCAGGGCGGCGAGTTAGTTATCGCGCGCGAGTGGATCGACAAGTGGGACGGCAAGCTCCCCACCATGGCCGGCGGAAACTCCAGCTTCATGGTGGACCTCAACAGCCTCATCAGTAAGGGCCAAGCCTCTACGGGCAAGTAACCCCTTACCTACCGCAACCTTGCGGCACCACGGACCCGGCCCAATGCGCCGGGTCCGCTTTCTTGTATCATAGAGGTTCCTTTCTGCCTGGTCCCTTGGTTTGGGAGGGCGAACATCATGAACGAAATCTACGAACAGTCGCACCTGTATCGTCTCCGCCACAGCGCCGCCCATTTGATGGCGCAGGCCGTTACCGAGATTTATCCCGGCGCTAAGCTGGCCATCGGCCCGCCCATCGAGCATGGGTTCTACTACGACATCGAGTTCCCCGCCCCCATTGTGGAGAAGGACCTCGAGACCATCGAGAACCGGATGCGCGAGCTGGCGAAGCTAAACCAGCCGATCGTGAGGACGGAAGTCCCGCGCGATGCCGCCCGCCAACTCATCCTGGACGTCAAGATTCCGGGGATGGGTGAAGCCGTCGCGGAGTACAAGCTCCAACTTCTGGACGCGATCCCCGACGGCGAAGCGGTGAGCTTTTACGACCAGCAAGCCGTGGACAAGCAGGGCAACCCGCGTCGGTTCATCGACCTGTGCCGGGGACCGCACGTGGAAGCCACGGGCGAGCTCAAGCACTTTAAGCTCATGTCGATCGCCGGAGCCTACTGGCGCGGCGACGTGAAGAACCGGATGCTCACCCGCATCTACGGCACGGCCTTCCCCACCAAGGAAGAACTGGCGCAGTACCTGCACAACCTGGAAGAAGCCAAGAAGCGCGACCATCGGGTGCTCGGAAAGGAACTCGGTCTCTTTATGTTCAGCCCGCGCGTGGGCCAAGGCTTACCGCTTTGGCTGCCCAAGGGAACGGCACTTCGCAATGCCCTCACGGACTTTCTTCACCATGAGCAGCTGAAACGGGGCTACGAAGGCGTCGTCACCCCCAACATCGGCAACGCCAAGTTGTGGGAGAAATCGGGGCACTTACTCACGTTCCGCGAGAAGATGTTCCCGTTTATGGAGGACGAGGAGAAGGAGACCTTCATCCTCAAGCCTATGAACTGCCCGTTCCACATCGAAATCTACGCTAGCCAAATGCGGAGCTACCGGGACTTGCCGGTTCGCCTCGCCGAGTTCGGCACGGTGTACCGCTACGAGCAGAGCGGAGAGTTGGCCGGCATGCTGAGAGTTCGCGGCTTTACTCAGGACGACGCGCACCTCTTTGTACGCCCAGACCAGCTTTCGGCGGAGTTCAAGGGCGTTGTGAAGCTGATGATGACGGTGCTCAACCGACTGGGCCTCACGGAGTTCCGCGCGCGCGTGGGCACCCGGGACCCGTCGAGTAGCAAGTATGTGGGCAGCGACGAGAACTGGGAGATCTCGCAGGTAGCCATCGAGCAGGCTTGCCAGGAAATGGGCCTGACGTACGAGCTCTCCGCGGGCGACGCGGCGTTCTACGGCCCCAAGCTGGACCTGATCATCAAGGACGCCCTCGGGCGCGACTGGCAGATGGGCACCGTACAGGTGGATTACAATCTGCCGGAACGGTTTGAGCTGGAATACATCGCCGAAGACGGCAAACCGCATCGGCCAATCATGATCCACCGGGCCCCATTTGGCAGCCTCGAGCGGATGATTGGTCTGCTGACCGAGCAGTACGCGGGCGCTTTCCCGCTGTGGCTAGCGCCGGTCCAAGTGGCGATCCTGCCGATTGCCGACCGGCATAACCAGCACGCGTTCGCCCTGGCCGAAGCCCTGCAGGGCTTCCCCAGCGGCTCAGAAGAGTGGTCCGAAGACACGATTGCCGCGCCGGCCGAAGTGACGGCGGGGCTGGAGACGCTCAAACGCGACGCGGGTCGCCCACGCTTCCGGGTTCACGTCGACGATCGCCGCGAAACCCTGAACAAGAAGATCCGCGAGAACCAGCGAATGAAGGTGCCCATGATGATTGTGGTGGGCGACCGCGACGTGGAAGCCGGCACCGTAGGCGTGCGCAGCCGAGAAGCGGGCGATCTAGGGGCCATGCCCTTCGCCGAGTTCGTGCAGCGATTGGTCGAACAGTTGTAAGCCAGACACCGGGAGAGCTCGGGGATCCTGCCCGAGCTCTCCCGACTTAGAAGGGAGCGCATAGCTCCACCGCAGGAGGGAGCGCAAGGCTCCACCGCGCTTAACCCGGTCCCTAGGCCTCCAGGCCTGGAGGCAGGCTTCGGGGTTCTTAACGTAAATCCGGCCACGGAACCAGGCCAGAGTGCCTGCCCCCCAATGAAAGCCGGCTTTAGCCGAAGGTTTAGCGCTTTGCGGACCGACGGCGGCGAATCGCGCCGAGAAGCCCAGTGGCGGCGAGGATCGCCGTCGCCGGTTCCGGAACCGGTTGCGCCGTCACATCCACGCTAATGTCGTGGCTATTGTCGCTCGCATTGCTATCCCAGTTGTACAGGTTTAGCGTGCCCGAAGCCGGTGCGGTGCTGGCGTAATTTGTTCCGACCAAGAAGTAGTTGCCACCGACCTCGCCCACGAGCGCGCCGTAGGGAAATGAATACGATCCGATAGTCAATAGGCCGTAGTTTGCACCCGTCTGGGTGCCCACGGTTAATCCGGATTCGTCCGATCCGGTTGCGAAGGTGTTACCGACCAGTCCGTCGGCATTGCACCAGCGCGGAGGATTACCGAGGCTCCACAGATCGCTGAGGCCCGCCGATACAGAAAACGCCTGACCGGCCGTCAAGACAACTGTGGGCTTCGCGACCCCGCCCGTGGAGGAATTCAACTGGGCGTCCACGACAAAGGTCACGGCGTGAGCGGCACTCACCAGTACGCCAACACCGGCCAACACGAAAATTGTTTTTGACATGTATCTCTCCCTTGTTCAAACCGAACAAGACGAGAAGAGTGTACAACATTTGATCGTGTGAGGGAAGACCGTCAGTCGGTAACCGGTATTTTTGCGCTCGACGGGGAAGAAATGAGATCCCAGGCTTCGCGCACGGCCCACACATTTGGCAAGCTTGCCCCCGGGCCGATCTCGAATTGCGCGATGACACCGCCACTTGGCATCGCTAAGTTGTTGTAGACCTGCCGCACCGCGCGATGGATCTCATCGGCCGTGCCAAATGCCAGCAGGTGTTGGCGATCTATCTCGCCCCAAAAAGTGATTTTGCCCCGATATCGACGCCCAATGTCTTCGATATCCATGCAGAACAGTTGGCAATTGATCGCGTCCACGCCCATGTCCACAAAGTCACCCAGGATCGAATCGATATAACCATCCGAGTGATACAGAACCTTTTTGCCCTTGGCGTGAGCGATCGCCACAAGTTCAGCATAGAGCGGTCGGAACCACGTTCGCCACAAAGCGGGATCGATCAGAAGCCCACGCTGCGCGCCCCAGTCGTCCATCAGCATCAGCATATCCACGTCGGTTTCGGCCCAAATCTCCCACTCCCGGCGATAAAAGTCGAAGACTCGGTCGCGCAGTTCTCGCAGTTCACTGGACTCCTCGGCGAGATCGATAAAGAGTGCCTGCGATCCACGCAGGAATTGCATGCGCTCAAACACTCGTGGGCAGCACGGCGCGATCGTCCAGCGTCGGGTTACCGCGCAACTCGCGTTGGCGGCCTCAACATTGACGTTTAATAGCCATTCCGGGAGTTCGAGGTCGCTTAAGCGGTCCCAATGACTCAGGATGGGCAGTTTCACCATACCCATCACACCTTTCTGCACGTTCTCAAACGTGCAGCCCCATTCGTCGGTGTAGAAGCCCACGGCGTACGGGCTCCCCTTGGTCGCGCCCGACTTGGACGCGGCCCCATCGCAAGTTGTGGTGTCTTCGGGCCATTGTTCTTGCAGCGCGCCGATGGCGGTCCATCCATGCTCCAAGCCTGCAATCGGTAGAACCCACGTTTGCCGGGGTATCCGATCGGGATTGTCAAACTCCAGCGCCCGCCGAACCCGTTCGCGCGAGGTCATGGTCCCAGTCTAACTTAATCTGCGCTTCGCCAGGCTATGACTTAGCCATGGATTCCGCTGAATCCTCAACTAACTGATCCAAGAACTCGCCAAAATTGTGTCGCGGCCGGTATCCCAGGACTTGCTTGGCGCGAGAAATGTCGTAGCGCGTGTGAATGGTCGGTACCGCGAGGCCAGCGTGATCGAGCCGCGACAACGCCCCCGGCCAGTGTCGCTCGATCACGGGACGAGGGTCGCGCTCTAGCTGAGGCCAATCGGCATCGACGAACGGCTTCTCGCAGTGGATGAGGAACGGCTGACACCCAAAGGCGCCGTCTTCTAGCGCGTTCAGCGCGCATACATTCGACTGGGCGACGTCGTCTCGATCCAACCAATTGTGGAGGCGTCCCATCCCTTGCACGCGCCAGTCGGCAGGCACGAAGCATCCGTACCGAAGCATCGCGATCCTCAGGTCTGCGGTGCGGGCATAGAACCGGCACATTTCTTCGCCCAACACTTTGGTCAAGGGGTAGGTGCCTTCGGGGATGAGTGGGGTGGTTTCGTCCATCACGCGGCGACCGTGCATGCCCGCCCCGTACACCACTTCGCTGCTGCTAAACACCAGCCGAGTGATGCCCAACCGCTTCATCGCCATTAAAATATTGTGCGTTCCGGTGACGTTGGCTTGGTAGAAATCATCCTCATTGCGGCTCCCGCTCATGTTGCCGTGAAACGCGAAGGCATGGATCACGGCGTCGCAGCCGGTCATCGCCCACTGGACGGCCCCGGCGTCGCGGATGTCGCCCTGCACGCACCGCGCGCCGGGGAGTTCCATGGGCTCGATGTCCAGCAACACCAGCTCGTGCCCGAGATCGAGCATTTGCGGGGCAAGCGCCGAAGGGAAGTTCCCCTTCGCCCCAGTAATCAAGAGTCGCATCAAATGAGTATGGGCGGTACCACCATCGTCGCGTTGGCTTGCAAATGCCCAGGCTATAGAGGTGATGAATCCGACCGCCGATCCCGTGCCGGAGCCCTTTACCCTCGCTCTCGGGGCCGCCGGATTCGTGGTCGCCGCCCGTCGCCGTCGCCGGGCCTAACGCTCGCCTACGCACCGCGAGAACCCGGGGGCTCGGCGCACGCCGAACTCCCGGGTTCCTTAACAATAATCTAAGTGATCACCGTAAACCTGCCGTACACTAGGTACTGGTCGCCCACTAAGGCAGGCCGTCATAGGTTAAACATGAAAGTACTGACCCTTACGTCGTCGGCCCGCGCTGGATTAGTCATCAGTCTGCTGGGCTTAGCCCTGGGCGCCTCCGCCAGCTATGAGCTGTTGGCGATTCCCTCCGCCGATAACACTCTCCGCCGAATCGATCCCCTTTCCGGTAACACCCTGGGCTCGATCGCGTTGCCGCCCAACACCCGGTCGGTTCAGCTGGATCGGATTACCGGCTACGGGTTTGCCCTCGCGGGCGGATGGGTCCACCGGTTCGATTACAGCACGGGCGAACGCGCCGGGGCGTGGAACTTAGGCACGGTAGCCGACATCTCGCTGAGTCCTAATGGCGGCACATTGCTGGCCATGAACGGGGCCAATCTCCGCAGTTTCCGAACGACCGATTTTAGTTTGCTCTCAAACCGATCGTTGCCGGCGGTCTTTGGCACCCCCCGCTCGCTCACCTACATGACCAGTGGCATATTGACCGTCGCGGAGGAGTATGCATTTTCGGCCACGAATAACCTCGGTGTTCCTTACACCACGGACCTGGCAACACTCGGTTTAATTGGCGTTTTTGGCACGGCGTTTGGACTTGGGAGTGCCATCACCGTTGGCAAAGTCGCCGCGGTTCCCTTGCCGGGCGGAATTTCTCGGGTCGTTGTCCCCAACCGCACTTCGGCAGGTGAGATGCGCGTCAACACCACCCGATTTAATGCGGCCGGCGATACGGTTGGCTCAGAAAACTTTGTGCCGAGTGGCTTCGCGACCGGGACTGGGTTCGCGATCTCGGCGGTGGCCTCGCACGGGGGCTTCTATTTAATTGGCCCTGGTACCGGCGGGGGCACGCGAGTTGAGGAGTATGAGGGTTCTAGCCTAGCGCTACTGAGCGCTCGAAACTATGGTTTCGCCATTCCCACCGGCTACTTCGGGGCGGCGTCCGTCGTGGCCCCCGAACCGGGCACCCTCCTGGCCCTCGGGGCCGGCCTGGCGAGCCTGGTCGCGCGGCGACGCCGCCGATCCAGTCGAGCCTGATCGCCCCAACCCACCGACGCAAATCTCCGGCCTACTTCGAACCCGAGCGGAAACGGGGTGGGCCGGATTAGCCAGTGCGGCGGCCCCTGTCCCGTCCTCCGCCCAAAGTGTTAGACTCGGGAAGTGGCACATTCCGATAACGAAAAGCCCGACTCCTTGACGACCGCGGGCCAACAGCACCGCCGACGGTCGTGGGCCGAACCCTACAAGATTAAGGTGGTGGAGCCCCTGCACCTCACCACGCCGGTACAGCGGCGACGCGCCCTGGAGGAAGCCGGTTACAACACCTTCCTCATCCGCTCCGAGGACGTTTACATTGACCTCCTGACCGACTCGGGAACAAGCGCCATGAGCGACCGCCAGTGGGCAGGAATGATGCGCGGCGACGAGGCCTACGCGGGGAGCCGGAACTACTATAACTTGGAAGAAGCGGTACGTCGCCACTACGGCTACCGCCACCTCATTCCGACCCACCAAGGCCGTGGTGCCGAGCACATCCTAAGCCAAATCGCGATCACGCCCGGAGACGTGGTCCCGGGCAATATGTACTTCACCACTACGCGATTTCACCAGGAGCACGCCGGGGCCACCTTCGTGGACGTGATCATCGCCGAGGCGCATGACCCGACCTCGCTGCACCCCTTCAAGGGCAACGTGGACCTGGACAAACTGGAATCGGTACTGAAGGCCAGGAACGTTCCCTATGTGTGCCTGGCCGCCACGGTCAACATGGCCGGGGGCCAGCCGGTGAGTATGACTAACGCACGGCAAGTGAAGGCACTTTGCGATCGTTACTCAGTGCCGGTGATGCTGGACGCAACGCGCGCGGTGGAGAACGCCTACTTTATCCAGCAACGCGAAGCGGGGTACGCCGAGCGAAAGGTCGCCGAGATCCTGCGGGAATTTTGCTCCTACTCCGACGGCGCCACGATGAGCGGAAAGAAGGACCCGCTGGTGAACATCGGCGGATGGCTGAGCCTCAACGACGACGCGCTGGCCGAGAAAGCCCGCAACCTAGTGGTGGTGTACGAAGGGTTGCACACGTACGGCGGCATGGCGGGGCGCGACATGGAGGCGATGGCGATCGGCATTGGGGAGTCCGTGCAGGACGACCACATGCGCGCCCGCGTGGGCCAGGTGGAATACTTGGGCGAACTGCTGCTGGAGTGGGGCGTTCCGATCGTCCAACCCATCGGCGGACACGCCGTGTACCTGGACGCCCGGCGGTTCTACCCCGACATGCCCCAAGACGCCTTCCCCGCGCAAACCCTGGCGGCTGAGCTCTACCTGGATGCCGGAGTGCGCGCGATGGAACGCGGCGTGGTGTCGGCGGGTCGAGATCACGTCACGGGTCAGCACCACTATCCTAAACTTGAGTTGGTTCGCCTGACCATCCCGCGTCGGGTCTACACCCAAGCGCACATGGACGTCGTCGCGGAATCCGTCCTCGGTGTCTACACTGCCACCACCCGACCCAAGGGGTTGGCGATGGTCTACGAACCCGAATACCTGCGGTTCTTCCAGGCCCGCTTCGCGCCGCTGACCTGAGGGACTTAAGTCAACAAGAATTCCCCGGGCACCTTAAGGCGGCCCGGGGAATGGGGTGACGAGCTTCGGCGGGGGTTACGCGCCAGACTTGTCGAAGTTTCGGCTGAGGATGTCGTAGTCAAACACGGTGATGAAACCGTCTCCGTCCAAATCAGCGTAGGCGGGGGCGATGCCGTCGGCGTCCGGCGTTAGCCAGCTCGCCGACGAGCTGTCCATGTCAAAGTACGCGCTTAGCTTGTCATAGTCAAACACGGTCACCGTGTTGTCGCTGTCAATGTCACCATTGACGAGTCCGAAGTCAAGGTTTGAAACTCCCGCCGAGGTCACTGAGACATTCGGAATCATCGCCGAAAGGAAGCCACGGCTAAAGACCGCGACATCGTAAAGTCCGGCCGCGCCAAGCACGTTGAGCGAGAAATCTCCCGCCGGATCCACGGTGACTTGGCGGGAGAACACCACGTTGGTCGTACCCGGCGAACGGAAGTCCATACGGTAGGCCACTAAGTTCGGGAACGCAGCGCTGTCCTCGAGGGTCACACTTCCCGATAGTTTCTTTGCGGTGAGCAGACTGCCGACCGCACCGAGCGAAGCCACTTCACCGGCGTCCAATTTGGCATCCGTTGCGGCGAGTTGGGCCACAAACCCCGCTGCCGATTCCTCAAAGTCATTATCGCCGAAGAAGAAAATGTGGTCAAAGGCGTCCGGATCATCAACCGTATAGAGCGCCCACCTACCGTCTAAGCCACCGCCCAGGTCTACTCCGTTACTGAACACGCCATTGATGTAGACATTCATTCGCTGATCCTGGCCGAGGAGGGCCGAAGGACCATCGCAGTTCACCGTTAAGACGACTCGTTGCCAGGAATCAAGCGCAAACGGGCTCGTACTGGCTTCGATCTCGTAGTCACCAATAATACCAAGACCACCGTTTCCGGGGTTGAAGAAGAGGTCACTATCGTTTGATTGGCTGTCGTTCGTGTTGTAGAAGCCAAACCAGTCGTTGCGGTTAAGCTTTACGTCGAATACGAGCGAGTACTGGTTGACGTAGTCGCCTCCGCCATTCTTGCGGAGGCCATGGTTCGCAAAGAACGTGTCCCACTGGTTGAGTACGGCGACCTTACGGGTCACTCCATTCACGACCTCGTTCACGAAAACCGGCCGATTCGCTTGCTCGGCCAGGGTACCGTCAGCCCCGTAATAATACCGGAGCGCTTGGCCTAAACCGTTGGTATTGACTGAAGGAAAATCAAAGGGGCTCTCGTTCAAATCCCATACCGTAACATCCGTCGCAAACGCTGCTCCACCGAGGGCGATCATTGCCGCAATCAAACCATTTTTCATTTCGAAATCTCCTTTGCGTATCTAGGGGAAATTCCCCGCTACCCCGACAATAACTGGCCCGCATTAAGAGAGAGTTAACGAGTCGGCATGAGCGCGTCTGAGTACCGGCTTTACGTTACCAATGGTTTCCTCTACAACTTGAGACAACCAGGTTCTGCGTGCGTGAAGAAACTAAGCCTGGGATCGCCCCCTGGGTCATCTCACGCCAAGCCCCCCGCCAGGACTGGAGTACCAGGAGGCAGCACGGCAAGAGCGAGCTGAGGTCGGAGCGCATGCCTCTGTCAGACAGCAAGGTGCCTAGCCGTGAACCGCGCGGACGAGGCATGATCCCAAGTAACCTTGGCTCTGCCATGGCCTTTGCCCAATTCCACATCGGAAGCAACGCCCTCGAAAAGCAAACGACGTTCAACGTTTTGCTGCCTAACGACCTCAGCCGCCGGCCGCTCACCGTGATGTTCCTGCTGCATGGACAGAGTGACGATCACACCGCGTGGTGCCGTCAGACCAGTATCGAGCGCTACGTTCAGGATTTGCCGCTTATCGTGGTGATGCCTGACGGACTGCGAAATTACTACACCGACGCAAAGGAAGGTTTTGCCATTGAAACTTACATCTTTCGTGAGTTGGTGGACTACGTCTCCGCCCTCTTCCCTACACGATCTCCCTGGTGCGCCACCGGGTTGAGCATGGGCGGGTACGGTGCCGTAAAGCTTGGTCTCCGTCGGCCCGATCTGTTCCAAAGCGTTGTCAGCCACTCCGGCGCGGTGCTCAGGGGTCAGGAATTTCCACCCGATTCGTACGGCGCGGAGTTGCGGCGCATCTTTGGCCCGAACTCGGTCGGGGGCCCAGACGATTTGTTAGCCCAGGCTAAGCTTGTCCTGGAATCAGGCACGCTGCCCAAACTCCGTCTGGACTGCGGGAAGGAGGATTTCCTCCTGGACGAGAACCGCCGATTCCACAAGGAGTTGGTCGAGATGGGCTTTCCCCACGAGTATGAGGAGTTTCCGGGCGACCACAACTGGGGTTATTGGGACCTTCACGTGCAAGAAGCGATCGCGTTTCATCGACGGAACCTCGGCTTCTAGCGTTTCAGTAGCATTGCCGGGCGGCCCTGCGCCACAATTCATGTATGCGCGCTTGGTTCGCGGCCTTCACCCTTTTGCCCCTCCTCGTTCTGAGCGGTTGCCAACCGGCCGCTCCGTTCGGAGGTCGCCCCCCGGCTAAGTTCATCAACTCGATCGTTAGCCTCAGCCCCAGCACGACCGAAATCACCGCCAACTTCGGGCGTGCGGACAAGCTGAAAGGCCGAACGAGCAGCGACAATTTCCCCATGACGATGGGCGCGGTGCCGATCGTCTGCGACGTCAAACCGAACTACGAGAAAATTGCCGCCATCAAACCGGACCTGATCGTCTACGATGTGAGTCTCTACAACGAGGCCGACATCGCCAAGATCAAGGAGCTAGGTTTTGAGGCTTACCCGATGGACGTCCATACGGTGGCCGACTTCACGGACTGGCTTTACCGGTACGGAACTAAGATTGGTGCCGAGACGAACATCGCCGAGTACGTGGACCGCATCGAAACGGAGGCCCGCCGCGGGCGGGGGCTAAAACTCCGCGATGTCCCCCAAGTTGCGATTTTAATGGGCGACACGCCCAGCGAGTTCATGATCGCCGGGCTCAAAACATTCCAAGCGGACTTGGTGAAGCAAGCGGGCGGAAGTCCGATCGGCCCCGACGCCGCCCAGTACGTACCGCTCAACGTAGAGCAGTTGATCGCACTGCAGCCTTCGGTTATCCTTACGACCGGCAACCCCGAAGCGATTCTTAAGGATCCACGACTCGCCAGTCTGCCCGCCGTGAAGCTCAAGCGGGTGGCCCGACTCACCCCTGACATCATGCTTCGGCGTGGTGCCCGAGTGGACATCCTGCTGAAGTCCCTCGTCAAGTTCTTCTCCGCCACGTCCGTGGCCCTTCCGACGGTGGATTCAAAGTAGGTGAATCCCCCCTCACCATAACTACCATGGCTTTTAATCACGCAGAAATTGGTGTTCTTGGCGGTTCCGGCTTTTACAGCCTCTTGGAGAATGTGACCGAGGTTAAAGTCGACACGCCCTACGGTCCCCCGAGCGACAGCGTCATGCTCGCCGAGGTCGGCGGCCGGCGCGTCGCGTTTCTTCCCCGGCACGGGCGTCGGCACACGATCCCGCCCCACAAGATTAACTACCGCGCCAACGTCTGGGCTCTTCGGGCCCTTGGGGTCAAGGCGGTGATTAGTCCCTGCGCCGCCGGTTCGCTGCAAGCGCACGTGAAACCGGGCGACTTTGTGGTGTGCGACCAGTTTGTCGACCGCACCAACGGTCGGCACGACACCTTCTTCGATGGCCCGATTGTCTCGCACGTCTCGCCCGCCGAAACTTACGACCCGGTGCTTCGCCAACTCGCGATTGATGCCATTCGCGGTAACGGCATTACTCTTCACGAGAAGGGTACCGTCGTCGTGGTCAATGGTCCCCGTTTCAGCACAAAATCTGAAAGCGCGTGGTACACCTCGGCGGGATGGGAAGTGATCAACATGACCCAATACCCGGAGGCCTACCTCTGCCGCGAGCTGGGCATGGCGGTGGTGAACATTTCGCTGATTACCGACTACGACTGCGGCGTGGTCGCCGACGCCGAAGCCGTAACCGCGCAGAGCGTCCTTGAAGTCTTTAATCAAAACGCCGCCCGCATCCGGACGGTCGTCCTGGAGATGATCACAAAGATGCCCACCAACCTGGACGCCCTTGGCGCGCGCGAAGCCTTGACGATGTCGCGCGGCGACGGTCACACGGTCTCGCCTTTCGACATCCGTATCTTCGAGATCTAATCATGCCCCGACGGTCCGCCGTTCTAGCTGGCCTCGCGCTGGCATCGTCGATTCCCGCCCCGTCCGCCTTTGCGCAGGCCGGGGCGGGTAGTGAACGGGCTGCCGGCGGGGCCGTTCTGATTGATGGTCAACCCCTGACCGTGACGGTGCCCGGGACTGACGAGCCGCGCGGCCCGTTCCGCGCGTCGCCATCCGGTTCCTGGACCGCAATCCCCGAGGATGGAGTCAGATTCCAGCGGGGAGCCATGCTCGCAGACCCCGTCTTATACAAGCCGCGCATCCGGGTCATCGTGCAAACCCGTGGTGAAGCGGTGGACGTGGCGCCAGACGGGCGCGTCCAACGTCGCCGAGGCACGGTGGAACCCGACCAAATCACGGCAATCCGCCAGGCCCTCGCAACGTTTGCACTCTGGGTACGCGGAACTACCCGCAATACACTTCCCGAGTTCACCGTAGTTGTGGACGACGAACCGATGCGCCTCCGCGTCGATGCGCCCGGGGATGTGCTGAATGCGGAGCGCCTGACGGCGGTGGTCCGCCCGGCAGTGAACGAGCACCCCTTCGAGGCAGATGACCAGGTGGATCGGGGACCGTTTGACGCCGTGTTTGTGGTGACCGCACTGCCCGTGGCGGGCGACTCGGTCGCCTTGGTCGATGGCACGCCTGCCGCCTGGGTGCCGGCCTACACCGCGAACGCCGCCACGGAGCCCGACGCCCTCGCCCAACGATTCGCCCGGCAGTGGCGGCGACTCATCGAACTCCGCACGTCGGCGCGCGGGTGGCTCCCCCTCACCCCGGAAGCCCTTAGCGCTTCTGATTGGTCGGTCGTGAACGCCAAGTCGCCCGAGACCGATGCGGTTTGGCGCGACCGTCGGTGGCCCGCCGTCAAGGATGCCTACGCTTGGGCCGACATTCAAAGCGACGTGTGGTCACGCTTACCTCGGCGGGATTCCGCCAGCATCCGCGCCGCAATCGCCCGCGTCGATCCGACCGAGCGGGCTTACCCGCGCCTCAATGATCGATTTGCCCCCGAACTGGAAGCCATCGGCATCGTGGGCCAGACCCCCGGCGGGCAGCCGATCCTCGCGGTACGCGCCGACGCCTTCCCTTCGCTGATGGAGCGATGGCCCGCCGACCGGACCATTTCGTTGCTCGGTCAGGCGCACGAGGCCGGGCATACCTATGCCCTTGTGACCACCGCTTCGCCCCTGCCGGCTCGCGAAGCGGCTTGGCTGAATGATGGGGCCACGGGCACCGATGTTGCCCGGTTGCTAAGCGTGACGCGCTTGGCCACGAGCGCGTCGCCGGCATTCCAGTGCGACGTCGCGGGCGTCCCGGGCCAAGAGGTCACGATCCGGGTGCTGAGTGCCACCGATAACGAACTGGCCCGAATGACTTTCACCTTAGGGGATAAGGGACACGCGACGCCAACGCTCAAGCTCCCGCTGGATCCGGCCCCCGCGCGGATCGTTTTAGAAGGCGCAAACGCCGAATCTTTGCCAGTCCAAAGCCCGCCCAAGGATTGGCTGAGCGCGGCACCTACCGCACGGGGCCGGTTTAGCCTGGAGACCCTCCCGAACGGCGACGCCGGGACCCGGATCGTTGAATCCGGGGATTGGCGCGAGGGTGGCGTCCGGTGGAGCGCCCCGGTCGGCCTCGCGCTGGCGAGTCTCAGCGAAACCCCCGTCCTGAAGGTGCGGCTCCGCCGCAATGCTCGCGATCCGCTGGCGATTCGCCTCCTCGGCCCCGATGGAGCGGACTTGGGTTACATTCACCTCGGCCCGGGCTACCCCCGCGCCACCGAAGATGGCCCGGATAGCCCCGTCGCGGCTCCCCAAGGCGCAGTGGACCTTCCCAATGACGAGGCCTGGCACGACCTCGCGATCGACCTTACGCCGTGGCTTCCGGCCGGAACCTGGGTCGCCGCCGTTGAGTTTGTCCCGGCACCTAGGTTTGGTAGGTTCGAGCGTCAACAAAACGGTCGGGGCACGTTGGATGTTGACAGTCTTAAGTTCGACGTCGCTGGCTCCGGCACCCCGTTAGGCGCCCCAATGGCCCAACCCGCTTTGGTGTTGCCCGACGACCGGCAAGCCGGACTGGCCTCCCCCGACGATGCGGTGGTGCTGACCACTCTCGAAGCCCTCCGGAAAGCTCCCGACCCGGCGTTCATCGAGACGTTGACGGCGTTGGCCCGCAGCAGTAATCCGGTTCGGGCCGAAATGGCCGTCGCGGCGCTCGCCGCCATCCCGGGCGACGCGGCTGGCTCCGCGATCAATGAGGTCGCGGCGAAGGCCGTTTTTGAGCCCAACCGCACGGCGGCCCTGCGCGCCTTGGTTCAAATCAAGCGTCCGGTCCCACTTTCCAGCGCGGGCACGTTGTTCACGGCCCGCACCCGCGCCGCGCGCCGCGCCGCGCTTGCGGCCCTCGCCACCTCGCCCGAGAGGGAAGCTGGTCTAATTGGCCTCGCCCTCCTGCGAGATATCAGTCCCGACGTCCGCCTGGATGCCGTGGCCCTCACCAAGCTTGACCTCGAACTCGCAAACCGGCGGCTATTATTCACGGCGGTGAATGACCCCAGCGAAGCCGTCCGAAAGGCCGCCGTGGTCCGGTTACTTGAGTCACCGATCCCCGAGATTCGCCAGGAAGCGGCGCGTGCGGTTCGCGATGACAGCCCGGCGATCCGAATCGCGGTCCTCAATGCCATTCAGGCCCGACCGCACGCCCAGTGGCGGGCGACTATTCAGTTGGGACTCGCCGATATCTCAGCGCCCGTCCGTGCCGCCGCCGTACGGGCCTTCGCCGCTCAACCGGGTGAGGTTGACCTCGCCGCGCTGGGGGCAGTGCTGCAGGATGCCGATCCTCGCGTCCAGGCCGCACTGCTTGATGCGGTCGCTCAATTCAAGTGGCCATTGCCCGCGACGGCTTGGGACACCTTCCGCATGAGTTTAGATCCGGAAGTCGCCCAGCGTGCCCGGGAGTTGGGCCCATGACGATTGGTCTCGTCTCGGACCACGCTGGCTTTCACCTGCGCCAGCACCTAGCCCAGCGGCTTCATGAGAAGGGCCACACGGTGACCGAAGTCGGCGCGCCATCGGAAGCCCCGTACGACTACCCGTTCGCGGCGGACCTCCTCGTGCCGATGATTTTGGATGGTCAAGTGGAGTTAGGCGTTCTGATTTGCGGTACCGGTATTGGTATCAGTATTCGGGCGAACCGCCATCCGGGCATTCGGGCGGCGGTTTGCACGTCGCCGCTTATGGCCGAGTTGGCCCGCCGGCATAATCACGCGAACGTCCTCGCGCTAGGGGCCCGAACGAGCACCCCAACCGAGGCCGACGCCATCCTTGATGCGTTCCTCTCGACGCCCGAAGATCACGACGAACGACACGATCGAAGGGTTATGCAGCTCGACGTGCCGACGTCAAGGTAGAAGTCGGTATAGAATAAGCAAATTCGGCCTATGAACTCATCACGTAATGCCCTCCTGTCTGCCGCCGGGACCCTCGTCCTTCTGGGATCCCTCGGGGCGGGCGTCTTTGCGCGGCACGCGGCCGATCAATCCGTCCCCGAGGCGCTTGAAACCATCGTCCCGCGCGATACCCCCCTCGTGGCCTCATTGGCGGACGAACCGAGCATCCCCGAAAGCGACTTCTTTTTCCGCCTGGTGGAGCTAGTGAAGCGTGAGTACGTGGACCCGGTAAAGGACGAAAACAAGCTGGCCATAGGCGCAGTGCGCGGCATGGTTGGGAGCCTTGTTGATCCGTTGGCCAACTTCATGGGCCCAGAGCAGTTCTCCGCATTCACCAATACCCAGCGAGGCATCTATGCGGGAATCGGGATCGAAACCCAGTTCCGCTACGACAACAAGGTTCTGGAGCGCATTAAACAGAAACAGTTGATTCGAGACCCGGCCGAATTGGTACCGCAACTGCTGGTCACTGCCGTAGCGCCGGGCGGTCCTGCCGACCTGGCGGGCGTAAAACCGGGCGACCGGATCGACTCTGTGAACGGCCGGTGGATCCTCTCGGCGGCAAAAATCACCGCGTTCCGCAGCGAAAGCAAGGCAATCCGCGAGTCCAAACGCACCGCCACTGAGATCGACCAACTCTTGCGCGAAATGCAGACTCGCGCCAAAGACGGCCTGACCCCCGCGCGAGCGAGAGACCAAATCACGGTCGGCGAGTCTGGAACGATCAAGCTGAGTTGGGAGCACGCCGGCAAGGTCTTGACCGCCGACGTCACCAAGCAACGCACGCGTTGGCCCGCCCTTCAAACCCTGCCCGACGGCACGATCCGCTTGGCCATCTTCGCGCAAACTGCCGGCGAACTTCGCAAGGCTATCCAGAACACCAAGACGCTTCGGCTGGACCTTAGGGATCAGCCCCAGGGCAATTATGATGCCCTGAAGGCCGTGCTGTCCGAGCTGGCCCCGGTGGGAATCTACGGCGGAATTGCAAACGAGCGCGGCCGACCGGTCCAGCCCTTCCGCATTACTGAAGGCACCACGACTAAGCGCTCAATCACGCTCATCGTCAACGAATCCACGCGGGGAGCGGCCGAAATCCTGGCGCTGGCGCTGAGCTCGCGCAACATCGCTAAGCTCACGGGCAAGGCCACGAAGGGCGACCGCGCGTTCGTCGCAGTGCTCTCGTTGCCCGAAGGCAATGGGTACACCCTCCCGGTGGGCCTGTACCAGGTGGCGGCCCCTCCGCCAGTCCCAGCCGCCCGGCCCGCAACCAAATCGCGGGCAAAATCGGCGGAGGCCCACTCGTGAAATTCAGCCCCAAGCTCTTCCTCTTTATTCTCGCCATTCCGATCACGTTTGGCGTTGGCTACGCTTGGCAAGACCTGAAACAGGGGAAGGCCCCCACGGTGCCCCGGTCTCGGCCCGCCGCCGTGGCCAGCGTCACGCCCACGCAACTGTTTAAGCAGAACTTCAACTTGATCCTGCGCGACTACACCCGATCGGTGGACGCCACCGACTTGAAGTACGCCGCGATGGAAGGGACCATGGCCGCGCTGGGCGATCCGCATACCCAGTTCATGGAGCCCAAGATCACGGCCGATTTCACCAAAGAAACCAAGGGGAACGTGGACTTTGTCGGCGTTGGCGCTCGCCTGATGCCCGACCCCCTCGGCGCAAAAGTCGTCTCCGTGTTCCGCAATGGCCCCGCGTTTCGGGCGGGGGTTAAGGCCGGGGACATGGTGGTGGAAGTGGATCGACGAGCCGTAGGCGGGATGGAGATCGACGATATCGTCAGCAAAATCCGGGGTAAGGACGGCACGCCGGTCACGCTGACCGTCCTGCGAGCCGGCGGTAAAACCGAAAACCTGACGATGAATCGGGCCAAGGTCGTCGCGCCCACCGTGGACTATGCCATGGTGCCGGGGACTCGCGTGGGGATGATCACGGTCATCCAATTTGCCGAGACCACCGTCGGCCAGTTCGATCAAGCACTCGACGACCTCTTGAGCCAAAACATGGAAGGGCTCGTCATTGACCTTCGTAACAATCCCGGCGGTTTGTTAGAGACGGCGGTCGAGATGCTGAGCCGGTTTGTCGAGGACAAGCAAGTGGTGAAGATGCGATTCCGCGACGGTAATGAGCAGGTTGAGCGGACCTATCATGGACTCAAGAAAGACCTCACGTTGCCATTGATGGTTCTCATCAACGAGGATTCGGCCAGCGCCGCCGAGATCTTCTCTGGCGTCCTACACGACTACCGCTTGGCGACCCTCGTCGGCGAACACACCTACGGCAAAGCCTCGGTGCAAAACGTGTTTTACATGGTGGACGGCAGTAGCGCCAAGATCACGATCGCAAAGTACTTCTTGCCCAGCGGTAATGACATTGCCCGCAAGGTGGATGAGGAGGGCAGCTACGTGAGTGGAGGCATCAAACCCGACGTGGAAGTGTCCCTGAGCATGGCGCCCGGCACCGCGCTGGGTGACCTGAAAACGGATAATCAGCTCCAGAAAGCGGTAGAGCTGATCGACCAGAAACGCCGTTAACCGGCGATTCTAGGTTTCGGGGCCGAGTGGAGATTTCCACTCGGCCCCGGCTATTGGTCTCAGTCCTCGAACCGAACGCGCGACCCGCAGGCGTGGGCCGGGAAGCCTTCCATATCGCCAAATGCCTCTACCGTGGGGGCCAAGTCGGTCAGATCCTCGCGGCTAAGCCGGATCACGGATTGCACCTTCAGAAAGTCCAGCACATTCACCGGCGAACCGAACCGGGCGGACCCGCTGGTAGGTAGCGTGTGCGATGGTCCCGCCGCAAAATCGCCGACACTCTCGGGCGACCACTCGCCCAACAGCACGCACCCGGCGTTATGGATCCGGGCCATGGTGGCCTCTGGGTCGCGGGTGGCAATGCTCAAGTGCTCGGGCGCTATCGCATTGATGATCGCGCAGGCTTCGGCCTCATCTCGGGCCAGAATCGCCAGCGACGCCCCGGCAAGGGCTTGCCTAAAAGTGGCCTCGCGCGGGGCCTCGGCTACTTGCCGTTCCACTTCCGCCAACGTTTCATCGAGTTTGGCGCGATTCGTGGCGACCAGGAACCCGGCGTTATCCGGCGCATGCTCAATTTGCGTCAGCAGGTCCGCCGCCGCGTACTTTGCCCGTGAGGTTGTGTCGATCAGCACGGCGACCTCGCTCGGTCCCGCGTAACCGTCTAGGCCGACCTGACCCCACAGTTGCCGCTTGGCTTCGTTCACAAATCGGTTGCCCGGACCCACCACCTTATCCACCCGGGGGATCGACTCGGTACCAAGGGCCAAGCCCGCGATGGCGGCGGCCCCGCCCACGCAGAACGCCCGCGCCACCCCGCACATCGCCAGCGCCGCCATCACCGCCGGGTGAAGCGTGCCATCCCGCCGTGCGGGCGTCGTCACGAACACCGCGTTCACGCCCGCACACTGCGCGGGGATCACGTTCATGATCACTGAACTCGGGTAAGACGCGTTGCCCCCCGGCACGTAAGCCCCCACGGTGCGGAGCGGAAGGAGTCGCTGCCCCACGGCTCCGGTCGATTCGGACCGCTTCCAACCCTGGTGCTGTAGAGGGTGCTTTTCCCACCGGTATTCGAAGTTCGGCAGCACGTGCAGCGGTTGCCCTTCCGCGTGGCGCTCGGTGGCGGGCTGAAGTTCGAAAGGCGACCAGCCTTGCGTGAGCGCGATGAGTTGCTGGGAGTGGAAGGCCTGAACCTGGTACAAGGCACGCTCAAGTGCTTGCAGGGTCCCGGCCGAGACCTGCGCCTGCGCCCAGTCTGCGGGCTCACTCACCAGCTTGGTGAGGCCAGGGGCATCAAATCGACGCGCGGAATCTAGCAGGGCTTCATCCCCCCGCTGCCGGACGTCTTCAATCATCTCCGAGACCACCGTCTCAGTCTCGGCACTGCGGTGCACGGAGCGCTGTCGGATTGTGGCGAAGACGTCGCTGGTGGTGGTATCGAGAATCGTGATCATCGGGGCTTCGTGGATCTAGCCGACCATCGCCAGCGCGCGACTAAGGCGCGCCTGGACCCGGTCGTTCCCAAGAATCGCCATCAACTCAAAGAGCCCAGGACCGAACGTCTTGCCGGTCAGCGCCACCCGCGTGGGATGCACTACGGGGCCAAGTTTCTCAATCCCGGCCGACTCTTGGAAGGCCCGCAGGATCGCTTCGTAGTCGGCCGGCACTTGCGGTCCGTCGCTAGCTACGCGAGTCTGAATCAACTGGAACAGCGCCCGCACGTGCGGGGCCGCAAACCACTTGGCTACCGCCTTGGCGTCCATCGCCGGTTCTTCCACCAGGAAGAAATCCAGCGCTTCGCCAAAGTCGGCAAGCGTCTGTACGCGGGCTTGCTCCTCGGTCAGTGCCGCCAGCACGTAGGCCCGATCGCGTCCCGCCGCCTCGGCCACGCGTTGCAGTTGCGCCAACACTACCGGACCTAGCACCACGGGGCGGTTAGGCGTCGGATTCTCGTCCACGTATTCGGCCCAGTACTTCTGGGTGTAGGGATCTTCTACGTAGGCAATGACTGCGTCCAGTAGCTCCTCGGGGGCCATCGCCCGAATGCGATGACCGTTGAGCCAGCGCAGCTTCTCCAAGTCAAATCGCCCCGGTGAGGGCTGCAGGCCTTCCAGCGAGAACGCCTCAATCAACTCGGCTTCTGAGAGCACTTCTCGCTCGTCGCCGGGGGACCAACCGATGAGCGCGACAAAGTTCTTGAGGGCCTCTCGGTGGTAGCCCATCGCGCCGTAATCCAGCACGCGGGTCGCGCCGTGCCGTTTAGAGAGCTTCTTGCCGTCCGCCCCGACGATAACCGGGCAGTGAACGAAGATCGGCGGAGTCCAGCCAAACGCTTCGAAAAGGAAGACGTGCTTCGGCGCGCTGGAGAGCCACTCTTCGCCGCGCAAGACATGGGTGATCTCCATCAGGTGGTCATCCACCATACTGGCCATGTGGTAGGTGGGCATGCCGTCCGCTTTAATCAGCACCGGATCATCCACCAGGTTGCTATCCACCTCAATCCGGCCTCGAATGAAGTCTTGGATAACGATGGCGCGGCCGCGCGGCATGCGCAGGCGCACCACGGCAGGTCGACCCTCGGCCTTGGCCTGGGCCACCGCGTCGGCATCGGCGTCGCGCCAGTTGCCGCCAAAGTAGCCCGTTGGCTGCTTGTTGATCTGCTGAATCTCGCGCATCTCGTCTAGCTCGGCCGGGGTTTCGAAGGCCAGATAGGCATGGCCCGAATCCAGGAGCTGTTGGGCGTAGGGCGCGTAGATTCCGGCGGCGGCCCGCTCCGACTGCCGGTAAGGACCGAACGGTCCCCCGATGTGTGGCCCCTCGTTGAACTCAATGCCCACCCAACCGAGGGTCGCGATAAACTCGTTCTCGCTGTCAGCGTTATAGCGCGTACGGTCCGTGTCCTCAATGCGCAAAATGTTCTGCCCCCCGTGGTGGCGGGCAAACAGGTGATCAAACAGCACGGTGCGAAGCGCACCTACGTGAAGCAGACCGGTGGGACTCGGGGCGAAGCGTACGCGGACGGACATGGAACCCACAGGGTACCCGCGCGAGGTAAATGGCCCGGACGAAGGGACTCGAACCCCCAACCCTCAGTTCCGAAGACTGATGCTCTATCCATTGAGCTACGTCCGGGTGCCGGGAGGGTTATACCCGCCCTAGCCCCCCCGAAGCCTAGGCCGGCTTGGTTTCCAGCGCGAGTTTGAGGACCTCGGCCGCTCGGCGAACGAAGTGCGTCTTTAACTCCTTGCGGATTTTTTCGGGCACGTCTTCCAAGTAATCCTTGCGGTTTTCTTCCGGTAGCAGCAGCGTCCGTACGCCCGCCCGATGCGCGGCGAGCACCTTTTCCTTGATGCCACCCACGGGCAACACATGGCCCTGAAGGGTCATCTCGCCCGTCATCGCGAGCCGAGAGTGGACGGGCCGATCGGTAAACAGCGATGCCAGCGCGGTCATCATGGTGATGCCCGCACTGGGGCCATCCTTGGGTACGGCTCCGGCCGGCACGTGCACGTGGATTTCCTGATCCTTTAGGAAGTCAGCCTCTAGCCCTAAGTCGGCAGTGTGCGAGCGCAGGTAGCTCAGCGCGGCGGTCACGCTTTCCTTCATCACGTCGCCCAGCTGGCCCGTCACGATGAGGCCCTTCGGGCCGAGCATCCGGGCCGACTCGATGAACAGCACTTCGCCACCGACCGGCGTCCAGGCTAGGCCCACCGCCGTCCCTGGGAGCATCTCGCGCTCCGCTACGGCGTCCAGCGTAAACCGGGGTGCGCCCAGCCCCTCTTGCACGAATCGGGGATTGACGATGACCTTAGTCTTGCGGCCATTGGCAAACTTGAGGGTCGCCTTCCGCACCACGCTCCCGATTTCGCGCTCCAAGTTTCGCACCCCAGCTTCGCGAGTATAGTGGCGGATCAGCGCGCGCAGAGCCTCGGGCTGCACTTCAATTTGTGAAGGTTTTAGCCCATGTTCCTGAATTTGCTTCGGCGCGAGGTGTTGAATCGCGATGTTCAACTTCTCCTCCTCGGTGTAGCCACCTAGCTCAATGACCTCCATCCGGTCCCGCAACGGAGCGGGAATGGTGTCTAGACGGTTCGCCGTCGTGATAAAGAACACTCGGCCCAAGTCGAACGGTACGTCCAAGTAATGGTCCCTGAACGTGGAGTTTTGCTCTGGATCCAGTACCTCCAGCAATGCGCTGGAGGGGTCGCCCCGGAAGTCCGACCCTAACTTATCGATCTCGTCCAGCACGAAGACCGGGTTGTTGCTCTCGGCCCGGCGCAAGCCTTGAACCACTTGCCCCGGCATCGCGCCGATGTAGGTTCGCCGGTGCCCGCGAATTTCGGCCTCATCGCGCATGCCGCCCAACGAGATCCGAACGAATTTTCGGCCCAAGGCGTGGGCAATGCTCCGCCCCAGCGAAGTTTTGCCCACGCCTGGCGGGCCAACAAAGCACAAGATAGGTTGCCGAACCGCGCCTTCGGTCTTCACCTTGCGTACGGCCAAAAACTCCACGATTCGCTCTTTGATCTTATCCAAACCAAAGTGCTCGCGATCCAGGACTTCCCGCACGTTGGCGAGATCCAAATTGTCCGTGGTGGCTTTGCCCCAGGGCATCGCCAGCATGGCGTCAACGTAAGTCCGGGCAACGGTGAACTCAGGCGATCCTGGGTTCATGCGCCGCAACCGGTCGTACTCGCGGTTCACTTCGCGCAGGGCTTCGGCCGACATCCCCGAATCGCGAATCCGCTCGCGCAGGTCATCCAGGTCCTCGCCCCGGTCCTCCCCGTCGCCCAATTCGCGCTGAATCGCCTTGAGCTGCTCGCGTAGGTAGTACTCCCGCTGAGACTTGCTCAGCTCCGAGTTCACTTCGTTGTGCACTTTCGTGCTCAGCTCCAGAACGCGAACTTCGCGGCTGAGTAACTCCAGCAGCACCTTCATCCGTGGAATCAGCGCCACGGTCTCTAGCACGCGCTGCTTCTCCTCGACGCCAAACGACATGTGGGCGGCGACGAGGTCTGTCATCACATTGGGCTCTTGCACCGCCTGGGTCAGGCTCCGCAGCTCGTCAGGCAGGATCGGCGAGAGCCTCACTGCCTGATCGAACAGAGCCGAGATGCTCCTCCGCAACGCCTCCACCTCTTCGGATTCGCCGGGATCTAGCTCGGGCTCATCAATGACCTCGATCCGCGCCCGCAGGTACGGCTCAGTCTGAAGTTGCTCCACAATCCGAAACCGCGTGACGCCTTGGACGATCAGGCGAACGGCGTCCGGCATTTTCACGAGGGTCCGGATGATCACCGCACACCCCACCCCGTAAACCTCATCAAACTCGGGCGCGTCGATGTGCGGTTGGCGTTGGGCCACCACGCCAATAATGCGCTGGTTTACGCCGACGTTCTCATCGATCAGCTGCACGGAGTTCTCCCGCGCCACGCTAAGCGGCGCGATCAACATCGGGTAGATCACGGAGTCGCGCAACGGCAGCAGGCTCAGTTCATCGGGAATCTCGGGGCGCGGCTCTAGGTCGTCGTCCTCATGGACCTCGGGCTGGATATCGGTGGCTTCACCATCGATATTCCGGCCGTCTGGGGTCGACTCATCGACCTCGGACGCATCGGTTCCGGGTTCAGGTTCTGAATTCGGGGCCGACAGCGGGTCCGCCAAAGCGGCCAAGTCGTCGGGCACGAATTCGGCCGGAACGCCCTCAGCTGGCAACGCACCGTCAAGGGGCTTCGGAGTAGTTTGGTCGGCTTCGGGCAGCGTGGCCGAGGCCCCAGAGGTTGGCTTGCGGGATCTCATGATCGCGATTGAAGGCGGAGGGTATCGATGGGGGACCCGATGCTCTTAGGTACGGCAATCGTGAGGATTCCGTCACGGTAGCGCGCTTGTAGGTGACTAAGGTCTAGGTCAATTTCGGGCAGACGGACCTCGCAGGCAAACTCGCCATAGTTGATTTCGAGCTGGTGAGCGGCGCGTACGCACGTCGCCTCGCGGTTCTCGTGCCGGACGCCGCGCAGGGTCAGGACGCGCCTCCCGGGGTGGTAGCCGATCCGCACGTCAGCGGGATCAATTCCCGCCAGTTCGGCACGGATCATCACCACGTCCTCAGTTTCGACTACATCCACCGGCGGCTGCCACCCCGATCGGCGGGCCAGCTTGGGAGAAGCGGGAGTGATCTCCTCACTCAGTTTCTGCAACTCGGCTCCCACCAGCCATAGCCACTGATCTAAGTCGCGTCGCGCCATCTTGCCCCCTATTGTACTAGCCTTGACGGGCCGCTGGCCCCCCAAGATGAGGTTAGGGTGCGCTCCGACGGCGACGCGTCTGGTCGGACGGTCCGCCGGTGCCCGGCTTACCACTGGGACCACGCCGCTGGCCGTGCGGACCCGCCAACGAGTGCGAGCCCGTGCCCTTGGCTCCTGGCCCACGACGTCCCGCCGGGCCGCCCGTGTTGCCCGAGTTACCCCCGCCACCGCCCGGCCCGCCCTTCGCTTGGTCCGAACCCAACCGTCGACGCGAGTTAACTTTTGGATCGGGGAAGCCCTTCATTGGGTTGCGCCCGACCTTCGGGTTCGCTTCGGTCTTCGGGTTAGGATCCGGTCGAGTCGGAACTTCGTTTGCGCCCGGACGCGGGCGTCGCGGCCGTGGCGTTGCCGCTTCACCCTCCTCCAGGCCCACTTCGACGCGCAAGGACGTCACTTCCGCCCCCGTCATCATCCGGCACATACCGGTGGGCAACCGATTCAGGTGAATCGGGCCAAACCGCACGCGCTTTAGTTCCATCACTGGGTGGCCAACCGCCAGCATCATCAGACGAATCTGACGCTTACGCCCCTCATGAATCCGCATTCGCACCACGGTGGACTGGCCGTCGCTCCGAATAAACTCAACGTGAACGAAGGCAGGCGCGGTGCGTCCCCCTTCGATCCACAGGCCATCCCGGAGCTTCTTCACCGCGGTTTCCGCCAGCGCTCCGCGCACCGTCACCAGGTACTCCTTCTCCACCCCAAAACGGGGGTGCGTAAGGCGCATGGTGAGTTCGCCGTCGTTGGTGAACATCAGTAAGCCCGAGGTGTCCTTGTCCAGGCGACCCACCGGTTTCACGGCGATGCCGGTGTCCGGCAGGTACTTGACGACGGTGACCCGGCGCTCCGGGTCGCTCATCGTGGTGATCACGCCGATCGGCTTGTTCATCACCAAGTACACCAGCCGCTCGGGCCGGGCCGCGATGCCGTCCACCCGGACATCATCCCCATCTTGGACGTGCCACCCTTTTTCCGTGACGACTTGGCCATTAATGGTGACGCGACCGGTGGCAATGACTTCGGCCGCCGCACGTCGGCTACACAGCCCGCTTCGGGCAACAAACTTATTGAGGCGTTCGCCTTCTGGTTCTCTCATCGTCTACGCGGCCTCCGCCGCACCAAAACACTGCTGCCCGCCGCCAAAATCCCGGCGGCAATCCAGGCGTTCCATCCGCCGTCGGACCGCTGCGGCCCTATCCACGACCGCGCTGATACTTCGCTCAACGCGACGGCTGGCACCGTCAGCAAAGGTTTGCCCTCGCAAAACGCCACCCAATCGCCCACCACCTGGCCCGCCCGGATGGGTGCGCTCAGCGTCAGGGGTCTCCTTAAGCGCCACTCGGGCGGAGCCGCATCTCGGAGCCACGCCCCGTGGATCGTTTGGGCGACCCCCAGCGCAACCTCGTTCGCTTGCCCTTGATCCACCGGCACGTGCCCCAGCGGAACACCCGTTTGCGCCAGGTCGGTGCCGTGGTACCGGCCAAACGCCCATTTTAGCATCGCTCGGTGGTCGGCTTCCCAGTTCTCGCTTTTCAGCACTACGGTGATGATCCGGTAGCCGTCACGGGTGGCACTCCCCACGTAGCACTTTCCCGCTGGGACGGTGTAGCCGGTCTTGATGCCATCCGCCGTCGGGTCCTCGTCTAAATACTTGTTCTTACTGATGATCAGCGTGTCTTCTTGGTTCTCGCTGCGCTCAATGGTATGCCGTCGCTCCCGCACCAAGTCCCGAATCTCGGCGTCCTTCATGGCGGCCCGGGCAAAGATAGCCAGGTCGCGCGCCGAGGTGTAGTGGGATGCTTCATGCAATCCGTGCGGGTTAGTAAAGTGGGTGTGGGTTGCGCCGAGTTCGCGGGCGCGAGCGTTCATCAGGTCGGCAAACTTCGGCACAGAACCCGCGATGTGAACCGCCGCCGTGTAGCACGCGTCATTCGCGCTCCGGCTCAGGATTCCGGTCAATAAGTTCTGAGCGGTTAATACTTCGCTGGGCCGCAAGTGCAAACTCGCCCCGGTCACAGACTCTACGTCATTCGGCGCCCAAATCATCTCGTCGGGCCGGGTTCGTTCTCGAACTAAAAGCGCGGTGAGGATTTTGGTGGTACTCGCCGGAAACCGCTTGGTATCGGGATTCCGCGACCACAGCACCTGGCCCGTCGCATCGTCCACCACGATCGCGCTGGCGGCCGATATCCCCACCGGTCCCGCGGTGAGGAGCGCGGTCGAAGCGGCTTTCTCCCCGGCCGCGAGGGGAGCGGCCACGGACGCAACGAGGCTCAACGCAAGGAAACTCGCGCATAGCGACCACCGGACGGTCTGACGTTGCATCCCGCTATTGTAGCCGCGTGGCGAGGTCTCGACTCCGTTAGTAGGTCGTCATTGTGGGATCAACGTCACGAGCCCAGGCTAAGATGCCTCCCGTCACGTTCTGCACACGGTTGAAACCCCGGGCGCGCAGGAAAGCGCATGCATCAGCACTTCGCTTGCCAGAACGGCAGATGACCGCCCAGTCGGCGTCGCGGTCCAACTCATCGAAGCGGCCCGGCAGTTCTCCCAACGGGATCGCAAAGTCCACCGGAATCGCCGCAATCTCCCGCTCAAACTCTTCCCGAACGTCCAAGACGTGAATCACAGTCTTGGCATCGAGGGCATCCCGCAATTCCGTCACGCTGATTTCAGGGTTCATCACTCCCCAGCCTAGGTCATCCGCCGGGATAAGGTCAAGGGGCACACCGCCCAATGCGGTACCCTCCCGCTTCCGATGCCGCTGACGCCGCGACCCGCCATTCTCCGCATGACCCCCTACTCGCCGGGCAAACCGATCGACGAGGTGAAGCGGGAATTAGGGCTGACCGATGTTGTCAAACTTGCCAGCAACGAGAATCCTCGGGGACCGTCGCCCCTCGCCATCCGGGCCGTGCAAGAGGCCGCCACTAGCATGCACCTGTACCCGGACGCGGGCGCGTTTGCACTGCGTTCCGGAATGGCCCAGCACTTTGGGGTCCGGCCGGATCAGATTCTCCTGGGCAACGGGTCGGACGAGTTAATCCACCTCCTGGGACTGGTCTTTCTCTCCGGCCCGCAAGACCGCATGATCGTTGGCGATCCCAGCTTTGTGCGCTACGACGCCGCCGCCCACATCAGCGACGCACAGCTGGTGAAGGTGCCCCTGACGCCCGACTTCCGGCTGGACCTGCCGGCGATGGCCCGCGCCGCCGATGACGCCACGCGCCTGGTGTGGCTGGCCAACCCCAATAACCCCACCGGAACCACCGTCACGCGCGCCGAGGTTGACGCCCTATTGCGAGACTTACCAGCCAACACTGCCGTGGTGCTGGATGAGGCCTATTTCGAGTTCGCGACGGACGCCCCGGACTACCCCGACTCCCGCGACTACCTACGCGACGACGGTCGTGTCATCGGCCTTCGCACCATGAGCAAGGCTTACGGCCTGGCGGGCATTCGCTTGGGCTACGGCTTTGCCCCGGCCCCGGTCGCCGACGCCATCGAGCGTGCGCGTGAGCCGTTCAATTGCAATACGCTGGCGCAGGTCGCCGCCCTGGCTGCCTTGGCTGACGCCGAGTTCTTGGTCGAATCTGTCCGGCTCAACACCGAGGGCCGGGAACGAATCCACGGGGCGTTCCGCGCCTGCGGGGTCACCCCCGTGAATGGCTTCGCCAACTTCGTCTTGGCCGACCTTCATCGCCCCGCCGAACCGGTGTTCCAAGCCCTCCTTCGCGAGGGCGTCATCGTCCGCTCAGGCCACGTCCTGGGACTTCCCACCTTCCTAAGGGTCAGCATTGGCACGTCTCTTGAGGTGGATCGCTTTATCGACGCCCTTACTCGGTGCCTCACCGATTTGGCGCGTCCCTAACCCGTCCGTCTGGAGAACTCACCCCGAATGATCATCGTGATGCGCAATGGCACCTCGCCCGAGCAGGTTGCCGAAATTGAAACCCGTCTGATTGAGCTTGGCTATCAAGTCCATCCCATCGTGGGGGTCGAGAAGACCGTCCTTGGTGCCGTGGGCGGTATGGAGCACGTGAAAGTGGACGCCGTCGACCAACTCAAGGCCTACGAATGGGTCGAAGACGTCGTCGTCATCACCAAGCCGTACAAGTTTGTTTCGAAAGAGTACAACAAGGGCGCGCGTAGCGTGGTGGACGTGGACGGCGTGCGTATTGGCGGAGATGACGTGGTCATCATGGCCGGTCCCTGTACGGTGGAAAGCGAAGAGCAACTAATGATCACGGCCGAGGCCGTGGCCCGGGCGGGAGCTACCGTCCTGCGCGGCGGCGCTTACAAACCCAGCACCTCGCCCTACAGCTACCAAGGCATGGGCGTCCCCGGTCTGGAGCTGCTGCAAGCCGCCGGCAAGCGCTTTGGCATGCGCGTGATCACCGAAGTCATGGACCCGCGCAAGGTGGAACTGGTGGCGCAGTTCGCCGACATCCTGCAGATTGGTACCCGCAATATGCAGAACTACGACCTGTTGCGCGAGGTCGGTCAGTCCCGCATCCCGGTGATGCTGAAGCGCGGCATGACGGCGAAGTTTGACGAGCTGCTCCTCGCCGCCGAATACATCGCGTGCGGCGGTAACGAGCGAATCATGCTGTGCGAGCGCGGCCTGCGCACCTTTGAGACCTACACCCGCAACACGCTGGACCTCTCGGCGATCCCGGTGTTACATCACCTCAGCCACTTGCCGGTGATCGTGGATCCGAGCCAGGGTACGGGCCGCCGTGAACTCGTCGCGCCGATGAGCTACGCTTCGATCGCCGCGGGTGCGGACGGTTTGATCATTGAGGTTCACCCGAACCCCGATCACGCGATCAAGGATGGCGCACAGAGCATCACGATTCCGCAGTTCCAGACGATGATGCCGCAGATGGCGCGGATTGCCGAAGCGGTAGGCCGGCGCTTGGCGCCCGCCGTCGAACTTTAACCCGACTCCAGGGGTAAACGAAGCTGACCCCGGACGGCGATCGCGGCGTCTAGGGTCAGCGCGCTTATCGTTCAACTGGGGCCAGGCGCGCTGATTATTGCGCCTTTCCGGCCTGGCGAGGAATTTCCTGGGGCGACGGGCCATATCCACCCATGCGGCCCATGCCGGGTCGGCCCATGCCGGGCAAAAACTCGCGCGAATAAGACTCGCCGTACCCCCTCATGCCCTTAGACCCCCCCGGCCTGCCAGTAATAAATCTCCAATCCGCTGATTTCCAAGCCTGGAAATAGGCCGGCGGGTAGCGAACCACCAGGTCGCCCCGAACATCCTCTGGCCTTGCGTTCTTTTGCCGTTTTACTTCGTAGCTCAATCTGCCGTTGTCGTCCCGCAGGTCCGGCCCTAGGCTCCAAATTTCAAACCCCTTTTCCGTTCGGTGGTAGGTCAGCCGCCCCCCCCCGAAAGGATCCGCCATAGAGGTTCCGTCCGGTACTGCCTTCGGGAAAGCCCCTTGCTGCCCACGCGCCTGAACCACCGATAGGGCGGCTTGGGTTAAATGCGGTCCTGCGCGCGTCGCCGACCAACTTTGCGACAATCCTTGGAACAGAGCGACTCGCCTGGCCGTCGCCTGAGATTCCGGTGAGTTCACGACGATGACCCGCGCGTCCTTCGATATCATCTGCTGCCGCACGGCCGCCCAGTCGTTTAATAACGTCGTCAGGGATCGCCGCGTATCCTTGGCCGTAGGCCAAGCGTCGGCGCTAGTGGCCCCACGCAGCTTGTGCAAGCCTGACCGATATTCCCGGTCAATCACTCCCTCGAAAATCTCCGGATCGAACTGAGCCACGGGGAGCTTGCGTAGCTGGGCAAGTCGGGCCGGTTGTCGCTCCCAGGCCATTGCGCACCCCATTACGGCACCTTCAGTGATTTCGGAGACACGGATGGCGGCAATCACGGCCGCCATCCCCGCGGTCTGGACCACGAGGTCCGGCAACTTCCGCAGTGCCGCCAAATCGCCAATCGCCCCCTGAACGTCGCCGCCATCGGCGCGACCAAACGCGCGGTGCGCGAGTAGCCGGGACAGGTTGACCGTTGTCTCCAACACGTCATCGCGGGGGTACTCCGACTCATCGGGAAGGCGGGCCGACGATAACTTGGAGGACCAAACGACCGAATTTAGGGCTCCATCCATGCGCTTGAGGATGCCCGAACGTTCCTGCGCCGCAAGCATCATTACCATCTCCGCCGGCATGTGGTTTCGTGCAGACGTACCCAGCACGGTTTTATATTGGGTGTATGCACTGAGCCAGTAGGGCGCGGCATTCTCTCCGACCGATACGGGCCTTGCGGCGTCGGCTAACTGAATACCGCTGGCTTCGGCCCGGGAGATGGCCGACGGCAGAGGATCCGACGCCCCCGATTCTTTTATCTGGCGAAACGGGGCGAATCGGATCACGGCCAAGGCTCCCAACCCGCAAGCCCCCATACCAAGACTCAAACCGATCCAACGCCGTTTCCGCCTTCCTTGCCGCCGTCCCATATATTCTAGTCTACGAGGACTTTTGCCCTAGACGACTAAAAACGTCGGGTCAAGAATAATTTCTATTTCCTAACCATTCGGAGATTATGGACAATCTTCTAGGGCATGGAAGGAGGCAGGATTAGACTTGGAACGCCGTTCTGAAGCGAGTGACGAGGTCGCCAAATACGGGCATTTATTTCGCCAGCCGAAATTATTTCATCAGTGGTCAACTGGGTTCCGGCGGGCACCATTAGCATCGCGGTCTCGCTAATTGCCCCCGCGCCCGGGGGGCACTGTTTTTGCAAGTGGGCCGCGATGTCGATGACTTTGGCAAAGTTAAGATTCGCGATTTCATTACCGGCGGCCATCACCGCGCCGTGGTGGATGCCCGCCCGGAGGAGAATGGGTTCGCCGAGACGGTTCCGGGAACTGTTGAATTCGAACAGCCCAGCTTGGACGGCGCGGGCCGCCCCAAAGGCATCGGCCGGGCTATCAAAGGCCACCGTCACGCCGTCGCCCGCCGTACTGTGAAGCCGACCTCTAAACCGCCGGGAGACCTGCTCCACAAACCGGTGGTACTCGCCAAAGGTGTACTCGATGTCGAGTTGGTCGCGTCCCTCCTTTAGCCGAATTGAGCCCACGATGTCGACGCTCAAGATCGACAGGCTTTGTTCGCTACTCCGCAGTCGCTCCTGCAATTCCACCATTTGCTGAAGCAGGTCCTGACGTTCTTGCACGGGGTCCTTCAGACCTAGCTTGTCTCGATTCCGCGCCAACGCGGCGTGCGCGCCAGCGGCAACTAGTCCGCCGAGGGCACTAAACGCCAGGAGCACCGGGGCGGGGGCTCCGGGGGGAATAGCCCAAAACGCGGACATCAAGAGCAAGAACAGAGACCGCGTGACGAAGCTCAACGCGCCAAAGGTCGCTCCGGCCAGGATTGCTGTCCGATGCTCCCGACTTACCGCTGCATTACCCGTTGCCGCCAGGATCAGCAACAGGATGAGGATCCCGCCCATTTGGCTGCGGTCGCCGAACGTACCGATGAGCGCGGACACCAGCCCGGTCCCGCACGCCAGGTAACCGCTCGCCACTAACCGACGAACCGAGGGATCCAAGGACAAAAAAGTTTTTCGCAATCGACCGAGCGCACTGGGCTGCGTTTGATCTGCCACCGGGGCGTGCTGCAGCGCAAGTCGAACGTATTCAGGCGAGGCGCCACTCGCTTCGGCCACCGCCAAAATCGCCGAGTCATCTAACTCGCCGCCGGTTGATGCGCGCAAGCGGGATGCCAGTTGCAGGAGCTCCTGCACCTCTTGGGAACTCATGGATGAACCCGGGATCGTCCCTATCCCCATCTCGGCTGGCTCCAACTCCCGCATTACTGGCCCTAGTGTACTATTCATGCTCCCGTTTCCGGGCCGAAGGACGCACCAAACGTTCCCGCCCGTCGCAAGTCCCCGACCGTGCCAATTGGCGGCAGGCCGTCATAATGACGAAGATGATCGTCACGGACCGCGCCTCGGATGTCTCAACCCTCGCCGGTTGGGCCCCCGCGTGGGCGGACCTCGTGGCGGCCGATCCCCACGCCACCCCTTTCCAATCGTGGGCGTGGGCAAGGGCGTGGCTCCAAACGGTCGGGGCCGGGCGCACCGTGGCATCCCTGCTCCTGCGCGATGGGCGGGATGCCGTGGCCCTAATCCCGCTCTATCGCAGCCGGGGACCGTGGCAATCGCTTCGGTTCATTGGCACTGGCAACTCGGACTACCTCCTACCGATCATCCGTCCCGGCTACGAAGCGGTGACGCAGGCCTGCCTGGATGAGCTGGTGGCCACCGGGCGCGGTGACCTGTTGGACTTGCACCAAGTGCCGGACCACCACCCTCTGGCGGCAGGATTTCCCACTGCCGAGCGCACCGACCAGTCCCGTTGCCTCCGCCTTTCCCTTCCCCCCCGGTTCGACGATTACGTACCGCGCCTCTCGAAGAGCCTCCGCTATGAGGTCCGACGGCGCGACAAGGGCCTCTACAAAGAGGGACGGGCCACGCTGGATGTCGCCCGAACCGAAGACGAGGCTCGGACGGCGTGGAACACGTTTCTGGACCTTCACTCTCGCCGTTGGCGGCGTCGGGGGTTGCCGGGCGCGTTCGCTCTCCCGGCCGTACGACGCCTGCACGAGGCTTGGATTCCGTTAGCGCACCAAGCCGGTGAAGTAGTTTGGATCACGCTCAGGCACGATCAACGACCGGTTGGCGTTTGGTATGGTATGCGAACCCCACGGACGTGGTACTTTTTCCAGTCCGGGTTCGATCCGGCAGCGGCCGCACTTTCGCCGGGAACGGTGCTAGTCGCCGAGGCCATTCGTCTTGCTATTGAGGACGGCGCGACCGGTTTTGACTTTCTTCGGGGCGACGAACCCTATAAACGGCGATGGGCCCCCGACACCGAAGGAACCAATGTGCGTATGATGATCCAGATGAGTGGCATGATGAGTGGCCCAGGCGCAACATTCAACCGAGCCGGTCATCGAATCGAAACGGCGTTACGCCAACGGTTCGAGGGCCGTAGTCTTCGATCATGAAAGTCAGCGTCATCATCCCGGCCTATAACGAGGCCGATCGAATTGGCCCGGTGTTGTTGGCCGCCACGCAGGCCAAGCTGGTCGACGAGGTGCTGGTGGTGTGCGACGGTTGCACCGACAACACCGCCGAGGTGGCCGAGCTCATCCCCGGCGTTCGCGTTGTCGACTTGCACTATAACTTGGGCAAGGGCGGCGCGATGAGCATGGGCGTGGCTTACGCACGTGGCGACCTGATCGCCTTTGTCGACGCCGACCTGCTGGGCCTGCAACCGCACCACATTGACGCGATCTTGGCCCCCGTCATTCAGGGCCAATGCGAGATGTGCATCGGCGTGTTCCGGGGCGGCAAGTTCTGGAGCGATACCGCGCAGCGAATTTCCCCCTATATCAGCGGCCAACGCGCGATGCGGCGATCGTTTTTTGAATCCATTCCTTACCTCGCCGACATTCGGATGGGCGTCGAGGTCACGATCAATACCTACGCGAAGCGATCGAAAGTTCGCGTGCGGCGCGTGGTGCTTTCCGGAGTCAGTAACACATGCAAAGAGAGGAAACTTGGCCTTGTTAAGGGTACGGCGGCGCGAGCCAAGATGTACGCTGAGATCGGCCGTGCCATGGTCAAGGTCCGCAAACGCAGGAAGTCATATGCTCGGATTCGTCGCTAGCCTCGTCTGCTCGGGAGCCCTCACGGCCTGCCAAGCCCCGTCCGTTCCGCCCCGCACCTACCCGGCCATGTCCCGGCGGGTCCTTGTCGTTATCAACGACGGTAGCCAGGACAGCCGCGCGGTGGGCGACTACTACGTCCGCAAGCGGATGATTCCGCCCGCGAACGTGGTCCGCATCAACACCAGCGCCAGCGAAAACGTCACGTTTGACGAGTACCGGTTTGGCATTGAGGATCCGATCCGACGGGCGATTGCCCGGAGCAAGACTCCGATTGACTTCATCGTGACCACCCGAGGCGTACCGTTGCGCCTCCGCGATAACAACGGCTACTCGGTGGACGGCCATCTCGCCGCGATGAACCTGAAGTTCGAGGCGATCCCCGACTCGGGCACCAACTTTACACCCGCCGACATCCAGCGTAGCCTCAACCCTTACCGGGGAGCAACCGAGCGCTTCACCAGTAAAAAGTTCAACATGTACTTGGTGACACGGCTGGACGCGTACACCCTTCCGCAGACCAAGTCCCTGATCGACCGATCGCTTCAGGCCCGCCGCGTTTCGGGTCCGTTCGTCCTGGATATGGCCGGCAACCGGAAGAGCGGCGGTTACGGAGAACTGAACCAAGCCCTGAAGGTGGCGGGGGACGTGCTACTTCGCAAGGGGTTTACCGTGGATGTGGACACCGCCGAGGCCTACGCTAAGCCGACCAAACCCCTGGCGGGATACGCCAGTTGGGGGAGCAACGACGGCAAGTTCGACCTTGCCGCCTACCGGTCGCTGAAGTTCCTCCCCGGCGCCATCGCCGAGACGTTCGTGAGTACCAGCGGGCGAACCTTCCTACCTACGGAAGGTGGTCAAAGCCTGATTGCAGACCTAGTGGCCCAAGGCGTGACCGGCGTGAAGGGCTACGTGAGTGAACCCTTCACGTTTGCGCTCGCGCGTCCCGAAGTCCTGTTTGACCGTTACACGGCCGGGTGGACGCTGGCCGAGAGCTTTTATTCAGCTTCGCTGGTCACCAAGTGGAAGGACATTGTGATCGGCGATCCCATCTGCGCGCCCTACGCTCCGGACGACGAACCGATCTAGTGTCCTAGAAAATTAGTCCGCCGGACCATGCCGAATGGGCGTACACTATTCGAAACCAAAAGGAAAAAGTGCCCCGTTCGTTGGAACGGGGCGAGTTTGGACCAGTACGTTGCTGTGTAAAAATCGGTTAGGCGGCTAGCTTTTTCAGCCGCCTAATTTTTGTCGCCGGAGGAACGCCGGGATGTCCAGATCAATCTCGTCCAGCGAGATCGCCTGCGGCATCCGCGCCGCTGGAGCCGCCGAGACGATGGGAGCACTCACCGGCCGAACGGCGGCCTGCGGGAAGATCTCGGTGTCCACGGTGGCCTGAGCCTTGCCGGTCATGCCCGCCGCCAACAGCGTGATGAAGACCTCGCCGTCCGCGCCGTCCTTCAGGACGTGACCCAGGAAGATATCGGCTTCCTCAAGGTCGGTGTACTGTAGCAGGTATTCCATCGCATCGTGGGCTTCGCCGATGCTGAAGTCCGGACCGGCGTTGATGTTGACCAGCATCCGCTTCGCCCCGACAATCGAGGTCTCCAAGAGCGGGCTGTTGGCCGCGTGCTGGGCGGCAATTCGGGCTCTCTGGTCGCCCACACCCTTGCCCATGCCCATCAGGGCCACACCCGCGTCCTTCATCACGGCGCGAACGTCCGCAAAGTCGACGTTGATTAGACCTGGCAAAAGGATGATGTCGCTGATGCCCTGCACGCCTTGGCGCAACACGTCGTCGGCCGCCGCAAACGCCTGTTGCATCGTGGTGCGCTTATCTACCACTTCCAGCAAGCGGTCGTTCGGCACCACGATCAACGTGTCGACATGCTCGTGAAGCCGCTGAGCGCCATCCTGGGCCAGCTTGCGGCGCTTCGGCCCCTCGAACAGGAACGGCTTAGTGACCACCCCCACGGTGAGGATGCCCATCCGGCGGGCCATCTCGGCCACCACCGGGGCGCCGCCCGTGCCCGTGCCGCCGCCCATGCCAGCGGTGATGAACACCATGTCGGCCCCTTCTAAAATCTCCTGAATCGCTTTCTCGCTTTCGCGGGCTGCCGACTCACCGATCTTTGGGTCTCCGCCAGCCCCTAGGCCGCGCGTGGTCGTCTCGCCGAGTCGCACCTTGATGGGCGCAAGGCTGGGCAACAGGGCTTGGCCGTCGGTGTTCATCGAAATGAACTCCACGCCGGCGACGCCTTCTTGAATCATGCGGTTGACGGCATTGCCGCCTGCGCCACCAATGCCGATGACTTTAATCGTTGCCTGAGTCTCGAAGAGGTTTGCGGGTTTCATGTCGATCTGGTCCAAAGTCGTCCCCACTCCAATGCGTAGGGCGTGCGGCTTATGTTGAACCAGACGCAGCACGTGCGAAAAACGCCGCGCCGATGATTCTTGACGATGAAGATTGTGGAAAACTCGCCTCTCGCCGGGCCGTTTTTGGCGTCCGAGGCTGGTGCGGACGCACCCTTCCGGCACTTCGGTCGGGTATCTTCAGCTTCGGATCGGGGCGTGGCGCAGTTTGGTAGCGCGCTTCTCTGGGGGGGAAGAGGTCGCAGGTTCAAATCCTGTCGCCCCGACCAATATCTTTCTACCCTCAATGGGCGAGGCCACGGGTTCGGCTTTCCCAAAACCTGCGGTGTCTCGCGTTCGTATGGCCGAGTTTCGGTCCGCCCCGGCTTAGGGTGCGTTGCGGTAACCTCAAACAGTTCGGTCGGCAAACCACCGACCGGTTTAGGTGACTTAACTTGACACGCTCCGAAATCGCTCGCTCTGCGGCCGCGCACCTTCGCGCGGCGGCCTCCACCACGGTTGAATTCCCTGCGGTGGTGGGTTTTGATGGCTTCGTTGACGAGATTATCAGCGTCGTCGAAACTCGCCACTCGGCTCACGAATTCTGCGCGGTTCCTACCATTAAGCGCCTCGCCGAAAAGATCGGCGATGCCGCCGGGCAGTCCAGCAACTACGAGCTGGTGGTGAAGCAGATCAAGCTGGGCGGGAACGGCCCAATCATGGCCAACGCCCTTGCCACGGCCGGGCTCCCCATCACTTACCTCGGCAATCTGGGTTACCCCGAAATCCATCCGGTCTTTCACGGCCTCACCCAACGGGCGGAAGTGTTCTCCATTGCCGAACCGGGACACACCGACGCCCTCGAATTCGAAGACGGCAAGCTCATGCTGGGCAAAATCACGTGCCTGAACGACGTGACGTGGGAGAACTTTAAAGCGCGGATCGGGCTGGAGAAGTTGCGCGAGATCTTCCTGAAGGCCCGCCTGATCGGCACCGTGAACTGGACCATGCTGCCCGAGATGGGCGGCATTTGGGACGGCCTGCAACGCGAAGTCCTCACGGGCGACGGTGTGCGACGCGTCTTCTTCTGCGACCTCGCCGATCCCGAGAAGCGCACCCCCGAAAGTCTGGTAGAAGCCATGGAGCGTCTCGCCGTATTCCAGAAAACGTGCGACGTGGTGCTGGGGCTAAACCTTAAGGAAGCCGGGCAAGTGGCCGACGCCCTCGGCGTGTACACGCCCGAGGATCTCGAGACGCACCTGGCCGAGGTGGCCGGAAGGCTTCGCGAGCGCTTGAGTATCTCGTGCGTGGTGATCCATCCGCGCGCCAAAGCCGCCGCCGCCACCGAATCTGAAACCGCCGAATTTCTCGGCCCGTTCATCGCTGAGCCTAAGATCAGCACCGGCGGCGGCGACCACTTTAACGCCGGGTTCTGCCTGGGTTGGATCCTGGGGCTACCCTTGGTGGAATGTCTCGCCACCGGCAAGGGCACCAGCGGGAGTTACGTCCGAACCGCGGAGAGCCCGACCATCGAAGCCCTCGCCACCTTCCTGGATGACCTTCCCGCCCCGCAACCCATCGCGGACGACGCGTAACGACCCGGCTTCGTCTACGAAGATGCGGGCGAGGCCGGTTGGCCTCGCTCGCTTTCGTTCGTCCCTTTCGAGTTACTTGTTGTCGACGAGTTTAGCCTTGAGGGCCTTCATCGCGGCTTCCGTCCGGCTGTTCACTTGCAAGGCCTTCAGGATGCTGGACACATGGTTCTTCACCGTCTTCTCGGCAATGCACAGTTGGTTGGCAATCTCCTTGTTTCGGAGCCCCTTGGCGATCAAATCAAGGATTTCAGACTCACGATCGCTCAACACGTACAGCTCAGTGTCGTCGGTGTCGTCATCGTCCTTCACCCGTCGGAAATCGTCGATGACCTTGGCCGCCACCTTGGGCGTGATTTTCGCCTCTCCGCGGTCCGCCAGCCGGATCGCCTCGATCACGTCTTGAGGCGTGGATGTTTTGAGCAAGTAGCCCAAGGCACCCGCGCGGAACGCGTCAAAGATCGTCTCGTCTTCTTCATTCACGGTCAAGATCACCACGTTAACCGTTTTCTCCCGCTTCAACAGCTTGCGGATGAGCTCGATCCCGTTCATGCGCGGCATGTTGATGTCCGTTAACAACACGTCCGGCGGGTTCTTCAGGCACAACTCATAGGCCTCCGAACCGTCCTTGCAGAAGCCTAAGACTTCGCAATCGGGCATGTGGCTCAGCGTCCGCTGAAGCGCGTTAAGGTAGGCCGGTTCATCATCGACCACTACCACGCGGATCGTGTTTGACATAACGCAAGGATACCTACGCGTCCCCTGCGGTCCGCACCGCATTTTCATCCGGCTCCTCGCCAATATCCTGCCGCATAATAAGGGCTAATGTCCGTCCTCGTCGTCGACGACCTCCGTCTTGCCCTGGGTGGCGTGCCCATCCTGCGAGGGGTCTCGTTTGCGTTGGAGCGCGGACAGACCTTGGGAGTGGTGGGCGAATCGGGGTGCGGAAAGTCGATGACCGGCTACGCGCTGATGGGCATGTCGCCGCCCCACGCCCAACTCACCGGGTCAATCCAACTGGAAGGTCGCGAGCTGATCGGCCTAGCCGAGCGCGACTGGAACCAGCTCCGGGGCGCTGAAATTGGCATGGTGTTCCAGGACCCCTTCACCAGCCTTAACCCCATGATGCGCGTGGGAGAGCAGATCGCCGAGACGTATCGGTTGCACCAAGGGATGAACCGGCGCGCGGCGGCCGATGCCGCCGTGGCGATGCTGCGACACGTGGGCGTGCCCGACCCCGCCCACAGCGCTCGCAAGTACCCGCACCAAATGAGCGGCGGCCAACGCCAACGGGTGGTCATTGGCATCGCGTTTGCCGGTCGCCCCAAAGTGCTGATCGCCGACGAACCCACCACCGCCCTCGACGTGACGCTGCAAGCGCAGATCCTCCACCTGTTACGCGAATTACAGGAAGAAGTCGGTACGGCGGTGATGCTGATTAGCCACGACATCGGCGTGATTGCGTCGGTCAGCACCCAGATCGGCGTCATCTATGCCGGACGGATTGTGGAGCAAGGCCGGGGGGCGGATGTCCTCTCCGACCCCCGGCATCCCTACACCCGTGCGCTGCTGGATGCCCTCCCTGATCCCCACCGAGACCGGCTAATAGCGATCCCCGGCCAACCCCCCGTTTTTGCCGAACTCGGACCGGGATGCGCGTTTGCCCCCCGCTGCGCTCGGGTGCAGCCGGCGTGTACTGCGGATCCTCGCTTGGAAGCCATCGTGCCCGGGCACGCCGTGGCCTGCTGGAACCCCACGGCCTGTGGCATTCTATCGGCCGAATCCGCCACACTGGGACCATGAGCCCGCGTGATCCTGGCCTGGTTAGGATTGAGGCATGGACGAGCGCGGCTCAGGCCGACTGGGCGCGGTGCATTGCGGAAGTGCTACCCAATGAAGCCCTGCCCGCCGCGCGTTTGATTCAGCAGATCGTGTTAGACCCCAACTTTTGCCCTGCGTTAGCGCCTGTGGCGCGGGACCCCGCAGGCCAAGTGGTTGGATTCGCCGTCGGATGGCACCGGCAAGTCCCTCTGGAGAACGCTGCGGACGACCGGGATCGCGGCTACATCACCCTGTTCGGCGTTGGGGAAGCCGACCGCGGGCAGGGCATCGGAGTCCGCCTCTTCGCCCACATCGAGGCAGAACTTGTCCAGCTTAATGTTAAAAAACTATCTTTATCACCGTATGCTCCCGGCTACATTACGCCCGGCGTCGACGAAGACCGTTACCCGACCGCCGGTTCCTTCCTAATCCGTCGGGGCTACGTTCGAGGCCCGGAAGCGCTCGCGATGGAAGTTCCGCTTTGGCAAGTGCCCGATCCGAGCTGGATTGCCGATCGCGTGACCGGCGACCCGGCGATCATCGAGCCGTGGTCGGCCCGGTTCGCTTGGGATCTCCTGGAGTTTGCGCGCGCCGAGTTTGGGGGCGATTGGGTGCGATGGGTACGCGAGGCGATGGCGGACATCACGAACGGGGACGACCCCAACCGGCTGGTCCTCGCGCATGAGGGTGGCCGAATCCTCGGCTTTAGCCACTTCCGACGGGAACGTTTCGGACCGATCGGGGTGGCAGAGTCGGCCCGAGGTCGCGGATTGGGACACCGATTGACCCACACAACGCTTGTCGGGCAACGCGATGCCGGCTTCCGCACCGCATGGTTCCTGTGGTCCGAGGAACGCACCGCCGAACGACTCTACCACGCGTTTGGCTTCCAAACGATTCGTAAATTTAGGATTTACTCAAAGGAGTTATCGATATGAAACCCGTTGACATTCTTGCCATTGGGGCCCACATGGGCGACGAAGTTGCTTGGGGTATGGCATTGGCCGCCAGCAAGCGGCAGGGTTTGCGCATCGGCATGCTCCACCTGACACCGGGCGAGAAGGGTCACCCGACCCTCTCGGCCGAAGACTACGCCGCCCAAAAGCGCCTCGAATCTGCCGCGTGCGCCGAGGTCCTAGGCGCGGAGATAACGGCCCTAAATTTTGGTGATGGAGAACTGCTGGTGAACGAAGAGGCCAAGTGGGCCATGGCCGACGTGCTAAGGCAGGCGCGTCCGCGCCTCGTCATCACCCATTGGAGCGGGAGCATGCACCGGGACCACGCCGCCGTGCATCACTTACTGCCCGACGCGCGGTTCTTTGCGGGTCTGCCCGCCTTCACGCGCTTGGCTCCCGCGCACTGGGTGCCGCAAATTCTGTATGGCGAAAACTGGGAGGACCTGCGTGATTACGCGCCGGAGACCTACCTCACCTTGCTCCCCGAAGACCTTGAGACGTGGGAACGAGCAATGAAGTGTTACGCCTTGTTCCGCGGCGAAGTTGCTAAGTTTAAGTACCTTGACTACTACAAAGCATTGGCCGTGACACGAGGTTGCGAAGTGTACGCGGACTTCGCTTGTACCTTCGCGGTGCCGCCTGAGGCGCGTCGCCAGCGCGTAGACCAGCTCTTGCTTTAGGGCACCTTGGGAGCGCCAATCTGAGTCCCCAGCGCCCGCGCGCCCGGGGACGGCATAAACGTGAAGTCGGCATCGTCCGGGATCGGTCCCGGCCCGACTTTTAGCGTCCACAGGACCGTGCGGAAGTCGCCGCCAAATGGCGTGGTCTCAAAGAAGCGGACCTCATCCAGTTGCTCCGGGGCTTCCTTCGTGGGCCGCACCAGCACGTAGTCTACGCGGTAGGTTTTGTCGATCGCTTCCGAGACGACGTCACCCTCAACGGTAAGAGCCGCCGACGGCATCCACGGACGCCAGGTGCCGGCCTGTGCCGGGGTAAAAAGGTCGGTCAGCAATCGTGAAGGCCAAACCGCCACCCCACGTGATTGCTGCTGGAGCCCTTTGAGCAGCCGACCGATAAACCCGGCAGCGGCCGGGCCGTCCGGGTTGCCGTAGGTATAGCCGCTGTACTCATTGCGTCCTAGGCGGTGGTTCCACAGCGTCACGCCATCGCCCACGAAGCGCTGGACCAACGCGCCGTTCTGGGTGAGGGTCAAATCGAGCCAAGCACCGGGGTTGCCGGATGCGTCAAGGCCCATCATCCAATCGGAGCGCAAACTAAACGGGGTCTCTTGTTTGCCAATACGCTCGACTCCGGTTAGGTCGAGCCGGACCCGGCCCGTGCCCATGGAGATTACATAGGCATCGTACATTCGCGCCCGAATTTCCGCGGGCGACATCTGACCGTGCGCACCTACGGCACCTAGCGAACCGATCAGGAGCAACGTAACCGCGCGAGTCATCACGATCGTGGGACTCGTCCAAGCGCCCGTTAGTTCCGTCGGCGGGTCACCGAATGTCCGCGCGTTCACCCCGAGATTATTGCCCGACCGCGAGATTCCCTGCCAGGTTAAGAAGGCTTAACCCGCCAAGACTGCCGGTGCGGTCAAACTACTTGGGTGCTTTGGTCGCTCTTGATCGCAGGCTTAACGGTTGGGCCGTCGGCCCTGCCTGTCACCGAACCCTATTTCGAAACTCCTGCGGGCAATCGGCCCGCCATGGTTGTTCCCGGGGGCACCACGATCCTCCCCAACGGCCGGTTCCTTACGCCGAAAGGGCGACGGCTGTGGACCGGTGAGGACCTGTGGAACCTGACGGTCAGTCCGGATGGCGCGACGTTGGTCGGATTCAACGATGGCGGCCTGACGATTTACCGTGACGGCGGCAGCAAACCCACCGAGCGCACCTTCCACCGGCTTAAGGAGTTCAGCCCGGACGGCCTATTCACGCCCGACGGGAAGTCGCTCATCATCAGCACTGGCGACGAAGGCGGCATTGCCGTGCTGGATGCGGCCACCCTCGCGGTCCAAAAAACCATTTCCGCCAACATCAACGGCGTCAAAGACACCTACTTGAATGACCTGGTGCTCTCGCCCGACGGCAAGACCGTTTACGCGGCGGACGTCGCCATTGGGCGCATTGTCATCATCAACCTTGCCCGCGGTGCGGTGGTGGGCCAGGCCAAGGCGGGACGCCAGCCGTACGCTGTGGCCCTCAGCGAGGATGGCAAGAACCTCTTTGTGGCGAACATTGGCATGTTCGACTACTCGGTCATCCCGCCCCCCGCGCAGGGCCAGGGCGACGTCCGAGGGATCTCGAAGCCTGCGTTTGGCTTCCCGAGCCCCGAGGCCTTGGCCGGTCGCGATATGGAAGGCCGACGGGTGCCCGGGCTGGGGAGCCCGTACGCCCCCGACGCCCAGAGCATTGACCAGTTCGACGTGCGGCAGCCGGAGGCTCCTCGCCGGTTGCGTACCGCCAAGGCGGGCATCCTCATCCACGCCCCGGCGGATGGCGGCAAATCGGTGGGCGGCAGCGCGCCCTGCGCGCTCCTGGTTCGCGGCAACCGCTTGTTTGTGGCGAACGCGAACAACGATACCGTTCAAGTGTTCGATACGGTGACGCTAAAGCCGCAGACTACGTGGCGCCTCTCGCCCAGCCCACTGGTCAACCGCTTGCGCGGAGTGATCCCCAGTGCGCTGTTGATGGACGCGAAGGGCAAACGACTTTACGTGGCCGAAAGCGGTCTAAACTCAGTGGCGGTCTTGGACGCCGCCACCGGTAAGACCGTGGGCCGCATCCCCACCGGGTGGTTCCCCACCGCTCTACGTTGGCAGCCGGGTCAGGCCAACCTGCTCATCGCCACCCAAAAGGGCTTAGGGCGCGGACCCCAAGGCGCGCTGCACCGCCGACCAACCACCGACGAGCGTTACGGACTCGCCAACATGCCCGGCATGATTGATGCGGTGACGGTGCCGAACGACGCTACCTTGGCCCAGTGGGAGCGTGAGGTTCGCCTGAATAATGGCATTGTCAACGTTCGCAAGCAGATCCCGGCCCATCGATCGAAGGTCGTGCCGTCCGTCCCCGGAAAGCAAAGTGCGGAGATAAAGTATGTGGTGTTTATCACCAAGGAAAACCACACGTTTGATGGCATCTTTGGGGGCCTTAAGGGCACAACGGGCGAGCCGGCCTACGCGCACTTTGGCATGAACGGCTGGATTGCCGCAAATGGCAAAGATCAGCGTATGCCAATAATGCCCAACCACATTCGGCTGGCCGAGCAGTTTGGCATATCTGATAACTTTTATATGGAACCGCAGGCCAGCGGCGACGGCCACCGATGGCTCGTTGGCGTGTACCCTAGCCTGTGGACCACCCGTGTGTTCTACGCCGGGTGGGATTTCCGATTGAATAACGCCGCGCCGGGACGCCTCACCAGCTTTGGCTCGGATGGGAGCCAGATTCCGGAAGACTACTTAGAGAACGGGTCACTGTGGGAGCACCTGGCGCGCGGTAACGTCCCGTTCCGTAACTACGGAGAGGGCTACGAAATGCCGAACTCGGACGAAGGTTGGATGCTAAACAAGGCGGGCACTTATTACCAAGTGAACCACCCAATGCCTAAGGTTCTTTTCGATAACACATGTTTCAACTTCCCGGCCTATAACAACAACATCCCCGACATCGCGCGGGCCGATTGGTTTGTTGAAGACCTTGAGCAAAACTTCCTGAGCAAGGGCAAGCCCTTACCCAAGTTCCTGAACATCGCCATCTGCAATGACCACGGCGCCGGTCCCATGCCCGCTCGCGGTTACCCTTACACCGAAAGCTTTATGGCGGATAACGACTTAGCCCTCGGCCGGATCGTGCAGTGGCTCAGTCACCGTCCCGAGTGGAAGAACATGGCCATTTTCGTCACGCAAGACGACTCTGGCGGCGATGACGATAGCGTCGATCGACACCGGAGTTTTGTGCTGAACATTGGCCCCTACGCTAAGCGAGGATTCGTAGCGCACCAGCACACCAGCATCATGTCGATCCTCAAAACGATCTACCGCATCCACGGCCTCGGGGCGAACAATATGTTCGACGCCCTGACAACAGACCTGGCGGAGATGTTCACGGATAAGCCGGACTTTACGCCGTACGTCCATGTGCCGACTGATCCGCGGGTGTTTAAGCCGGAGAATACGTTTGACCCGACTGACCCTAAGTTCGAGCGCCGTCGTGGCGAACGTCCGTTCGTTCGCATGGACGACCCGGATTACATTGAGCACCTTCGCAAAGAAGGCGTCACTAAGAACGGGAAAGACGAAGACGACGAATGAAGTCACCGACCAAAGCCTTTTCGCTCATTGAGTTGCTGGTCGTGATTGCGATCATCGCGATCTTGGCGGCAATCCTGTTCCCAGTTTTTGCGCAGGCGAAAGCCGCGGCTCAGGGCACCACCTGCCTCAGTAACCAGCGTCAAATCGGCATCGGGCTGACCATGTACATGGCGGATAGTGACGAGACGTGCTTCTTCTTTGGCCACGCGGTGGACCCATCTCGGGCCAATGCTACCGCGCCCATGGGGGCCGCGCGCGAGAACCGCTGGTGGAACCAGATCATGCCCTACACCAAGAACAATGGTGGGGTGCTGGTCTGCCCGAGCGATACGGGTCGCAAGCCCCACGCCACTGAGGACGGGCAGAGCGGACGGCCTTTAGTCCCCCGAAGCTACGTGGCGAACCGCGCGGCCGAGAACCTGCCCCTTTCGGCCGTAGAGAACCCCTCTCAAGTCGTCGTAGTAACCGAGAAGGAGGGCGTGTACGATGACAGCTGGTTTGAACCGCCGAAGAACCTTTATTCGAAGTCGGTTGGTCAACCAGCGGTGCTGGCAATGGATCGGCACCGGGGTGGCGCAAACGCCATGTTCTTCGATGGGCACGTGCAGCGCCTCTCCCGCGGGGCGTGGACGCAGGATCCGTGCGGCCTGCCGTGGAGCGGCGTGAACCTGATGCGGCAGTTCCCCTTGCCCTCCACGCCTGGTAGACCAGATCGAACCCCTTGGCACGCCAACTGCCCGAACTAACCTGACCGCCACCAAAAACTAGTCAGGGGGGTCCTATTGGGACCCCCCTGACTTGCTTATGCCTTAGCCCGATAGATGACCTTAGGGGTTGCCCGTCAGGTCGAAGTTTGTGCTCAGGATGTCATAGTCGAACACCGTCACCGCACCATCGCCGTCCAGATCCGCCATCGCGTTCCAAGTGGCGTCGCCCGCTACCGAGTCGAATGCCTGGCTTAACAGGTCGTAGTCGAACACCGTGATGGCGTTGTCCCCGTCAATGTCGCCATTGATCAAGGTGAACTTCAAGCTTAAAGCCCCGAACTTGGTAATGGTTTGGTTAGTCAAGGTTTGGCGCAGCCAGTGGCTGGCCTTGGCCGAGATGTCATAGGTCCCCGGTGTGATGGGCGTGGCGTAGGGGATGGTGAACCCGCCCGAGCTGTTTAACGTCGCGTTGAAGGTTCGCACAGCCAAGGTGGAACCCGGGTTGCGCACTTCGATTACCACCGGAATCGTGGTGCGATTGCCGCCGAAGCTCTCCAGCGTGACCGCCCCTTGGATCACTTCGTCCACCGCCGTGATCGTGAGATTCACGGTGCCATCCGCCGTCTTGCTACCGTTCGTGGCCCGGTAGGTAAACGAGTCTGCCCCCGTTTGGTTCACGCCCGGCACATAAGTGAACGAGCCGTTCGCGGTGAGCGTGAGGACGCCCTTGGTCGGGTTCGTCAACGCGGTCACGGTCAGCGTGCCAAAGCCCGTCGTGTCGTTGCCCAAAACGCCCGGGGCGACAACCGTTAGGGTCGTATCCTCGGTCGCGGTGTAACTGTCGTTCCCCACTAACGGAGTCGGGATGGGGTTGAGAGTCAAAGGCGCGATTCTCCTCTCCGCCAACAACCAGCCCGGGCGAAACGCATTAATTGAGGCGCTCGTGGTTGAAGCCACCGTACTTGTAGTCATCGTAAAGTCTGCGGTGGTGCCCCCGGCAAGCACCGTCACCGAAGACGGTGTGTTGACCGAGGCGCTGTTATCCGACAGCGCAAATATCAAGCCCCCGGCGGGCGCCGGGTTACTCAACGTAATCCGACCGGTCGCATTCTGACTCCCGAAGACACTTGGTGTCACCATCGTCAACGTCGTGGAGGCGTTCTCGGAGATGCTGAAGTTAACGTTCGAAACATCAAAGTAGATGCTGGTGGTGGGCTGCACCAAGATGCGTGCGGTCGTCGACCTCACCCACGGAACCGTCACCGTCTGACTTCCGTCGTTCGGCACCGCCGAAGCCAAGAGGATAGGCCCTGCACCAAAAAAGTCCGTGCCACCCGTCGTGCTCAGGAAGATATTGACCGAAGCCGGGTTCGGGGCAACCCCGCCCACGGCCCAAGTCACGGTCTGAGTGGTGCCCGCATTCCAAGTCACTGCCGTGTTGGGCGAGGTGACCGAGAACGCCGCACCGGCGACCGTAATCACCATATCATCGTCTTGCACGGCCCCACCGCCTGCGCGGTTGTCGCGGGTTGTCAGCCGGAAGGTCATCGAGCGGTCCACCGCCGGGAGAATCTCCCAAGGCGTTGCGGCACCGCTTAGGATATCGGTCAATCGCGGCAACACCCGCGCAGTTGAACTCGTGGGCGAGAACGTGCGGAAGAGAGGACGGGTCGTGTTCGTTGCGGTCGGCGACGCCGTACCGAGGTTGTATTGCTCCCAGCAGTAGGTTAAGGCATCACCATCGACATCGGTCGCCGAACCCACCAACCGGAACGGGGTGGACTGCGGAATCGCGAAGTCGGCCCCTGCGTTCACCGCGGGAATGTTGTTCCCGTTGGTAGTCAGCGTGCCTGCCGTCGGGATGGAGAGCATGTGGTTCACGATCTCGTCAAAGCTCTTCGCGTGGAAGTAAGCGTCTGATACATTCTGGACGTTCTCGGCGCCACAGATTCCGGCGTAGGCCATGATCGTCGAGCCCGAACCCGGCTCGTACGCCGCCGTCGACGCCCGATTCCCCCCGCCACAGTTATCCGTGGTGCCGTTAAAAGTGTGGTTGCCGCCGAACTGGTGTCCCATTTCGTGGGCCACGTAATCGATGTAGAACGGATCGCCGACGGGTGAAGGCAGTCCCGTTACACCACGCGCTTTAAGACCGGTCCTACCAAGGCTCCGCAACGAGGCTACGCCGCCGCCGCCGGTGCTGAAGATATGACCAATATCGTAGTTGGCATCCCCCACCACGCTATCCAAGTTAGTTTGATTCTGGCCGAGGAGCGCTACGCCATCAAAATTCGAAAACGAGTCTGATCCGGACCAAGCCTTCTTGTAAACAATGTTGAGTCGGGCGGACAGATCACGCTCGTACACACCACTTACGCGGTTGATGGCGACGATCATGTCGGCCTCGGCAATAGCGACCGACCCAAAAAAGTTCGTGTACTCGATCGTCCCGTTTAAGGCCAGTCGGTAGGTGCGAAGCGTGCCCCCAACCTGGTTCTGAATCGAGAATTGATCGCCCGAACCGGGTTCCTTTTCGTGGTGGTCGTCCACCACCGCGCAGCGGAAACTCTGCGGCAGGGGTTCAATATTGTTCTTGGCGTAAACCACGACGTCGTCCTGATCGCCGCGAACCATCGGGTCGATCCAAACGCTTACCCCTTCCCGCAAAATGGTGGCGTGGAAGCCGTTAATCGTCCATCCAAAGCGGACGGTGGCGGTTGGATCGTCGACGCCCTGGCCCCGGAACGTGCGAACCGTCGGTTCCATCGGTTGCAATTCAGGCGAGAGGATCGGAGAATCGACCACGCGGAACCGCTGCAGGGTGCCGTCGGGCATCGGCAGACGCACGATCGAGGCATCGCCAATCGGTGCACCCATCGCGTCGGATGGCGCAAACGCAAGTTGCCCCTGCAGGACCCGGAGATTCAGCCGGAAGTGCTGATAATCGGCTAAACGGGGCAGTAAATCGCCTTGGCGCGCGGCCACTCCCGATAGGCGCGCGGCGGGCTGCCACGCGGCATCGGCGGTCACGGATTTCGGTCCCGCTCCCTGCGCCAAAGCCCCGCTGGTTACCGCGCCGGCCATTCCCAACCAAACTAACGAACGTATATTTCGATTCATCCTCTTTCCTCTATTCCGCCGGTCAATAAGCCCGTAATCGGAATCTCAAAGTCATGCCGCACCGAAAGTGCCGCCACAAGCCCCTAGTATACGGTGATTCTCGACAGAATCCGAGGCATCTCAAAACGAATCCGCGATAGAATGCGGGCGTGAGTGACCCCGCCAATGTGCGAGTGCGCAGCGTAACGAAAGTCCTGGTGGTGATCGGGGCGGGGGCCGCATTTCTTTACAGCTTCCCCAACGCCGCGCCCGCAACCGAAACCACCGGACCGATCCTAGGGGATGCCGCGATGGCCGCGACATCCCGCGTCTTCAAGGACGGGCCCATTGGGCAGGCCGTCCTCTACATTGGGCTGTGGCAGTACTGGTCCATGTTCGCCCCCAATCCCAGCCGCCAGGATCAGTGGCTAGACGCAACCGTCACCCGGGCCGACGGATCGGTCGCCACCGTGGCATTTCCCCGGATGACCGAAACCCCGGTCCTTCAACGCTACTTCCGTGAGCGTTACCGGAAATGGCTGGAAAGTGGGGGATCGGCGCAGCACGCGTACCTGTGGCCTGCGCTGGCCCAGTGGATGGCCCAGCGCGCCGACGATCCCGCGAACCCTCCACGCGAGGTCCTCCTGCAACTGCACTACCGCATCACGCCGGAGGTGGGACAATCGCCCCCGCTGAGCTATCAAACCGAGCCGTTCTTCCGCTACATCGTAGACACCAAGCGCCTGGTGGCCTGGCGACAAGCTTCAGGACAAGCGCGATGAACCGATTTATCCGGCACTTGGATGAATGGGCGTTTGGGCCAACGACGGCGACGGCGTTAGCGGTCTTCCGCATCTTGTTCGGCACCATTGCCTTTCTCAGCTTGCTGGTGCTGGGGTTGGAGTGGACCACATGGTACGGCCCTTATGGCCTGGCACCGGGGTTCTCCGTCGCCCGGTGGGCCGGCGGTGCCCCTCGGTTCAGCCTCCTCTTTGGCTCGGAATCAATCTCCCTAATATGGGGCGTATGGGCTTTAACCACGTTGGCCGCCCTCGCCACCGCCGTGGGTCTTGGCACCCGGGTCGCCACGGTGCTGCTGGCGATGGGTCTGGTCACGCTGCACCACCGGAACCCGTTCATTCTTCACAGTGGCGACACGTTGATGCGCGTCGGGGCGATTTGGCTAGTGTTTGCCCCGTGCGGCCGAACCCTCTCGCTAGATCAGCGAATCCGACAATACTTAGGGCGTCCCGCGCTGTCACCGTGGATTTCGGTTTGGCCGCAACGCGTGCTCGAACTGCAACTCGCGCTGGTCTACCTCACTACTGTCTACCTGAAGCTACAGGGCTTTACTTGGCGCGACGGGACCGCCACGTGGTACGCCGCCCAGCTCCCCGAGTTCAACCGCTTCCCGGCCCCGGGCTTCATCGACCTACCGCCGTTCACCCAGATCTTCACCTACGGCACCTTGCTGGTGGAAGTGGCGCTGGGTACGGTGGCGTTGGCCAAATGGGGCCGCCGGTGGTCCATCATTGGGGGGCTGATGCTCCACGCCGTCATCGAGTACCGATTCAACATCCCGTTCTTCGCCGCGACCATCACCTCGTTCTACGTCCTGTATTATTCCGGGCCGGAGTGGGAAGCCCGGCTCGCCCAGTGGGGGCGTAAGCGCACGGTAACCCCCGGACCGGGAATGGAAGGAACCACCCCATGAGGCACGGCGGCATCCGCGATCTCCTCAAGTTCTCCAAGCCCAAAACGCCGGGCTATGGAATTTGGGAGGACTTCTATCTGACGGTTCTCGGCGCGCGCGCGCCCATGCCAGCGCCGTTGGTGGTGGCGAACCCGCGCGGCGAAGGCGGGGCCGTGCCAGGCATGATCGCCCCCCTAGGCGGCGAATCGGCCCGTACGGTCCTCACCCAACCTCTAGTTAGAGGGGTCTACGGCGTAGCCAGCCCCAATCGGCGCACCGTGCTGGAGATGACGATCATTCCGGTCGCCGAAAGCCACTTCCGCCCCGAGGACTACCTCAAGAGCCTGTACGCGCTGGAGCTCTCTCCCGACACCACCGCCCGGATCCAGTCGACTTGGACCCTGGCCCAGTTCCGGTTTCGCGCCCACGATCCGATGGTCCGTGACTCCCTGGCGTTTGTGCACGCGGTGGCCCGACGGCTGGGCGAACTTACCGACGGCGTCGTGGCCGACCCACTGGCCCTACGCTACCTCCCGTGGGAGCAGGTCCCCATCGTCGATCCCAATGCCCCCCTTGCGGCGGCGGACTTCGTTTCCGTTCGATCTGAACCGTGCCCCGATCTCGCCGGCACCGAGCGCGCCAGCACCCACGGGCTCGTCAAGTTTGGCCTGGCGGAGCTCTTGCTGCGGGGGATAGACGAGACAGACTTCCCGGTGGCCCGGCGATTATTGCTTGGTCTCGCGCAAACCATTTTGCAGTCTGGACCGGTAGCGGCGGGCGACCAAGTAGATGGCGAGGGCCGCCGATGGACGCTTGCCCCGGCCGGCGACCCCGATTTACGGCTAACATTAGAAATGTTGCCCCCTTCGGGGGTCAGCACCGCAAGTCACTTACGAGGCGAAGGCGAACCTTCCTCGTAAATAAACACGTCCAATCTATGGGTTCCTGCCCCGGGTGGGTTGCCCTTACCTGCCCGGATCATGAATACTGGTAGCAACGTTATCGGGAGTCCCTATGTTTGAACGGCCATTATCGCGTAGCGCGCTTGTCGCAGCATTTCTTGGTTGTGCCCTGGTTGCCTCGGCACAACTCACCACGAACGGACCCGCGCTTCAACGGTTGTCCCGAAGTCTGACCAAACAGTCCCAAGCTGAGGCGCAAATCGCCCAGGCCTGGGCAAGTGCCAACGGGATTCCCTTGCGACGCAACCTGGCGGACGGCGGCCTGATTGTCTTGCAGGGATGGAGCAACGGTGCGCCGCGATTCATCGGAACTGAAGGCTTTTTCGCGGCACAAACCATCAGTGCAGACCATGTTTGGCCCGGCGGCTCTTCCGCGCTTAACCTCACCGGATCTGGCATCACTCTCGGCCTTTGGGAGGCGGGCGGTAACCCCGAAGCATCCCATCGCGAGTTCACCAACCGCATCACGATTCAGGACGGCAACACTTTCGCCAGTGATCACGCCACCCATGTGGCCGGCATCATGATCGCGGCGGGCGTAGACGCCCGGGCGCGAGGCATGAGCTACGGCGCCTCGATTAACGGATGGGACGCCAGCAATGACCGTGGTGAGGCGGCCGCCGCTGCGGCTCGAGGCATCCAACCCATCCGCGCCAGCAACCATAGCTATGGGGCCATTCTTGGCTGGCGCTTCGGTGCCCTTGGGGATGACAAGTACGTATGGTTCGGTGACACCCGGATCAGCGCGGTCGAAGATTACCGGTTTGGTTTCTATGATTCAGGAGCCGCCGCGTGGGACACCATTGCCTACAATGCCCCTTACTACCTCGTGATTGGAAGCGCAGGCAACAATCGCGATACGGCTCCACTCACTCAGCCGGATGCCCACTGGGTCTATGATTTTGCCACGAACGCGTGGGTTGAGAGTAGCGACGTTCGGAGCCCGAATGATAGCTTCGACACGATGAATGGCGACTTCAAAGTCGCCAAGAATACGCTGGCCGTAGGTGCGGTGGAAGAGATTCCCGGCGGTTATAACGACCCGAACTCTGTCGTCATGGCGAGCTTCAGTAACTGGGGTCCGACGGACGATGGTCGCATCAAGCCCGACCTCGTCGCCGCCGGCGTGGATGTGTTTTCTAGCGTTAACAACAACGGCTACGCTCAGTTCAGCGGAACCTCGATGGCGGCCCCCGGCGTCACCGGTGGCGCGGGCCTGCTGATGCAGTACTACCGTAGCACCCACGGCGGGGCGGACATGCGCGCTTCCACCCTCAAGGCGCTCCTCATCCAAACCGCCGACGAGGCGGGCGATAACGACGGTCCTGACTATTCATTCGGCTGGGGATTGACCAACATCAACCGCGCCGCGCAAGTCCTGCAAAACGCGATCTTCAATCCCACGACGATCCGTGAAGCGGTCCTGACGAGTGGCGAAACCATTGACATTCCGGTCGCGGTGGACAATACCGGTGGCCCCATGAAGGTCACCATCGCGTGGACCGACCCCGCCGGAACACCGGTCGCGCCCGTCCTTGATCCGATAACTTCGATGCTGGTCAACGATCTTGACCTCCGCGTCATTCGAAACAGCAACAGCACGATCTACCAGCCCTGGATCTTAAATCCGGCCACCCCGGCCGCTGCCGCCACCACCGGCGACAACGTCCGCGACAATGTGGAACAAGTAGTCATTGTTGCGCCCAACGCCGGCGTGCATACCATCCGTATCAGCCACAAGGGCTCCCTGCGCGGCGGCTCGCAAGTCGTCTCGGTCATCGTTACCGCGCCGCAGCCGTCGGGCTTCTCGGGCTTGGACCTCACCCCCGATACAGTTGTGGGCGGAGCCGAGAACGCGGTCGGAACGCTCACCGTCACCGAAGTGTCCCCTACGCCTACCGCAGTGGACCTCTACAGTAGCAACCCGTCGGTTGCCTCGGTCCCCAGCAGCATCACCGTCCCGGCCAACGCCACAGCGGTGGATTTCCCGGTGATCACCCGTTCGGTCCGACCGAACAACGGCGACTCGTCGGTTCCCGTTACGATCATCGCCACCAGCGCGATCGGTAGTCGTAGTGGAATCCTCAACGTTCTGCCCATCCTGGTGGCGGACTTCACGTTGAGTTCCGATTCGATCGTGGGCGGGAACACCGTCACCGGTACGGTCACGCTCAATGCCCCTGCCCCCACCTCGGGTGCGGCGGTCTCGATCACCACCAACCTGCCCAAGGTCGCCCGTAGCGTCCGAAACTGGGTCACGATTCGCCGGGGAGAAACCACGGCGAGCTTTACCATCCGCACTTTCCCGGTGCCGGAAGCGAAAGACGTCATCATCACGGCCAGCCGACTCGGCAACTCTGTGCCGCAATCCCTTGCGGTGGGGCGCCCGGGCATCTCAGCCCTGACGGCAACCCCGACGGCGGTCACTGGACGCAACCCGTTCAGCCTCAAAATAGAGATGAATGGACCGGCACCCACCAACGGTGCCATCGTGCAGCTCAGCTCCAGCAATCCGTTGCTGCTGGGCGTCCCGGCCTCGGTTACTATCTCGGCGGGCAAGACCTTCACGACGATCTCCCTAACGCCGACCTCGGCGGGTGGGGGCGCGCAAGTGACGATCACCGCCACCCGGTTCAGCGCAACGACCGCAACGACCGTCACGCTTAACTAGATTCTGCCCCGGCAGATGCGATCCAGAGGACAGACCCTTCCCAATGGGGTCTGTCCTCTTTTCTTTGCGGTCCAGCTTGAATCCTTGCTTCCGCCAACGGCCTCTGCCAAGGTATGAGCATGACGTCGCCATCGAAAGGGCTTTTCGTGAGAACCATCACCCTGTCGACCCTCGCCCTGGTGAGCGTGGG
>Ga0105047_10000677_pt1 | contig 58688 bp, 53 predicted proteins | sample MAT04_FD_78384 | JGI IMG/M metagenome (GOLD analysis project Ga0105047, IMG submission 78384) | Freshwater microbial communities from Lake Fryxell liftoff mats and glacier meltwater in Antarctica - MAT-04 (megahit assembly) | ecosystem: Environmental > Aquatic > Freshwater > Ice > Liftoff... | reverse complement strand
CAGCGTCCATCCGGCAGCGCCAGCTTCGGCGGTCCATCCCGCAGGCAACCGCAACTCCCAATCCTGGTTCCCGGCGCGCGCGGCGGGGCGTATTGGATGCTGACGTACGAAACCGTTGACCCGTTGGTCTGGAAGTCAGATCGGACCGTTCTGGACGCGCTCTTGAACGTGGCAAGCGTAGAACCTAGGGCCAAACCGTGATTCTGGTGATCAGCACCTCCAGTCCCCTCGTTTCGGTAGCGGTTGTGAACGCGGCCGGAGCCGTACAGGGTGAAGCCGGAGCGCTGGCGAATGGGCGCGCGAGCGAAAGCGTGTTGGGATTAGCCGAGCAGGTGCTGACCACGCTTGATCTGGGCTGGGATGCTCTCGAAGGGGTGGTGGCCGATGTGGGGCCAGGGGGGTTCACCGGAACCCGGGTTGGGGTGACGGTGGCCAAAACGTTAGCCTGGGCGCAAGGCTGGTCGGTGGGCGCGATTGGTGCCCACGACCTGATCGCGCGCGAGGCCGTGGTCGCGGTTCCCGTACGTCGAGATCGTTGGCGGGTTCGCTTAGTCGACGGCACCGAGGCGGACGCGGAAGCCTGGCCCGAGGGCGCACGCGGCTATGGCCACGTAGGGTCGCCGGAGTACCCCCACGCGCATCGGATTAGCGATGTTTGGGAACGGGTGCGGTGGGTCGCACCCGAGGCGCTAGTGCCCGCCTACGGCGTGGCTCCCAGCATCAGCTTGCCTAAACGACCTTACGGCGGGGGCGTGGCTTGAGCGTCGAGATCCGGCGCGGAGTCCCGCTGTGGCCCTTCACTACGCTGAGGGTGGGCGGACTGGCCGAGCGGTTTGCCGTGGCCCGTACTGTGGACGACCTGGCTGAACTCGCCCTTTTAGAACCCGATGGGCTGGCGGCAATGACAGTGCTGGGCTGGGGCAGTAATGTTCTGCCCAGCGATGAGGGAGTGCCGGGGATGGTGGTGATCAATCGCTGCCGTCAGGTGTACCGGGATTCCAACGGGGACTTGGTGGCGGACGCCGGGGTGGGCTTTCAGGACCTTTGCCTGTGGGCCGCTCAGCGTGGTTTAGGGGGAATGGAGTTTGCGGTGGGCATCCCTGGCACCCTGGGCGGTGCGTTGGTGAGTAACGCAGGGGCGTATCGCAGTGCGGTGTCAGAACGCCTGGTGGGAATTGAAGTCGTGGAAGGGGGCGAGCGTCGTTGGGAAGAACCCAGCTGGATGCAGTTCTCGTACCGCGATTCCAAGCTTCGCAGTGGAGGGCATCGTTCCGGCACGTTGTTGCGGGCTCGGTTTCGACTTGCCCCACGGGCACCGGAGTTGATCTATGCGGACGCGCGCGAGTTTCAGCGCCAACGCATTGGCAAGCAGCCGCCTCAGGCGAGTGCCGGGAGCTTCTTTAAAAACGTTATGGAGCCCGGCTTGGTGGACCGACTACCAGACTTACCACCTGGTTTACGTCAGGCGGGGGTCGTTCCGGCGGGTTACCTGATCGAGGCGTGCGGCCTCTCGGGGGCTCGGGAGGGGGGGGCACGGGTGAGTTTGCGGCACGCGAACTTCCTGGTGAACGCGGGGGGAGCGACGGCCGATGACTTCCGGCGACTGGCTCTGCGGGTACGTATTGCGGTAGCCGATCAATTTGCGGTGAATTTGTCAGAGGAGATTTTGTACCTGGGGAAGTGGTCGCCATCGTCCGAAGTAAAGAGGGCGACGGGGTTAAACTAGGACGAATCAGTCCGGCGGGGTTGTTTAGGGCGGTCGGCCGTCCCCCCGGTACGGGACGAATTCGAAGTTTTTTCCCCGTAGGGGTTGACATGGGAGACGGCCCCTGGTATCATTCCTCTTCGCCAGTGACCGAAAGGGAGCAGGCAAGCAGGAGCGAAAGCACCTTGACAGTTGCATAAAGGCGAGTGGAACGCGCATCGGTTTAATAAAAACCAAGAGCGGCAGCTACAATGTTAAGCTACGTAGGGTGTGCGACGAATGCCTAGGGACAAGATGCCGAAGAAGGACGTGTAAGCAGCGAAATGCCACGGGGAACTGCACAGAAGTGTTGATCCGTGGGTATCCGAATGGGGAAACCCGGCGGGGGTAATGCCTCGTCATCCATCCTGTAGAGGATGAGAAGGGCACCTGGTGAACTGAAACATCTAAGTAACCAGTGGAAAAGAAATCGAAGAGACTCCGTAAGTAGCGGCGAGCGAAAGCGGACCAGCCTAAACCAGTTGGCATGCCAGCTGGGGTAGTGGGGCATCCACCAGCATCCCAAATCGAGCGTTTGAAAGAACGTTGGATTTGTGGTGTTGGAAACGAGTATCGAGTGATGGTTAGAAGAACAGAGTTGGAAAGCTCGGCCAAAGAGGGTGATAGCCCCGTATTCCAAAACCATTCCGAATTTAGGATGTACCCGAGTAGCACGGATCACGAGGAATTCCGTGTGAATCTGTCCGGACCACCGGATAAGGCTAAGTACGTCTTGTCACCGATAGTGCATCCAGTACCGTGAGGGAAAGGTGAAAAGAACCCCGGGAGGGGAGTGAAATAGAACCTGAAATCGCACGACCCGCAAACAGTCAGAGCGCCATGTTGGGAGCAATCTCATCAAGCGTGATGGCGTGCCTTTTGCAGAATGAGCCTGCGAGTTGTTGGTAGTGGCAAGGTTAAGCGTCTAAGACGCGCAGCCGGAGGGAAACCGAGTCCGAATAGGGCGTCAAGTCATTATCAGCAGACCCGAAACTGCGTGATCTAGCCATGGTCAGGCTGAAGTGTTGGTAACACAACATGGAGGGCCGAACCCATTGATGTTGAAAAATCTCGGGATGAACTGTGGTTAGTCCGGTGAAATGCCAATCGAACGCAGAGATAGCTGGTTCTCCCCGAAATGCATTTAGGTGCAGCGTTACGTGTTTCGTTATGGGGGTAGAGCACTGAATGGGCTAGGGGCCTTACCAGGTTACTGAACCCAACCAAACTCCGAATACCATAACGTGAAGCGTGGCAGTGAGACCGCGAGGGATAAGCTCCGTGGTCAAAAGGAAAAAAGTCCAGACCGTCAGCTAAGGGCCCTAAGACTAGACTAAGTGTGAAACGATGTGAGTTCGCGTAAACAGCCAGGAGGTTGGCTTGGAAGCAGCCATCCTTTAAAAAGTGCGTAATAGCTTACTGGCCGAACGTGGACTTGCGCGGAAAATGTAAGGGGGCTTAAGTCTAGCTCCGAAGCTACGGGATCCCGCATGAGCGGTGATCGGTAGGGGAGCGTCGTGTTCAGCAGTGAAGCTTGAGCGTAAGCACAGGTGGAGCGGACACGAGTGAGAATGCAGGCATTAGTAGCGATTACAGAGGTGAGAATCCTCTGCGCCGAAAACCTAAGGTTTCTCCGGCTATGTTCGTCAGACGGAGGTAAGGCGGTCCTAAGGCGAGGCCAGAAGGCGTAGTCGATGGATAGCAGGTTGATATTCCTGCCCCGGCCATAGTGCGACGGATGACGCTTCATGATGTTTCAGACAGACTGTTGGTTGTTCTGATCTACGCTCTTCGGAGCAAAGAACTTGAGACTGATTGGGGCCGAGAAAAACTCCCAAGCTTCAGCTATGGTCGACCGTACTGCAAACCGACACAGGTAGGTGAGTCGAGGAGACTAAGGCGTTCGGAAGAACTCTCGTTAAGGAACTAGGCAAAACGACCCCGTAACTTCGGAAGAAGGGGTACCTCGCAAGAGGTCGCAGCGAAGCAGCCCAGGCGACTGTTTACCAAAAACACAGGTCTCTGCTAAGACGAAAGTCGACGTATAGGGGCTGACGCCTGCCCAATGCCAGTAGATTAATCGGAGTTGTCAGGGTAACTGAAGCAACGAAGTGAAGTCCTGGTGAATGGCGGCCGTAACTCTAACGGTCCTAAGGTAGCGAAATTCCTTGTCGGCTAAATACCGACCCGCATGAAAGGCGTAACGACTTGGGCACTGTCTCAACGAGAAATCCGGTGAAGTTGTAGCACCCGTGAAGATGCGGGTTCCGCGCAGTAGGACGGAAAGACCCCGTGGAGCTTTACTACACCTTCAGATTGTGAATTGGTTGTAGATGTAGAGCGTAGGTGGGAGCTTCGGCACCAATGGAACACCACCCTTCTTCATCTGGTTCACTAACCCGCGCTTAATCCGGCGTGGAGACAGTCTGTGGCGGGTAGTTTGACTGGGGCGGTCGCCTCCCAAAAAGTAACGGAGGCGCCCAAAGCTGCCCTCAGCCTGGTCGGAAATCAGGCGTTGAGCGTATAAGTATACAGGGCGGTTGACTGTGAGACCTACAAGTCGAGCAGGGACGAAAGTCGGGTTAAGTGACCCTCTGGTTGTGCGTGGGCACGCCAGGGTTCATCGGATAAAAGCTACCCCGGGGATAACAGGCTGATCTTGCCCGAGCGCTCACAGCGACGGCATGGTTTGGCACCTCGATGTCGGCTCGTCGCATCCTGGGGCTGTACACGGTCCCAAGGGTTCCGGAGTTCACGGATTAAAGCGGCACGCGAGCTGGGTTCAGAACGGCGTAAGCCAGTTCGGTCCCTATCCACTGCGCGCGTAGGAAATTTGAGGGGAGACGCTCCTAGTACGAGAGGACCGGAGTGTACTGACCTCTGGTGTACCAGTTGTTCCGCCAGGAGCATACGCTGGGTAGCCACGTCGGGCAGCGATAAGCGCTGAAAGCATCTAAGCGCCAAGCGCACCCCAAGATTAGATTTCCCACTTAATGGTAAGGGCCCTGGAAGATCACCAGGTGATAGGCCGCATGTGTAAGCACAGTAATGTGTTCAGCTGAGCGGTACTAATTGCCCGAGGGCTTAACATACCCTGCCAAACTTGGTTTTTATTAAGCCATTGCGCACCACTCGCCAGTATGCAACTGTGAGGGTTGTTTAACAATCCTAAACAAGTTGTATTCACGTGACCATAGCGAAGAGGAAACACCCGTTCCCATCCCGAACACGGCAGTTAAGCTCTTCAGCGGCGGAAGTACTTGGAGGGCAGCCTCCCGGCAGATATGCACGCCGCGTGGATACTACATATTGAAATGGCCTCCCTGATTCGTCAGGGGGGCCATTTTCTGTTTTTGCCTCGGCTAGCAAACGATGAATTTGGGTAAACCTAGAAAGTTATGGCATCAGCGAAGATCCCCATCTCTCTCCAGCTCTACTCCGTGCGCGAAGACTGCGCCAAAGACCTTCTCGGAACTATTGCCAAAGTTGGCGCCATGGGATACCAGGGCGTTGAATTTGCCGGGTTCCACGGACATTCCGCGGTGGACATCAAGGCCGCTCTGGATGCCGCCGGTTTGGTTGCCTCAGGAAGCCACGCGGGCATCGACACCCTCTCAGATGAAAACTGGGAAGCGACTAGCGCATTTCATGCCGCCATTGGTTGCGAATTCTTGATCGTCCCTTGGCTGCCGGCCGAAACGCGCGGTACTCCTGAAGCCTGTACTGTGACGGCCAATCGGTTCCGCGTTATCAGCGATCGGCTCAAGACTAAGGGGCAGCGCACCGGTTTCCATGCCCACGACGGCGATATGAAGCCGTTGGCGGGCGGCAAGTCCGCGTGGTACTTGCTTGCCGAACAGACTCCCGCAGACTTTGTGATGCAGTACGACACCGCCAATGGTATGGCGGGCGGCGCGGATCCTGTTCAACCCATCCTGGATTTCCCCGGACGGGGGGTCATCGTTCACCTGAAAGAATGGGATGGCTCGCACGGCCAGCTGATCGGCGATGGCCAAGTGCCGTGGGCCAAGGTGTTCGAGGCTTGCGAATCCGACGCGGGTACCCTATGGTACGTGGTTGAGCATGAATCGGAGTTGGCGATTCCGCCAATCGAGGCCGTTGATCAATGCCTGAAGAACCTACGGAAGATGGGCAAGTAACCCTCTTTGATCAGCGCATCCGGTTGATCATCGATAGTGATGTTGATAACGAGATCGACGATCCGTTCGCCCTGGCCTATGCGCTGGGGCGACCGGATCGGTTCGACCTCCGGGCCATCACCATCGCACCCTACCAAAACGATCGGTGCGCGAGCGTCGCCGAGAGTATCGACCGCAGCGTTGCGCTAGTCCAGGAGTTCCTGGCGGTAGCGAAACGCCCGGAGTTGCCCGTCATCCCCGGGGCCCGTCAGATCATGGCCTCGGTGGACGATGCGGTCGAGAGCGAAGCCGTGACCGCGATTATCCAAGAAGCGCGGCGCGCTGGACCACCGCTAGTCATCGCAGCGATCGGCGCGGCGACTAACGTTGCCTCGGCCTTGCGTCTAGCGCCAGAAATCGAGGGCCAGATTCGCGTTGCCTGGCTGGGAGGTAATCCTCCCTACTGGTCCCATACCTGGGAATTCAACCTTGCGGGCGATCGGTTCGCCGCCGAAGCGTTGATGAGTTCCCGGGTGCCATTGATCTGGATTCCGTGTCAAGGCGTGGCGTCCCATCTCCTCACGACGTTACCGACGATGGAGCGTGATTGGGCGCCCACCGGGGCCGTAGGCGAGTGGCTCACCCAGCTATTACGAGGCTACGTCACCGACCACCAAGACTACGCTAAAGAACTCTGGGATATCGCGGCAATTGCCGCGCTGGTTAGTCCGGCTTTGGTTGAAGTAGTCAACGAGAGCAAGACGCCGCGGTGGGATGAGAGTCTGAGGTGGCGAACGGACGCCCAGTTCGACCGCCCCATCACCCGCATCACATCAATCCACCGAAACGCAGTATTTGCCGACGTGCGGCAAGCCCTGAGGCAAATTAGTTAGATCGGCGTCGATTGGCGGCCATGGGCAATGGCTAACGATTAACAGAACAACGGCCCCGCAAGAGTTTGCGGGGCCGTTGTTAGTTTATGAACGGGCGGTGTTACCGACCCCCGCCTTCTGGCATCGTGACTCCGGGAGGAGCCCCGGGCAACTGCTGACCGGGCTTTGGCTCGCCCGTCGGGTTCGCCAAAGACTGTCCCTCGGGGAGTTTCTCCTCGCTTGAGCCACATCCCGCAAGGATGCCGCCGAACAGCGAGGTGATGATGATCAGGTTGAGGAGTTGCTTCATAGGATCAGTCGCGGCCAGATCGAGGAGCGAACCAGAGACTGGCCGAAGTGTTTTGGAACGCGCAACTAGCGACTGGCGAGCCCTGCACTTCCATAGGACCGTCATTGCTAAACCATCGGAAGCAACGGGAGTCCTTGGTCGTGGTCATCGGTCGATAGTAGCGATCTGCCGCTTTTACCGACTTCGCCGAGCCGTCAACCATCGAGAGCGAGACTCTCGTTGACCGGTTCTGAACTTTACGCCACTCGAATCCCTTGGAGTCGGAACCAGCCAAGTTGAACGGCGCGTTGAAGGTGTCGCTCATCAGGACATAGTTGGACGGCTGGGAAATACTGCCCAACGTTGCCGTTGATGAAAAGTCCGGGCCAGTCCAACTCGGGGAACCCACCCAAGAAGACCAAAAGATCGGTGACAGGTTCTGGTTCATCCCGTACGAGTACAAGGCCCATTCCGGTTCGATGCGCGCGTCGCCACCGGCGTCGTAACCGGGGAAGTCTTGGGCGCGTGCGCCGGACGGGTCCGTCAGGGTCGCGGCCTTTCGCCAGAACGGCGAGATGAAGATCATCGTCTTGCTGTTATCCGTGACATCCTTCGCCCCGTTCTTGATGTAGGGCTCAACTGCATACTGCCACCAGACGATAAACGGTTCGTTGGGGTTACCCAGTCGGCTTGTCCAACACACGGTATCGTCATGATCCCCGGCGTACATCATGTGTCCTAGGGTGAGTTGCTTGAGGTTGCTCAGGTTTTGGGTGCCCTTAGCGGCTTCTTTGGCTTGAGCAAAAACGGGGAAGAGGATGGCGGCAAGAATCGCGATGATGGCGATGACGACGAGGAGTTCGATAAGCGTGAATGCGCGTCGGGTCATGATATTTAGGAACCTCCATTGGTTCGAATTTCCGGGCTTGATCAGCCAAAGCCCTTCGATCGGCTCAGCACTCGCCCACCTCATTGCGGTAGGTAAATGCGTTTACCAACTCAACTATACTTCAAAAATTCGGATTTGGGGGGGTAAAAGTTTCCTTCCAAAAAAAACTTTAAGTATTGCTCCGTCGATAAGTTCAAATTGAACGTGGAAACGGCAATACGTCCCTTAAAAAAAGGACAGTCGACTGGCGGTCGACCGTCCCAGGGCGGGGCTCATGCTAAGGCAAATGACGGGTCACTGCTTACTGTAAAGAAAGGGCTTACCACGATTGTTGCGCAGCAACCGCAGTACTACGCCGGTTACCTTGTAAGTATAAACCGTTTTGTAGCCCTTGGCGGGGTAGTTCATGGCCAACTTGCTATCAGCCGAAATCCAAGTTCCGGATTCGGTGCTCGTCACGTTCTTCGTGCCAGTTCCCATCGCAGAAAAGGTCACCGCAGTTTCAATTTTGAAGCTGCCGTTTTCAGCAAATACCATCACGACCTTGCCGTCGGTGCTCTGCCACGTGCCCACAAGTTCAGACTTAGCCGTTGCGTCGGTCGCGGTCGGCGCGGCGAGCTCAGTGGCTTCGTTGGCTAGGCCCACTTCCGGTTCGGAAGTGGGCGAACAACCAACGAATGTGACAAGAGCACCCACCGCGATGATCCAGATCCAGTTGCGGTGGGTACACATGCGGTTTACTTTCCGCCCTGATTTCGGCGGGCCATTTCCGCCTTCATCTGAGCTTCCATTGCCTTACCCCGCTCGATTTGTTCTTGCGAGGCCGTGGCGGCCTGTTTCGCCGCTTCGGGCGGCATTAGGCTCAGTTCTTGCTGCGTGGGAGCCGCCGCGGGCGTCGCCGCGGGTTCATCCGTGGGTCCGCACCCTGCCAGAGCGGCAAGCGCAATCGTTGCGAGCAGAATGATCTTCTTGTTCATAGGTGGTCCTTCGTAGCGGTTTATTCGGGATAGCGCTCGCAGGGCTGACCTGGGCCACCCATCCACGAGATATCTTCCGTATTCGGAGTGCCGTCGGCTTTAACGCCTCCACCCTGGGTGCCCACGTCGGCGAGTCGCATGTACTTGCACCAGTTAAGTGCGCCCTTCTTTACGTACCCCGCGTGGCCGTCGGTGTAGGCCAAGTTCAGACCTTGCGTGTAGCGGTAGCGAGGCATCCAGCCGGCCCAACTGCCGCCTGTCTCCCACGGCGCCGGAACGTCGCCATCATACTTGGCACCTGAGGTGGCTCCCTCAAACTGCGGCGGCCAAACTTCTCCGCCCCAGAACCACCAGATATCGAACATTTGGTTCGCGGGCGAATAGTTCCAACTGGGAACGCTCCCTTGGGTGGTCATCATCAACTTCTGGGATATCTGACCAACCTGGCCTTGCGTGACCGAGGAGACGGAGTTTCCAAAGGCCATTAGGCGCGAGTGAGCGCCGTAACCGCGCTCCATTTTTGTAAAGTTCGGGCTGGCGTTGATGCCGCCGGCCGCAAAAGGAACGCCACCGCGCCACGCGGGAGTGCTCATGCCACTCTTGGCGTACGGTCCAATAGCTTCGCGCCACGAGAACATTTCGGTCCCACCGCCGGCGGTGCGGGCTGCCTGGTAGTCGTTGCGCGGAAACTTGTCGTCACTGTCACCCAGGTACATCAAGGTGGCGGTGGCCAGCTGCTTCTGATTGCTCAGGTCTGCCGTCTTTTTCGCGGCTTCCTTCGCCTGGGCAAAGACGGGGAATAGGATCGCCGCCAAGATGGCGATGATCGCGATGACGACGAGCAACTCGATGAGCGTAAACGCTCGGATGTCTCGATTCATGATTAGGATCCTCCGTTGGATAGAACCGCGCGACTTTGACACGGCGGGGTTGTCTCGTAGCTGATGAGAGCTGGAGCGGTTGAGGCGCGCTCAATCAGCTCCAATGAATAGCGAACGGTTTCGTCCGGTCGGGACGGATCGTTTGCTTTATCGATTAAAATCTGGGCCGCTCGATTTCCGATTGCCTCGAGAGGCTGGCGGAAGGTCGTTAGCGGTGGGTTACACCGAATCGCCGTGGGGCCGTCGTCAATGCTAATCACCGAGATGTCTTCGGGCACGCGGAGGCCAACACCGGCGAACGTGTTGATCAGACCGATCGCAACCATGTCATTGGCGGCGATGATGGCGGTGGGCAAGGGTTCTGGCGAAGCTAGTAACTCTTGGGCCATTTGTTGGCCATCACTCTCCAGGTATCCACCAGCGAGTAGTTGGTGATAACCACCCTCGGGCAGAAGGTCTGATACGGCTTTCAGGTAACCACGAGCGCGTTCCCAAGAGCTCGTGTGTCGCTCGTTCTTACCGGCAAAAGCAATCCGACGATGCCCCAGGGCGAAGAGGTAGCGGAACGCGAGGGTGCCGAAGGACACGTTGTCGACGTCCACGGTATTGGCCCCAGGCAGTTCCAGCGTAGTCCCGATCACCGCCATGGGCGTCGGACGATCCGCCAGCCGTGCCGGCAGTTCGCTCCCGTTATCGGGAGAAATCAAGATGAATCCGGCACATTGGCTGGAAAGGAGATCCATCCATTCATCGGTGACCGATTCTTCATGGGTGAAGTGAATCGCGACTCCGTAACCATGGGTGCGACAGGTGTGAATGATGCCGTCCAGCAAACGCAACTGATAGGTGTTGCACGAGATCGTGGGACGGCGATGGAGCTCAGTAAGGACGGCCAGGGTTGGGTGCTGGGGAAGAACCGGTGGTGCCGAGTTGCGGTGGTATCGCATTTCCACCAGCGCCGCCTTGACTCGCTCCCGCATTTTTGCGCCGACTCGGTCCGTTCTTCCATGGATCACATGGGAAACGGTCGCAGTCGAAACTCCACAGGCTTGGGCGATATCTTTCAACGTCGGCATTGACGCACCCTCACGTTAACGGATTAACGAAGATATTGTACGCTACTTGCCTCGCAAGATGCTGACCACTTTCCAAAAATCGGTGAAAATTGCCGATTCTTGTCATTTGTTGAACCTGGATGCAGAGTGATCGTGTTGACCGCAGGTTGAATCCTCAGCGGTCACGCACCAGCCGTTTCAGGTTAATTTCTTAACGAAAGCCATTTTCTCGGTGAAGTCGTTAACGAATGGCTTCTACCGCGTTGCTGCGTTGCGTTCTGGGCCTCGGGTTGCCTAGACTAAGGGTATGTCGCAAGTTGATCCACGCCCGTACAGCCGCACCATTGCTGAGGGTGCCGATAAGACCGCCAACCGGGCAATGCTTCGGGCCATGGGGATGGGAGACACCGACATGGCACGGCCGTGGGTGGGCGTGGCCAGTGTTTGGAATGAAGCGACTCCGTGCAACGTGAACCTGGACGAGCAGTCGGTGCTGGTGGCACAAGGCGTTCGTGATGCCGGCGGGGTTGCGCGCCGGTTCAACACGATCTCGGTGAGCGACGGCATCGCGATGGGTCACGAGGGAATGAAGGCCAGCCTGGTCAGCCGCGAAATTATCGCCGATTCGACCGAGTTGATGATGCGTGCCCACTGCTACGATGGTTTGATCGGGATCGCCGGGTGCGACAAGAGTCTGCCCGGTTTGCTGATGGCCATGGCGCGTCTGAACCGGTCCTCGGTGTTTGTCTACGGCGGATCGATTTTGCCGGGGCAATACAAGGGCCGCGACGTCACCATCCAGGACGCCTTTGAGGCAGCCGGAGCCTATGCGGCGGGAACGATCACCGAGGAGGAACTGCACGACATTGAGTGCGCGGTGTGCCCGGGGGCGGGGAGTTGCGGAGGGCAATACACGGCGAATACGATGGCCTGCGTGGCCGAAGCCCTGGGGATGGCCCTGCCCGGCAGTAGCAGTCCGCCGGCCGTGTCGGCCGAGCGTCACGACTGGCTGCTTCAGGCCGGAGCGGCGGTGATGAACCTCCTGAAGCTGGGCATTCGCCCCCGCGATATCCTCACCAAGCCAGCCCTAGAAAACGCGATTGCCATCGGTTGCGCCACGGGAGGATCCACAAACGTTGCGCTGCACATCCCAGCGTTGGGCCACGAGGTTGGGATTGAGATCACGTTGGACGATATTGAGCGGATCAGCCGAAACACCCCCACCTTGGCGGACCTTCGCCCGGGCGGTAAGTACGTGATGTTAGACTTGCACCGGGTGGGCGGGGTACCGCAGGTGCTTCGCGCCATGTTGGATGCGGGATGCCTTTACGGGGACTGCCTGACCGTGACCGGTCGCACGATGGCGGAAAACATGGCCGACGTGCGGCTGACGCCCGACCAAGACGTGGTGCGCGACGCCGCCCACGCCGTTTCCTCGCACGGTGGCCTGGCGATTGTGCGGGGCAACCTCGCCCCGGATGGCGGAGTGGTGAAGGTGACGGGCGTGACGAATCTCAAGCACCGGGGGCCGGCGCGCATCTTTGACCGAGAGGAGGATGCCATGGCGGCAGTCCAACGCCGCGAGATCAAGGCGGGCGACGTGGTGGTGATTCGCTATGAAGGCCCAAAGGGCGGCCCGGGCATGCGCGAGATGCTGGGCGTGACCGCGGCTGTGGTGGGGCAGGGGCTCGGCTACGACGTAGCGCTGCTGACCGACGGCCGATTTAGCGGAGCCACTCGCGGATTGATGGTGGGCCACGTTGGCCCCGAGGCGATGGACGGCGGGCCGATTGCGCTGATTCGGGACGGCGACATCATTGTGCTGGACGCGGACGAGGGCATTTTGCGGGTGGATTTGAGCGACGCCGAGTTGACTGCGCGCCGTGCAGGGTGGTCAGCACCGCCGGTTAACGTGGCGTCGGGAGCGTTGGCCAAATATGCGCAATTGGTGGGGCCAGCCGCGCAGGGGGCAGTCACGCACGCCGGAGCGGTCGCCGAGACCCGTGCGCCCTAGGATTTCAGACTTTTTCCCAGTATAGTAACGGTCAATCGATTCGTCCACGCGGCGAATCGTCGGAGGAAACGCGAATGCAGATGAAGACATGGGGTGCCCGGCTGGTTGCCGTGGTCGTAATCGCAATGAGTGCGGCCGCAAGCATGGCCGCCGAGATTAAGTGGGCGAAGGACTGGGCCGACGCCCAGCGGCAAGCGACCGCCAGCAACAAATTGGTGATGATTGACTTCTACACCGACTGGTGTGGCTGGTGCAAGAAGCTGGACAAGGACACCTACAGCGCCGATAGCGTGGTGAAGGCGAGTGCCAGCGTGGTGAGCGTCAAGATCAACGCCGAGAAAGAGGGCGTTGCGCTGGCCAAAAAGTATGGCGTGAGCGGCTTCCCGACGATTCTGTTCGTGGACGCCAAGGGTGTCGTCGCGGGGCGCATTGTTGGCTACCTTCCGGCCGAGCCGTTCAAGGTCGAGCTTGAGGGCATCGTGGGTTCGTCCAAGCGCTACCCGGCCTTGGTGAAGGAGATTGCAGGCAAGCCGAACGATGGCAAGCTCAACGCGGAATTAGCATCGGTTTTGGCCAAGCGTGGTGACTTGCCGGGAGCTCGCGCAGCACTTGCCAAGGTGAAGGCGTCCGGGCTTAAGGATGCCGTCGCGGTTGAGGCGTTCCTCGCGGTGGGCGACGCGCTACAGAGCGCTGACCAGTACGACGATGCCATTGTCCTCTTTAGCGAGGCCATCGGTATCAGCACCGACGCGAGGCGCCAGTCCTACGGCCTTGTATCGGTGGCGATTTGCCAGATGAGCTTGGAGAAGTTAGCTGATGCCAAGGCCACGGCCCAGAAGATCATTGATCTGAAGGGCGCTGATCCGGAGCATGTGGAAACGGCGAAGCGCATTCTTGATGTGAAGCCTAAGGGCTAGTTCGTCATCGTAACAAAGTTTGAATCAACGCCCCTCCCGCGGATTTCCGCCGGGGGGCGTTGTAATACGCCACAATAGGCCCTGGCATGAAACCCACCGTCCTCGTACTCGGCTCCGGTCCTATCCGCATCGGCCAGGGAATTGAGTTCGACTATTCGTGCGTGCATTGCGTCTGGGCGCTCCAAGAGCTGGGCTATCGCGCGATCATCATCAATAACAATCCGGAGACGGTCAGTACGGACTTCGACACGGGGGACGGCCTGTACTTTGAGCCCGTGACGCTGGAAGACGTACTGGACGTGATTGCTCACGAGCGCCCGATTGGGGTGGTGTGCCAGTTTGGCGGCCAGACCGCGATTAATTTAGCGGAGGGGCTCTCGCGGGCGGGCGTGAAGGTGCTGGGGACCACGCCGGAGGCCATTGCGTCGGCCGAGGACCGGGAACTTTTTGAGCGCTTGCTGCGAGACCTAGGGATTCCCAAGCCGGCCGGCCGCGCGGTGCGATCGCTGGCGCAAGCGCGCGAGGTGGTGGCCGAACTGGGCTACCCGGTGCTGGTTCGCCCGAGCTTTGTTCTGGGAGGGCGCGCCATGGAGATCGTCTACGATGACGCGCAGCTCATCCATTTTTACGGAGAAGCCGAGGACGCTAATCCCGGACAGCCTGTGCTGGTTGACCAATACCTCTTGGGCAAAGAGGCCGAAGTGGACGTGATTTCGGACGGAGTGGACACCCTGGTGCCCGGCATCATGGAGCACATCGAACGGGCGGGAGTCCACAGCGGCGACTCGATGGCGGTGTACCCGGCGGTCACGCTCAGCGATGACGTCCAGGCGCAAATGGTGCGCTCGGCGTGTGAGATCGCGCGTACGCTCGACGTGAAGGGGCTGATGAACATCCAGTTCGTCATCCTGGACGAAGTTGCGTACGTGCTGGAAGTGAACCCCCGCGCTAGCCGAACGGTGCCGTACCTGAGCAAGGTTACGGGCGTGCCGATGGTTCAACTGGCCACCCAGTGCATGATGGGCAAGACGCTGGCGGAGCTCGGTTATGTCAGTGGTTTGTGGGTCTTAGAAGGAGGTGGGAAGGGCCGGATCATTCCCGAGGCGGAGTTTGTTGCCGGACCGGTGGCGTTGCCCGAACCGCGCCTGTACGCCGTGAAAGCCCCGGTGTTCAGTTTCCAAAAGCTGGGCCGAGTAGAGCCGAGTTTAGGCCCGGAGATGAAGTCAACCGGCGAGATCTTGGGCATCGATCACGACTACCGCGCCGCGCTTTACAAGGCGTTGGTGGCCAGTGGCATTCAGTTCCGTCGCGAGGGGCGAGTGTTGATGACGGTGACCGACGCAGATAAGGCGGCCGCGATTCCGGTGGCGCAGCGGTTGCACGAGCGGGGCTACCAGATTGGCGCGACGAAGGGTACCGCCCAAGCTCTGGAGGCGGCAGGGATCCCGGTGGAGACCTTTAACAAGATTCAGGAAGGAACTCCAAACCTTTTGGATCTGATCCAATCGGGGGGCGTGAGTTTGATGATCAACACCCCCGGGCCCGGGCAGAACGCGGACCACGAAGCCGCCCGTATCCGACGGGCGTGCATTGAAACGGGCGTGGCGTGCGTGACGAGCATAGATACGGCGGCGGCCCTGACGGACGCCTTAGAATTGTTCGCCGATCCAACGAAAGCGCAGTGCCGACCCTATACCGAGTACCTGGACTGAGTCGGACGGGTATCGTACAGTTATGCCTGAGGAGTACGAGGACGAGCCGGAAGGGCTGGAACGGCCTCCGCCCTTCTTTCCCTATAAGCCTGACGAAACCGTTCGTCCGGGTGGAAACACTGGCGAGCCCATTGAGGTCTCGATTGAGGGAGTCTTTGCGGCCGAAAGTAACGGTAGCATTCAGCGTTTCGTGTTGCTCTCGGATGGTGACCGGAAGCTACCGATCTTGATAGGATTGGCCGAAGCCGCCGCAATTAGCCTCCCGCTGGAAGGGGCTACCCCCGATCGGCCGATGACGCACGACTTGGTGAAGACCATTTTGGAGCGACTCGGCGCCACTGTCGAGCGGATCGTGATTGACGATCTGTGGAGCACGACGTACTATGCGAAGATCGTATTGCGCCACGATGGGATCGAAACGATCATCGACAGCCGCCCGTCCGACGCCATCGCGATCGCCTTAAGGTTCGAGTCGCCGGTGTTTGTCGTGGAGAACATCCTGCACCAAGCCGGAGACCAATAGGACCGATAAGACTTTTTAGGAACTATCCGTCCTATCGGCGCTAGACCGTGGTTCTCATGCGTTGCATGACGTTATCCAGGAAAACCGAGTTGGATGTGGTTTTCTTGAGCAGCTTGATCAATTGATCCGTAGCCTCCACGGTGTCCTTCTGGTTCGCCAGCAAGCGGTGTAACTGCACCACGCCTTCGAACTGGTCCTTTTCAAAGAGCTTCTCTTCGTGGCGCGTGCTGGATCGCTTCACGTCAATGGCCGGCCAGATGCGGCGCTCCGCTAAATCGCGATCCAAGACAATTTCCATATTGCCCGTACCTTTGAATTCTTCAAAGATCGCGTCGTCCATTCGCGAACCCGTGTCGATGAGGGCCGTGGCGATGATCGTTAAGGACCCGCCTTCCTCGATGTTACGGGCCGCGCCGAAGAAGCGGCGTGGCCGGTAGAGCGCGGCCGGGTCTAAGCCACCTGAGAGCGTTCGGCCTGATGGATTAATGGTGAGGTTGCTCGCGCGGCTCAGTCGGGTAATCGAGTCCAACAAGATCACAACATCGCGACCCGCTTCAACCAAGCGCTTGGCTTGGTCTAGGCAAATCTCGGTCACGCGCATGTGATTCTCGGCCGGTTCATCAAACGTACTGCTGATGACCTGACCCTTCACAAACCGACGCATGTCCGTGACTTCTTCCGGGCGCTCGTCCACCAACAGCACCATCAAGTACACCTCGGGGTGATTGGCGGTGATGGAGCCTGCGATCGACTTGGTGATCGTGGTCTTGCCGGCCTTCGGCGGCGCCACAATAAGGCCACGTGAGCCCTTACCAATCGGCGCGATGAGGTCAAGAATGCGAGCCAGCGTATTCTCCGGAACGGTCTCCATGCGGAGACGCTTCTCGGGGAAGAGGGCCGTCAATTCGTCAAAGTTGCGGCGCGTTACCAGCTCGGGAGCCTGAGTTCCTAAGCCATTAATGCTCTCAACGCGGAGTAGTCCACGGTATTTTTCGCCTTCCTTAGGAATTCGAACGAGACCCCATATGGTATCTCCCTGGCGCAAGTTAAACCGCTTGACCAGCTGTTGCGAAACATAGATATCTTGATTGCTTGGAACGTAGTTATCCCGCCGCAAGAATCCCCAACCCTCGTGCATCATTTCGAGCACGCCACGGGAATAAACGGCCTCGGGGTTAGCCTTTGCTACCAGCGCCTCAATGACGGTGTAGCGGTCCGTGTCTAGCGGAATTTTTGCGGACTTGCATGCCTTGGCCAACTCGGTGGCGGTCATGCTGTCGTAGTGATTAAAGTCGATATCCGGTAGCGTTTCGAGCTCCGCAGGATCGGTTTTCGGCAAACCATCGTTACGGTTTCTGCCTCTACTGCGGCGATTGCCATCGGACTTCCTTGGCCTGAACGTGTGCGTCATGGGCGGAATGGGTTCCGGGTAAGAATACGGTCGAACGTCATGGCACCATCCGAACGTGAGAGAACGGGAGACTGCCAGTCGAAATTACGCTTCGGGGTGGAGCACCGCGATGTAAGGGAGGTTACGATAACGCTCCGCGTAATCCAGTCCGTATCCTACCACAAACTCGTTCGGAATCTCGAAGCCAATGTAATCGACCAGCGTGTCATGGGTCCTTGCCTCCGGCTTGCTCAGCAGTGACGCCACCTTCAAACTGGCCGGCCGGCGGGTCGCAAAGAGCTCCTTGAGGTGCATTAGGGTCAATCCGGTGTCGACGATGTCCTCGATGATCAGCACATGACGGTCTTCAATATTGATATCCAAATCCTTGCGAATCTGCACCACGCCGGTACTGCTCTTGCCCCCCCCGTAGCTACTGACCTGGCAAAAGTCGATCTCCACATCGTCCGGCAAGCGGCGCGCCAAGTCGGCCAAGAAGAAAGTGGACCCTTTGAGCACCCCAACTAAGATGAGGCGCTGACCCGCGTAGTCATCGCGGATTGCGTCGGCCATTTCGTCCAGCTTGAGTTCGATCTGTTCACGGGTGATAAGGGGTCTGAGCATAGGAGTTAGGGAAGGGAAGCGTAAAGCCAAAGCGGATTTGCCGCCAGCCGCTGATGGAGCAACTGAACCATCGCGCCGGCCTGGACGAGACGACACGGGGCCTGCGCGACGGCGCCGAGGGTTTGTGCGCCCTGTTCGGTCATGAGTTCGTCCACCACCATAAACCGGCGCTCCGTCCACGAATGAAATCGCGCCGCGCGCCGGAAGGTTCGACCGTTGGCATCGGTAAGCTCTGCCGTCCCAATCCTAGAATCAAGGGCGTTCGGCACCTTCAGCTCCTCCTCCACACCGTGGATCGAGGTGTTTCGCTCGTGATCCACCCCTAGAAGCAGGATCTTTCCGCCGTGGTCGGCTAAGCGTCGGTAGGGACTGCCCATACCCGTCTGGGTGGATGTCTCGGCATGGCCGGCCGTCAGCCACGCTGCGCCCGCCCCAATCGCCACGACTGAGTGCGTAGGGTGAACGCTCCGCACCGCGCCCGGCCAAGTGCGGGCGAACTCGGGCAGGATGCCAATCACGCGGGATGGGCTGTTCCGGACGTCGAACACGGTCAGTTGGTCGGGCTTGTTGCCGTCCCAGGTGTGGGTGGGAAAAACCACCAACCCCGTCGGCCCGATCGCTTGGATCAGCGCGAGGATCACCGCCGTGGGACCTCCCTCCACCGGGCCAATAGCACGAAACGAGCTATGGACCAGCACGCGATCGCCCGGCCTCAGGCCGAGTTGCCTTAGATCCGCGACCATTGACTCGACGGTCGCCGTCGGGGTAGGCAGTGTCATTCCCATTCAATTGTGGCGGGCGGCTTGCTGGTGAGATCGTAAAGCACCCGGTTCACGCCCTTCACCTCGTTCACGATGCGCGAAGCGATCAGCTCCAGGGCGTCGAACGGAATGGCGACCGCGCGAGCGGTCATCGCGTCCTCGCTCTCCACCGCCCGTAGTACGATGGGGTGCTCGTAGGTTCGTTCGTCGCCCATCACGCCCACACTGCGAACATCCAAGAGGGCGGCGTAGCTTTGCCAGATGCCTTTATTAAGTCCACGCTCGCGGAGGACCGACCGGAAGATGTCGTCGGCATCTTGAACTGCGCGCACACGCTCCCGGGTGACCTCACCCACAATCCGCACCGCAATGCCCGGGCCCGGGAAGGGCTCGCGGTCCACCATGTCGTCCGGCAGGCCCACCCGGCGACCAACCGCCCGGACCTCGTCCTTGAACAGCCAGCGCAACGGCTCCACTAATTTCAGCTTCATCCAGTCAGGCAGACCGCCTACGTTATGGTGGCTCTTGATCTTGGCCGCCGTCGGACTTCCGCTCTCGATCACATCGGGATACAGCGTGCCTTGGGCCAACCACTGGCAGCCCGAGAGTTCGGCGGCGTGATCCTCGAACACGCGGACGAAGGCTTCGCCGATGATCTTACGTTTGCGTTCGGGATCGGTGACTCCCTCCAGCGCACCAAAGAACCGATCGTGCTCGTGAAACACTCGGAGGGCAGGGCCAAAGTGATCCCGGAACGTGCCCATGACCTGCTCGGCCTCGCCCTTTCGCAGCAGGCCGTGATCCACGAAGACGCACACCGCACGATCGCCGAGGGCTCGAACCAGCAGGGCCGCCATGACAGAGCTATCCACGCCCCCGCTTACCGCGCACAGCACGCGCTCGTCCGGGCCAATGGTGGCGCGGAGTCGAGCGATCTCCTCGTCGACAAAGCTCTCGCTGGACCAATCACCGCGCAGGCCAGCTGCGTCTCGCAAGAAGCTCTGCAGCAAAGCGCGTCCCCCGGGCGTGTGACTCACCTCGGGGTGGAACTGAACCGCGTAGCGGCGGTGCGTCGGGTCTTCCATCGCGGCGATGGGGCACGAGTCGGTGACCGCCGTGACCGAGAACCCGGCGGGAGTGGCGCGAACTTGATCACCGTGGCTCATCCACACCTGGCCGCTCTCCAAATGGGCGGGGAGGGAGTTGGGCGAGTGGGAAGTGAGCTGGCGAGCGCCGTACTCGCGGTCTTCGGCGCGGTCCACCTGGCCGCCCAATCGGGCCGCCATCAGCTGCATTCCGTAGCAAATGCCCAGGACGGGAATACCGTCAAGTACCGAGAAATCAAGGTCGGGGGCTCCGGGTTCCCTCACCGAGCGCGGCCCGCCACTCAAGATCACGGCAGCGGGTTGCCGCGTGCGGATGGCGTCGTCGGCCGTCGTCCACGGCACCATTTCGCTGTACACGCCCAACTCACGCACCCGCCGTACGATGAGCTGAGTGTACTGTCCGCCAAAATCAACGACCAAGACCAACTGGTGCTGCATTAAGCTTCATAGTTTGGCACGTCTACGACTATCCGATTTCGGGTAACACCGCACGCATGACGAATGAAGCCCTGAAAGAACGACTGGTAAAGTCCATGCGGCGGACGATCCTGTACTATGTTGCCGACCTCGAAGCCCTTACGCCCGAGGTCCGAACAAAGAAGCCCGGCGGAACGGCTCGCTCGGCGATGGACTACACCTACGAAATCGCGTTTGTCAATCGGCGGCTTGGGAGGCTGATGGACGGTGATGATCCCGGCGCTTGGCCCTACGAGGGTTGGGTGACCGTTCCGGATGAGTTTCAGGAACTGGCCGCTCTGGTCTCCGAGTTCAACGCCGCCGGTGATGCCTTAATTGCCGCATTCGAAGCGGTGCCCGCCGATTCCATCGAGAATCCGTTCCCCAGCACCGAGCGGGAAATGGGGCCGCTAGGCGCGATGGAGATGGCGATTTATCACACCGGTTACCACGACGGGCAACTGAACCTGCTTCAGGCGATCTCGGGTGACGATGAGATCCATTGGCCCGCCCCTAGCGCCTAACTCTCGCGCCGTCGGCTCCGACCTGGAGACAGTTTTCCCAGTTTTCAGAACAAACTGAAATCTCTTGTCCTCCGGGTCGGTAGACTTAAGGTGGCATGATGGCGACCACCGATCTTCTGGGCATCACGATTGATTCGATCGCAGACAAGGTGTTTGCGAACGAGAGGATCTCGTCGGCCGACGCCCTCTTCCTCTTCCAGCACCCCAATCTGATCGACTTGGCGACGCTGGCCAACCACCGGCGCCAGCAGCAGGTGCCCGGCCGTCAGGTCACGTACATCATCGGCCGCATCCTGAACTACACCAACGTATGTTGGGTTCGGTGTAAGTTCTGCGCCTTCTATCGGGTTCCCGGGCACGATGAGGGCTACCTACTCTCCGATGAACAGATCCTGGAGAAGGTCGGCGACACCGTTCAGCAGTGCGGGGTCGAAATTCTTTTCCAGGGCGGCCTAAACCCCAAGCTCAAGATTGAGTACTACGAGCACATTTTCCGGCTGGTGCATGAGCATTACCCGCAGGTCATCCTGCACGCTCTTAGCCCTGCCGAGATTATCTACATCGCTCACATCAGCAAGCTACGGCTGGAGGAGTGCCTGGCCCGGCTCCACGCCGCAGGCCTGCATAGCATCCCCGGCGCAGGCGGAGAGATTTTGGTGGACCGCGTGCGCAAGATCATCGCCCCCTACAAGGACACGACCGATGAGTGGCTGGCCTGCATGCGTACCGCGTCTCGATTAGGCATTCGAAGCACGGCTTCGATGATGTTCGGTCACGTAGAGACCGTTGCGGATCGGGTGGAGCACTTGGATCGGATCCGCGACCTTCAGGACGAGTGCGCGCCATTCCGCGCGTTCATCACCTGGAACTTTCAGCCCGAGGACACCGACTTGGCGATTCCGGTGAAGGCGAGTGGCTTTGACTACCTGCGCACGGTGGCTGTAGGCCGCATTTTCTTGGATAATATCGAAAACCTCCAGGTCAGCATCCTTACGCAAGGACCCAAGATTGCGCAGGCCGCGTTGGAATACGGCGCGAACGACTTTGGCAGCGTGATGATTGAGGAGAACGTCGTGAGTGCGGCGGGCAACAAGTTCATCCTGAACGCCGACGAGTTTGAGCGCTTAATTCGTGCCGCCGGGTACGAGCCCCATCGCCGGAACACGCGGTACGAGCTGGTGTAGGCCGAACCGGGGGGCCGAGGAACCTGGGCTGGTAGACTCCCTAGAGGCCAAATGGGACCTCAACGGATGCCGAACGAACACGACGATCTCACCCCCCCGACCGCCGACGCGAGTCAGGACGAAACGAACCGCGGCGTTGCCCTCGGGACCGACGAATTGCAGGCGTTGCTGGACGCTCGCGACGAAGCCCAGGCGCAATACCTGCGCTTGCTGGCCGAGTTCCAAACCTTCCGCCGCCGAACCGAGCAGGAAAAACTCGACCTTCGAAAAGTCGCCACCGAGAATCTGGTCGTCAAGCTACTGCCAGTGCTGGACAACTTCGAGCGAAGCCTCGCGGCGATTGACTCGGGAGTGGATCTGGAGCACGTGCGTCAGGGCATCCTCATGGTGGAAGTTCAACTGCGCAGCGCCCTGGGCAGCGTTGAACTGGAACGGGTTATGTCCATAGGCGAAGCCTTCGACCCGGTTCTCCACGAGGCGATTGCGACCGACGCGACCGCCGAGTTCCCTCCCAAAACCGTCACCGGCGAGATTGAAGCGGGTTACCGGCTGGCGGGCAAGGTGATTCGGCCGGCCCGTGTTCGCATCGCTCAGGCCCCGCAATGAGCCGCCGCTACTTTGGCACGGACGGAGTTCGGGGCGTGGCTAACGCGGACCTCACGCCCGAATTCTGCCTGAAGCTTGGCGCGGCCGCCGGTCGCCTAATTCGAGCTCGGGGATTGACGCCCCGCGTTGTAGTGGGGCGCGACACGCGCCGTAGTGGTCCGATGCTGGGGGCAGCGCTGGCTGCCGGGCTTTGCGCCGAGGGGGTTGACGTGGAAGCGATTGGGATCGCGCCGACCGGGGCCATCAGTTACTATGCCCGAACTCACGGCTATGGGCTGGGGGTGGTCATTTCGGCCAGTCATAATCCTGCGCCGGATAACGGCATCAAGTTTCTTGCCGCCGACGGACGCAAGGTCACCGACCAGGACGAGGGCGAGATGGAAGCTGACTTAGAGTCGGTACCGACCGCTCGCCCCGTGGGCGAGGCGGTGGGACGGCTGACGACCGTTACCAATGCGCTGGGCGATTATACGGATTGGCTCGTGGGGCTGGTGCCCGAGCGTCTGGACGGGATGCGCTTAATGGTGGACTGCGCCCACGGTGCCGCCTATGCCGTGGCCACCAGCGTGTTTGAGCGTCTGGGCGCCGAGACGTCGCCGTTGGGGCAATCGCCCAACGGGATGAATATCAACGCCGATGGGGGCGCCACTAAGCCGCACGTGATGCAAAGTGCGACGGCGGCGGGGGGCTTTGACCTGGGCATTGCCTTTGATGGTGACGCGGACCGGGCCGTGTTCAGCGACGGCCAGGGCCGCCTGATGAACGGGGATCGTACGATGGCGGTGTGGGCCGAGCACTGGCGAGATCAGATGCACGTTCCGGTGGTGGTGGGCACGGTGATGAGCAACGGCGGGTTTGCCGCCTACCTGGAAGCGCAGGGCATGCGCCTAGAGCGAGCCCCGGTCGGCGATAAGCACGTGGCCCAGCGCATTACTGAAACCGGCGCGGCGATTGGCGGCGAGCAGAGCGGGCACATCATCTTTCCCGCGCAAGGGCCGACCGGGGATGGCTTAGTCACCGCCCTGGAGCTTTTGCGCGTGCTCCGGCGTTCAGGCACGTCCGCCGAAGAGTTCTACGACCGGTTTGCGAATTGGCCTCAGCGACTGGTGAACTTGCGGGTGGGGAGCAAGGAGGCCTTTCTGGCCTCAACCGCGGTGCAAGAGGCGGTTCGCGTGGCCGCGGGGCGACTGGGTGCCGCCGGGCGCGTCAACGTCCGTCCTAGTGGCACTCAGCCCATGGTACGGTTGATGGTGGAGGCCACCGACGGGGGTTTAGCCGATCAAGTGCTTCAAGACTTGGAGCAGGTGATTGTGGCGGCCGTCGGGGGTGAAGTTGTGGGCCGCGTGGATCTGACCTATGCTCTGGGCGATTGACGTCGGCAACACGCAAACGGTGCTGGGGCTGCACGACGGGCAGGCTTGGCGCGCGGTGTGGCGCTTGGCCACCCGCGAAACCGGCACCGAGGACGAACTGGCCGCCACCCTGCGTACGCTCTGCGACCTGGAAGGAGTCCCCTTATTGGCCGACGGCGTGATTGTGGGAAGCGTGGTGCCCGCCGTGAACGATACGCTGGAGCGCTTGAGCCGAAAGTGGCTACGGCAAGAGGCTAAGTTCCTACGGACAGGCCATGAGGTGGGCTTAGCGGTGGAGTATCAGCCGCCCACCGCCGTGGGGGCCGACCGGATTGCGAATGCGATCGCCGCGCTGGAACTGATCTCCGCCCCGTTAATGGTGGTCGACTTCGGCACCGCCACGACTTTTGATGTGGTGGGCGCGAACGGGGCGTACTTGGGCGGGAGTATTTTGCCCGGTCCGCTGGTGAGTATGGAAGCCCTGTTTAGCCATACGGCCAAGCTACCGCAGATCCAATTGGCGGCCCCGGCCCATGCGATCGGTCGCACCACGGTTGAGGCACTACAGTCCGGCATCGTGTTGGGCTATGCCGGGGCGATCGATGCCGTTGCGGGCCGGATTAAAGCGGAACTGGGCGGGGAAGTGCCCGTGTTGGTGACGGGTGGCCTTGGGGCGCAGTTTATGGATCTGTGCTTATCACTCAATCGGTACGAACCGAATCTGACTCTCGACGGGCTCCGCATCGCGCACGCGCGAATGACGGCTTAGCCTTCGGTGGTGGGCGGCACACTGGTGCCGATGGATTCGTGGGCCATTCGGGAGTACCGTCCGGGTTCGCGCACGTCATGCGAACCAAAGTAGGTGTTGCCGATATTAAGTCGGATGCCACTGACGCCCGCACGCCGGGCGTACTTGGCGATTTTGCCGGCAATGACCCAGTCCACGGCGGCCTCGATATTGGCCTCGGGGACAAGAAGAGGGGCGGCGAGGCGTAGCCAACGGTCCACCGGCTGAACGTAAAGCCGATCCGCGTGGTCGATCTGGTCTTCTAGCTCAAAGAGCAGCACCATATCGCGCAGAAAGGTGGACGTGGTTTTAGGGCCCACGCCGCGGATATCCACGATGCGGAGGAACGGTGCTTCGATCCGGTCGGTCTGCTCCACGCTGTCCGCGATCCATCCGGTGATGGAGCCGATTTCATCCAGCGCATAGATTTCTTGCGCCAGCTCGATCATGCCTGCGATTAGGCCTCGGTTGAGTTGCTCGGAGTTCTTGCGCCGTCGTTCGATGCAGATCTGGCAGAAGGCCTCCCACACGGCGCTGCCGTCATCTTGCTTGAGCAAGTCGTTGATCGTCTCCGCAGTCGTTACCCGGCGTAGAGCGGAGACGGCCATTGAACTGAGGTCATCCCGATCTTTGCCTCGGCGGGCAAAGGCATAATGGGCGAAGAATGCGTGAAGCGCATTGAACGGGTGCTCAAACGTATCTCGAACTGAGTCCTGGTTTGACTCAGGAGCTTTGGCGGAGGCTTGCAGGACCGGAAGAAGCTGGTCGTTAATGGCACGTTCGGCCTGAGGTCCGGCGAGATGATTAAAAAGTTGATAGGCAATCGGACCAAGTTCCGCCGGTCCCGTGGACCGGCGGAAACTTTGGGGGCTACGACAAGAACTGGGATCAGAATCGGGCATCGGAAGCCATGTTGGTGATCACCGGGAGGGTAGGAACTTGGAAGCTCCCCCCACCGGTGGTGCCGGTTTCGCCTCGTTGCATGCGACCAAACACGCTCCATGCAAATTCTACAATCGGCACGCGACCGGAGCGGAACTCACGGAAGGTGGCGGAGGCGGCTTCGGTGAAGAGCCCGGATTCTTTGCCGCCCCTTATCATCGAGTTGATAGACCCGCCGGGGATGGTGCCCTGCATCTGGGAAATCGCGCCGATCATAGGAACCTCCATGCCAAAGTACCGTCCGGATAGGACCGGCCGGCTGACCTGGAAGAACGAGAAGATCCGCGCACCTTTAGCCATGAACAGGCGGAAGATATCCATCTTCGCAACGAGTGTCGATGTATCTGTCGCCAACGCCGAATCGATGCCGGCGAGGTAGTCCTTGCCTTCTAGGTTCGTTCCGACGCCGGTGAAGTACACCAAGACGGTAGCGCCTTCCGGAACGCGCTCAGCGAGAGCCTTTGCGCTCGCCAAAATCTGTGCGCTGGAACCGTTGATCACGAGGTCCACGTTAGTTTCGGGATACCCGGCGAACTGGACGAGTGACTCCCGGAAGAGCAACGCGTCGCTCGCGCCAAAGGTGGGCGCGGCCTGGTCAAGGCGGGACTCGGAGTTCCCAATGACGAGGGCATACTTCGTGGCGACCGAAAGGACCGGCCCGGCGATTGGCACTGGGTTGAGGAAAGCCTCAGAGCCAGCTTTGACGATGGGGGCCACTTCCAAAAGGTTGGTGGTCGGCGTCGCTTTGGGTGGCCGAGGCTGATTCGTCCCCGGGCCGTCACCGGTGGGATTCGCCGGCGGGTTGGTCGGATTGGCCTTCGGAGGCTCCGTAGGGTTCAGGGTCGGCTTCGTGTCGGCCGGTTTAGGTTCGACGGGCTTGGTGTCCCCGGGCTTCGAATCGCTAACGGCGGCTTCGGTCGGAGTGATCGCCGGTCGTGTGACTACTTCCGAAACGGCGGCCCGATGTTCCGGGGTCAGAATGGTTGGGTCGTTCTTCCAGGCGATGTTGACTTTGCCGTCGCGGACGCGGTCAGCCAGCGATTGCTTAGCATCCACGTTGCGGACAGCATCAAACACTTCACCGAGAATCCATACGGCCTCTTTGCCGCCTTGGCCTTTCTCTAGGAGCGTCGCGAGTTCGGCCGTGATCTCCCCGTACAGACGGGTTCGCGCGGCGTCGTCTAAAGAATCCGCGCTGCGGAATGCGGCATAGGCGGCGGCAAGGTTCGGAGAATAGGGCGAACCGCTCCGCCAGAGAACGGGGTCGGTCACCGAACCGCCAATGCGAGTGGCCCCGTCAAAATCCTCCGGCCGAAGGGTAGTGGCCTCGCGGAAACTGGCCCGCGCCGCCGAGAATTGGGTGGCTTGCAGTTCGCGCAGGCCACGTTCGTAGGCGATAGACCAAGACTGAGCGGCGGCCGTGACCGCGGTGCCCAGCGCGAGGAGTAGAAGTGCGATCGTCCGTGAGTGCTTCATGTTCCAATGCGGTCCGTTAGCGATCAAAGCGGTAGGTGAAACCAAGCGAGACATCCAGAGGGCCTCCACTTGTGGGTGATGCGAAGCCGAGGTCAACGGCGTAGGGGGCACCAATCTGGCGGTACCCGACGCCGAACGTCAGTGAGTTGCGGTTCCCGAATCCGGATCCCGCGCCCGGCACAAACCGATAGCCCAGTCGAATCGGGATTCGCGACGTCGCCAACGAGTAATTGTATTCAAGTCCGATGCCGGGGACTAACTGCCGCTTGCGACCCAGGATCCGATCGCCCTGCCCACCAAAATAGAAATCGAGGCCACCGCCGACTAGCATGTAGTCGCGCCCGCCGCGCAAGCCGTCCTTCCGAATTGCCGCGGCCGCTGACAGGCGTGCCGGAACCTTGTCGAAATAGTCGGCGGTCGTGTTGTTCCCACCGAGGGTAATCGGCGTCTGCGCACTCACACCAAACACGACGTTCGATTGTTTGCGCGGGACGATTTGAACGCCGGCTTGTAGCCCTACGCCAAAGCCATTGCTTGAACGTCGGAGCTCGGGCACGTTGAACGCCGAACCCCCGGTTGGAGTGAACGTATAGCTCTGAGTGTTGGCAATGTACTGATCCACCACCACCAAACCTACGCCGACGGCTGTCTGACCATCCTTCAGGCGGGTGCCGTAGGACAGCGTGAAGGTGTTCTGCTTGGCGCGAATCTTCTCGCGGTAGTTCGTCCAAGTGCCGCCCGAAACCGCGATGTTTTCGCCGGAAGCCAGGTCATCCACGTATCCACCAATGTGGTAGGTCATCGCAATGGCCCCCGAGGTCCGGAATAGCCCTTTCTTGACCGGGAAGGCGTAACCGACGTGGGAGAAGGCCCTGGTTCCGAAACGGCCATCGGACGTCAAGTCGGGATCAGGGAGCTGACGAGATTTCACCGTGGTGGAACCCGGCAGGTTTCTGATGACGAGCGAGAACGTCGCGCGGTCCAAGAATCCTAGAGCCGCCGGGTTTGCCTGTGCCGATAGCGCGTCACCGCCGGCGTTGGTAATCCCAGAACCCATGCCCATCCACCGGCTGCTCGAGTCAAAACTCGTTAACAGGTCAGGAATTTGAGCCGATGCCCCCGTTGAAAGGGCGACTCCGAAAATTAATCCACCAAGCTTCCGTGCCTTCATACTCACCATCCGACTCCAATCCACCTTTCCCTGCACTTTACCTGTCGAACTACCTGCCAATCGTGACGACGACTTCTTGATTCTGGGCAACGTTGCCCGCCCGGTCGGTCACTCGCGTCACCAATTTAAACTGCTTGGGCAAATTCGAACCTAATCGAATCCGTCCGGTCCATAGAAGTCCGTTGTCGGTACCCCGCACGCTAAGCCTCGAAACGCGACCAAGATAACGTCCGTCGAGAGTGCGCAGCTCAACCGTGACGCCAAGCGCGTTCACGGAGCCCGAGAACTGGTCCACAACCTGAATCGAGACCGGGATCGTCGCACCGGGACGGTAATTAACATTTCCCGGGCTCAGCACTGTCGTGGTCGAGGCCACTCGGTCTAGCGTCACGTTAATCGATCGGGTCGCCACGTTCTGGGCCCGATCTTCTGCGCGCAGGGAAATCGACTGCGAACCATCAAACTCGATTTGCTCGGTGTCCCAAGAAACGCGGATCCGCGTGTCCTCGCCCGAGTTGTTGGGGATGTCGCGATCGTTGACGCTAACCCGCCACAGCTTGGGGTTCGGTTCGTCCAAGTCCGCGCGGATCGGAACGATTCGGTTGACGAAGGCATTGTTTGCCGGGGCCACGTTCTTAAACCGCGGGTTTCGCGTGTCGATCTCGACGTTGGAAATGGTCGTCGTGGAGCGCGACGTCCCCTGCACGAACATCTCCACGGAGATCGTGTACTTGCCCGTCGGGGTGGCGGCGTCGAAGTTCAGCGAGAGAGAATCGTTGACCTCGTTGCTGACGTTCGGGTCAAACAGTCCTTCGGTGCTGAACTTGATCGTGGGCCGGGCCACGTTGACCGTGGTCACCACCACGCGGGCCTGGCTCGAAAGACTGCGAATGGTAAAACGCAACCGGTTGTTGCGGCCCAGGAAGTCGTTATCGTTGGGCGACGTTACGGTCAGCGTCTGGGCCAGGGCCGAGCCCATGAGGGTCGCCAGGCTGACGACGGCAAGCAAAAGTTTTTTCATGGCATGCGGCCCGATACCTATTTCAGTATCGGTTTCCCGTGATTGTAGACGATTGAGCGGATGAACTCGGATGCTCCTCCCTCATCGTTCTTCGCAAAAACGTGATGAACTTGACTTTTGAGCTCTTTGGGGGCGTTTTCGACGGTGCCACTTAGGCCAACCGCCGCGAGCATTGCCGCGTCGTTCCAGTAATCGCCGATCGCCGCCATCTCCTCAAGTTGGATTCCGAGCCGTTCACCCAACGCGCGTAACCCGTAAGCTTTGTCGGCATTCGGATTCAAAAACTCCAGGTATTCCGGTTCGCTGTAAACCGTGGAAAAAAGCGTTTCGACCTCCATGCCGTTGATCCGCGCGCGAATCGCTGCTTCGTGGCGTTTGAGCTGGTCTGGATCATCGACGATGAGGAGCTTGGTCGCCGGCTCGTTGCGCAGTTCATCGTCGGTCCGATAGAACGGGGTGAGGTTGGACACCCGCGACAGGTAGAGATCCCCCATCGCGCTATCGTGGCGCATCACCATTTCGTCCTTTCGGTAGACATTCAGGTGGATACCAGTTTCGGCGGCGTACTCCAGGATGATGTCGCGTACTCGGTCGTCTACGGGTAAGTGGTGGACCATTTGGTCAGGACCTAATTCCGCGTAGGCGCCGTTGCTGGCGACCAGCGCCGAGTCGGTGGCCAATTGGGCGCTGAAGTCGCGGACGCTCGAAGCAATTCGGCCGCTGGCTAAGATCACCATGATCCCGGCCGCTCGGGCCTCGGCAATTGCATCGATCGAGCCTGGTGACGGCCGCCGGTCGGACCCTAGGGTGGTCCCGTCAAGGTCAAGGGCGATCAGGCGGATCGTGGGCATGAGCTTTAGGGTGTACCTTCCGGCGCGATTTCGATGCTCATGCCGTAAAGACAACGGGGGTTTCACCCGAAGATGGCTCTAGGAACCTTACGAGGTAGTGCCGCCCATGTCGAACGAGGTCGAAACCTTCTCTGAACAGCAAACAGTCGTTTTCTCGCTTGGTAGCGAGTCTTACGGGATTGATATCTTCCGGGTGAACGAGATCATCCGTCTCCGGGAGATCACGCCGATCCCCCGAACCGAAACTCACCTGCGGGGTCTGGTGAACTTGCGAGGCAAGACCATTCCGGTGGTTGACTTGCGGGCCCGACTCTTACTGGACATCGTTGCGGACAGCGAGACCACCCGCATCATCGTCGTGGATACCGATCTGGGTCACGTCGGGATTGTGGTCGACGAAGTGCGCGAGGTGATAACCCTTGAAACCAGCCAAATTGAGCCGACCCCGGCCTTGGTGACCGATTTTGATACGGACTACGTGAAGGGCGTCGCCCGGATCGAAGCGGGGTTAATCACCCTCCTCGATCTTGACAAAGCCCTCGCGGCCTAGTCTTTGCCATTCTTTACGCTCCCTACCGATACGTTTCCGATAAGTTTCCGATTATGAGTACCGAATTGGACATGACGCAGTACCTCGACCTCTTTTTGCAGGAGGCCGATGAGCAGTTGGAGATTCTGGAGCAAGAGACTCTCCGACTTGAAACGGATGCGTCAGTGGAGCGCCTGCAAATCATCTTCCGTGCCGCACACACGCTCAAGGGTAGTAGCCGTGCGATGGGCTTTCAACGGTTTGCCCAGCTGACGCACGAAATGGAAAACGTGTTGGACCGCCTCCGGAACAACGAGCTTGCGTTGGCCACGGAAATCGCGGACGCGTTACTGGCGTGCATCGACACCCTCGGTCGGATGGTGACCTCTATCCGGGCCGGCCAAGGTGACGAAGCGGCCACGGAAGCCTTAGTGACCCAACTCCAGGACTTTCTGGGCATTGCTCCTCCCCGCAAATCCTCCTCTGCGGCCGATCCGGTGGAAGCAGGGAACGTCTTCCAAACTCGTTTGCGAGAGGAGCACGCCGTTTGGCTCCGGGCGGCTCGAGGTCAGAAGGAGGTTTATCACGCCCGGTTCCGGCTGGTTCCGGATTGCGTGATGAAGTTCGTGCGAGCCTTTATGGCCATCAGCATCCTGCAAGAGCAGGGCGAACTGCTGGTGTGCATTCCCGATCGCGAGCGATTGGAAGAAGAAGATTTTGATCGTGAGTTCGAGCTGTTCGTCCACAACGAAGACCACCTAGAAGCCGTATTGCAACGGTTGCACAACCTGAGTGAGGTTGAATGGTGCGACTACACGATTTGGGAAGATCCCACCGGACCCGAAAGTTCAATGCATCTGGCCGACGAGACAGAGGTCTTAGTCGAGAAATCGGATAGCCCCGGCAAGGGCTTGGCCGACGCGCAGATGGGATCAGCCGCCGCGATGCCTCCGATTCCTGGAATGACGACGCCGACTAATGCGCCTATCGTTGCTGCCGCTAATGACGTATCGCGCAAGCCTGAGAACGGTCAGACGGTGCGCGTAGATGTCACTCGCCTTGACAACCTCATGAATCTGGTGGGCGAGTTGGTGATTGACCGGACTCGCATCGCGCAGATTGGGGCAGATCTCTCCGCGAAGTACTCCGACACGCACATTGATGCTCTAGCGGAGACGGTGGGGCACATCGCCCGCATTACTAGCGACCTTCAGGACCAATTGATGAAGGCGCGGATGATGCCGATCGAGACGGTCTTTAACCGATTCCCGCGCGTCGTGCGTGACCTGGCACAAAAACTCGGTAAGGAGATCAAGCTTGACCTCGTCGGCGGTGAGACTGAACTTGACCGAAGCGTGATTGAGGTCATCGGCGATCCCCTGCTGCACATCATAAGAAACAGTTTGGATCATGGGCTTGAGTCGCCTGAAGAACGCGAACTACTGGGTAAATCGCGTCAGGGCAACATCGTAGTAAGTGCGCGGCACCAAGAGAACCACATTATCATCGAGATCATCGATGATGGTCGGGGAATCGACACCGCTCGCATCAAAGAGAAGGCGGTAGAACGCGGCCTCGTCAGTCGAGAAGCTGCCGACCGGCTGACCGATAAGGAAATCCTCCAGTTCATCTTTGCCAGCGGACTGAGCACCGCGACCACCGTCAGCGAGGTTTCCGGGCGCGGCGTGGGCATGGATATCGTCAAGTCGAACATCCAGAAGCTCGGTGGCTTGATTGATCTGGAGACCACCGCAGGGCAAGGAACTCGACTAACTCTCCGCTTACCACTGACCTTGGCCATCATTCGAGGCCTGTTGGTGAGAGTATCCGGAGTGGTCTACGTTGTGCCGTTAGGAAGCGTAATCGAAACCTTGTTGATTCATAAAAAACAGATTCACTCGGTGAACCAGCGAGAAGTGATCGTCATCCGAGGGATGACGACCCCGCTAATTCGAATGAGGACGATCTTCACGACAAGAAACTTCATCGCGGATGATGCGACTGATGCCAGCTATGTGGTGATCGTCGGCATCGCTGAGCAACGAGTTGGCCTGGTCGTGGATTCATTGATTGGGGAGCAAGAAGTTGTGATCAAGAGTTTGAGCCGGTTCTGCGGTGATGTTCGAGGCGTCTCCGGCGCTACGATCCTGGGTGACGGGAATGTTGCATTGATTGTGGATGTGAATGGGGTTGTGACTCGCTGATGTCGGCCGAACCCATCAGAAAGGCTAGTTGCCAGATAGACTTAGAACAAGCCTTTAAAGACTTGCCGAGTCTGCCCACCGTCGTAACAAAAGTCCTCCAGATTGCGGACAACGATCGAGCCTCGGCATCTGAAATCGAACGGGCGATTGCCTGCGACCAAGCGATCACCGCTAAGTTACTACGGGTTGTCAATTCGCCCTACTTTGGCTTGAGCGGTCAGATCTACGATGTCGCACAAGCCGTCGTGATCATGGGGTTTCACCAAGTGCGTAACCTCGTGCTGAGTATCGGGGCCGCATCCACTTTTCATGCCAAGAGTCCGCTGTCTCGACAGGTCCAAGCCACACTGTGGAAGCACGCATTTGGAATGGCCGTCGGCGCTGAAGTCATCGCCCGTAAGAAGAACCTTGACACCAGGACCGTGCCAACGGTCTTTATCGGCGGCATGTTGGCCAATATTGGTTCCTTGTTCCTGCTTCGCGAGAAGCCGCTTGATTACGTCACGCTGGCTAAAAAGGCAGAGGTATCGGGTATCTCCTATTCGGTCTTGGAACACGAGCAGTTCGGAATTAGCCACGCAAAGATCGGCGCAGAATTGTGCGTGCGCTGGCGCATGCCTTCTGAGTTCGTCCTCCTCATTGGTCGACATGAAGGCCCTTTTGATGGCGAACCGATCCCGCAACTGTACAGCATACACGCGGCCGACCGCCTTTCTCAGAGTTTGATCAAGAACGCGGACCCCACCGGACTCAGCTGGCGGGCTGATCCTCAAGTGGAGGAGTGGCTGAACCTCACCGATGAAGACCGAGGTTGGATCTATCAGGAATCGATGATGCGACTCCATTCTGCCTCCGAGATCATGGGTATTTTGAGCTAATCGGGCAGATTTACCGATAAGACTCGCGAGTATTGAGTCCGATTTGAGTTATTAGAGTGACGGATAGTATGAAGGTTGAATCAACATGAGCGTTGGCAGTTCGGCGGGCATTTCGTTCGGTGGCCTTAGTAGCGGTATCGATACTGAGTCCATTATCTCTAAGTTGATGCAACTGGAGCAATCGCCGATTCAGCGATTGCGACTGCGTCAGCAGGAGCTGAAGTCTCAGCAACAGGTTCAGCAGCTCCTGCGGTCGCAGGTTCAAAAGCTTTCGGGTGCTGCCAATGGCCTCAATGCGCCTGGCGTGTTCAATCCGATGAAGAGTTCGTCATCGGACAATGCGGTCGCGTTGATTTCGACAAGTTCTGGTGCCACCGCAGGAACCTACAACCTGAGTGTTTGGCAACTTGCCCAGAGCGAGAAGCTAACATCAACGCCACAGGCAAACCTTTCGGCGGCGCTCGGTAAAACTGGAACCATGAGTGTCGGAGGTAAGGAAGTTACGGTTACGTCGAGTGACACCTTGTCCGATGTGGCCAGCAAGATTAACGCCTCCGGCGGAGATGTCACCGCGAGTTTGCTGAATGGCGGAGAAGGGCGAGTCTTTATAACGTTGACGGGGAAGTCGCCTGGCGCAGCAAACCGTATCGACTTGAAGGATACTTCCGGAACCGTCCTTGCTGACCTCGGACTTCTCTCTACATCCATTCGTCAAGGGATCACGGACGGTGCGGTATCGAACGGCACCGTCGATCGAACCGCTAAACTCAGTACGGCGTTTGACCTTTCGGGAACCACGACGGTAAAGCTCAACGGCGTGGATGTTTCAATCGACGCGGCAAACGACACGATCGATACGCTGGCCACTAAACTGAGCGCGGTTCCCGGAATCACGGCTACAGTTGTCAGTGCCACCGAGATGGGCCGTACGGTCTACCGATTACAGGTCTCAGGTAGCGGGGCCACCCCGACGTTTGGCGCTGAGGGCGATGTGTTCCAGAAACTTGGCATTCTTAAGCGCGATAGCGAAATCATTACTGCGCAAGATGCCCTGTTCTCTCTTGATAGTTTGGCGCTTTCAAGTGCTTCCAATAATGTCACCACCGTGGTGCCAGGGGCGACGATTACTCTCGCCGCAGCCGACAAGACTACTCCGAAGACCAGTACGCTTAACGTTGTCCGCGATACTGATCAAACAAAAGCGGCGATCAAGGCCTTCATGGATGCCTATAACGGCATACTTGACTTCGTTAAACAGCAAAGCCAGTTCGACCCCGAAACCTTTGATGCCGGGCCTCTATTTGGCGACTCAACAACCAGTATCGTTGAAGATCAAATCAGTAATCTGCTCTTTAATACGGTCCCGGGAGTTGATCCGACTTTTAGTAATCTCTCCCAACTTGGGTTTAGCATTGGCACCGATGGTCGGATGACGTTGAACGAAACGATGTTGATGAGCGCCATCGATAAGAACTCCGATTCAGTGGCCAAGTTACTTCAAACCGCCGGAACGGCAACCGGGGACGGGCTCTCGTACATTTCGTCAGGTAGTAGTACATTGGCTTCCGGAACTTTGGCGTACACGGTCAACATTACGCAAGCCGCCACCAAAACCATCCTGACGGCGATGGAAGTACAAGAAAGTCCTACGGCGTCCGATGAAACATTGACCTTTGATGGCACGATGTTTTCGGGTACACCCGTAAATCTCTTGATTCCGTCGGGAACTTCTTCCGCTGGCGTAGCTGACCTCATCAACAACAACGCCAAGCTCAAAGAGCTGGTTGAAGCGAAGGTTGTTAACGACCGCCTGGTTATAGAGTCGAAGCGGTACGGAGCCGGGAGTAACTTTACTGTTGCGAGCACGGTGCCAGCCGGAATTGATAGTACAGGACTCGGGACATCCGGTCAGTCCACGGTAGTGGCAGGGCTAGATATTCAGGGCACGATCAACGGCGAAGCCGCTACCGGTACGGGCCAATACCTGACGGGAAACATTGATAACGCCAAAACTAATGGTCTTCAGATTCTTTACACGGGAACATTGACCGGTGACGTAGGAGCAATCGCAGTCACGAAAGGCATCGCAAGTCGAACCTTTGACCTCCTTGAAACATTCTTGAATGGATCGAAATCTTTGTTCACCGCAAATGATGAATCACTTCAAACGCAAATCGATGATCTCAGCACAAGTATTACCGATCTCAGCTCTCGACTGAGCCTAAAGGAGTCCGCACTAAGGATGAAGTTTGCGAATATGGAAGCCGCCATCTCTAAGGCGCAATCCCAGGCATCGCAGATGAGATCACTGACCGCGAAGAACTCCTAATTCGTTTAGCCCGTGAGAAAGTGGCGAGACGCCTTAGTTACGTCGAAGGATTGCTTCTTGCTGGAATAGGCGTAAGACAAACGCATAACCGAGTACGGCTAACCCCAAATTCTGGAGGGAGGGAATCACCACCGCACCCAGCGTGAGCTGCCCCAGGAGGGCCTCGCGTAAACCCATCGCCGTGTTAAGAACAGGCACCCACACGATTGCGGGATTGGCCCCGAGTTCGGTAAAGCTAATCACCTGGCTGAAGACGGCGGGCATGATGACAATGAAGCCCGCGACCGTCAAGTAGGTCTGGGCTTCGCGCATCGTTCGGGCCCACGAAGATACGGCCAATAGGGCGGCGGCAAACCATAGAACGAGGCTAAAGATTAACGCCGCAATACTAAGCCAAGTAACAAGATTGGAATGGCCTACAATAGCGGCAAGGTCTGTCGATCCCGGCATGCGCAACAAGGCCGCTAAAATGATCCCTCCCACCGAAGCGAGACAACTCAAGGCGCACACGCCAACTAGCGCCAAGTACTTGCCCATCGCCACCGATTGGCGCGAGACGGGAGCCGTAAGAAGGGTCTCCAGGGTCCCGCGCTCTTTCTCGCCTGCCACCAGGTCGGCGGCGGTCCCCACGCCGCCGTAGAACGCCCACATGACGATCAGGTACGGCAACATGCCCACGAGCCCCATCGCCGCCGCTCCGGTCTTCTCGGCGACATCGTAGGGTCGCAAGCGCACCGGTTCCGCCAGCTCGCCGGAAAGATTTAGGGTGATGAATCGGGCCCGAACCGAGGCTAAATTAAGTTGACTCACGACTTCGCGCGCCACCCCAAGACCAATACTACTACGCGGGTTTCGTGAGTCAAAGGTAGCGCGAACTTGGGCCCCACCAGTGACGAGTTGTTGCGAGAATCCCGCTGGAAACGTAAGGACAGCGGCGATATCACCTTTCTTTAGGGCGGCTTGGGCCAGGGCAGTTGTGGCGTAATTCGTGGCACGCAGCTCCTTAGCCGTCGCCAATGCGGTGGCGATCAAATTCGGTTCGCCCTCGTTTACCAGCCCGATCTTTACCTGGACCTGCGCTTTCTTGACGCTCTGGTTCAGGCCTCCAAAGAGGACCACCATAAAGAGGACCAAGACGAGCGGCATGACAAACGCGCCGATGACAACCCGCCGATCACGCATGACCTCGCGCCATTCCTTTCGAAAAATTGGTCCGATACCGTTCATTCGCCCATCCCCCGTTGGTAGCCAATCGTGCGCAGAAAGCTCTCTTCCATCGTGCGGGAGTCGGTCGAGGCGCGCAGTGCCTCGGGGGTGCCCACCGCGCAGATGCGGCCTTCATGCAGCACAGCAACCTCGTCGCACAGCCGATCCACCTCGCTCATCACATGGGTACTCAGCAGAACCGTGCGACCGGCTTCGCGTACGTCTTCAATCCACTCCATCACGGTTTGCGCGGTGACTACGTCCAGTCCGCTGGTCGGCTCATCAAAGATCAGGACGGGCGGGTCGTGCAGCATCGCCCGGGCGATGGAGACCCGTTGCTTTTGCCCCGTTGAAAGTTGGTCGCAGAGTCGATCCGCAAACGGTGCTAGGTTCAAACGATCCACGAGGGCTTCAATTCGATCGCCCAGCACCGCGCCTTGAAGGCCATTGAGTTGCCCAAAGCAAGCCAGCATCTCGCGGGGGGTGAGACGACCGAATACGGCAGTGGACCCCGAAACAAACCCGAGCGATCGCCGAACCTCGGTGGGCTGAGTCGCGACGTTGTAACCCTGAACCGAGGCAACGCCCTGATCGGGCGTGATTAACGTGGCCAAGATGCGGAGGCAGGTGGTTTTGCCGGCGCCGTTCACCCCTAGCAGGCCAAAAACCCGACCCGGTTCGGCCGTGAAAGAGACGTCCTTCAGGGCCGCCACCGGATGGCGGTCGGTGCCGGCGAAGGTCTTGGTTAAGTGATCCGCGCGAATCATCGAATTAGGCGCTCCGACCGTCTTCTACGCGGATCGCCGGGTGAACTTCCGTGATGAAATCGAGTCGCTGCAGGTTAACCATCGCCTTTTGGAACTCGCTTTCCTGGCACGGATGGGTGAGAAATACCATCTCGCCGAACCCGTCCGGGAGGGGGCGCATCTCCATCGCGGCCAGTGAGACCCCGAAGTTGCCCAGGACGGTCGCCAGCTCACCGAGTGCGCGCGGACGGTCTTGAACCTGAACGCGGAAGCAATACCGGGTGATCAGCAGGTCAATCGGCGCGGTCTGAATATCGCCTTCGCCGTAGGGAATTGCGCTGCCCGAGCCCTCCACCACCAAGTTCCGGCAGATATCAATGAGATCGCCCATCACCGCCGACGCGGTGGGGTTTGCCCCCGCGCCCCGCCCGCTAAACATCAAATCGCCGACAAAATCGCCATTCAGCCAGAGGGCGTTGTAGACCCCGTTGACGCTAGCCAGGGGGTGCGCCTTGGGAATCATCGTCGGATGGACGCGCACTAGGATCCGCTTGTCCGGTAGGGCTTCGACGATGCCCAGTAGCCGGATCCGGTAGCCCAGGCGGTCGGCGTAGCCCATCGCCTCGCGGGTGACGTGCCGGATGCCTTCGCGGTGGATGCCCTCCAACGGAACTTGCTGGCCAAACGCAATGCTGGCCAGGACGGCGATTTTGTACATCGTGTCGAATCCGTCGACATCGTTGGTCGGATCAGATTCGGCGTAGCCATGCGCCTGGGCCTCCTTCAGCACGTTGGCAAAATCGGCCCCTTCGTCGGCCATCTTTGTCAAAATGTAGTTGGTGGTGCCGTTCAGAATCCCCATCATGCGCAACACTTCGTTGCCCGCCAATTGGTGCTTCAGGGGTTGGACGAGGGGGATTCCCCCGCCCACGGCGGCTTCATAATGGAGATCAAGGCCGAGGGATCGGGCCAGCGAAACGAGGCGCGAGCCGTGCTTGGCCATTAATTCCTTGTTCGCGGTGACCACGTGCTTGCCGTTTCGCAAGGCGCGCTCCACCAGAGTGGCGGCCGGGTCGATGCCGCCGATCAGCTCGATGACGACGTCGATCTCGGGGTCGTCCACGATCGACCCTAGGTCGGTCGTGAGCATGCTGGGTGGCACGGTGACGTCCCGTTCCTTCAGGACGTCCCGAACGCCGATACGGGTGACCTGAAGTTGGCGACCCGCCTTCCGCGTGATCATATTGAGGTTGTCCTCCAACATGCGGAACGTGCCCGAGCCCACCGTGCCTAACCCAAGAATGCCGATTCGTACTCGCGTGTCCATAGGAAATGTCTAGGCAATATAAAGGAGCGGCTCGCCAGGTTGCACCAGCTGGCCGCCCTCGGCAAGGATTTCTGTGATGGTGCCGGCGACGGGCGCGGTGATTTCGTTAAACACCTTCATCGCCTCAATCAAACCGACGACATGGCCCGCACTCACCACATCACCGAGCTTGACGAACGGCGGCGTACCGGGGCTGGATGCCCCGTAGAAGATCCCGATCATTGGACTAGAGACGGGAGTGCCTTTCGGCACTTCGAGCGCCGGGCTAGGCGCCGCGACCGTCACCGGCGGAGCGGGTTCGGGTTCTCCCGTGGGGGTGGTCACATGGACCGAGCCCGCCAAAGTTGGGGCATTACGACTGAACGCAACGGAGCCCTCGGCGGTGGCCCAGAAAGCTTCTTGGAGGCCAAACTCATCCATCAGCGAGGCCAAGTCGGCCATTTGGCGTTGAAGATCGGTCACGACGGCAGATTCTAGCTCAGAAAACCCTTTGCGGGCTTAGGGTTCGACGGTAGGACCGGGATCCCAACCCTGTTGCTTCGCCTGCATCAGCACGGCGAGGTCCATGTCTTGCTCGACCAAAATCTGGCAGCTCAAGCGAAACTCGCCCAGAACGCCATCCTCTACGAGGCATGCCCGCTCGGAATCTCCCATCGGCGGTTCGACGCTGGAGAAGACCACTTTGCAGGTCGTGCACCGCGCCTTTCCGCCGCAACGGTGACTCACATCAATGCCGTTCCGTTCCAGCGCGTTAACAAGCTTTTCGCCCGCATTCGCCTTAAAGGTCCCAAAGTCTTCGACGATTAACTTGTATTCCGACATCTGATGTAATCCCAACGCTTTTTTGCGGACCTAGGCTACCTGTTCGCAATGCCGGGTACACCTGGCCCCATGATCAATGAATCGCGCCTCGTCGCGTTGTTTCGCGGGTTGATTGAGATCAATTCGCCGTCCCTCGCCGAAGCGGACGTCGTTGCCTTTACCAAGGACTATCTCATCAAGGCCGGGCTTGACGTGGTGGAGGACGATGCGGGATCGCGGATTGGTGGCAACGCAAACAACTTGGTGGTCACCTTGCCGGCGAATGCCCCCGGTCGGCCCAGGATTTTCCTATCCGCCCATTTTGATACCGTAGAGCCAACGGAAGGGCTTGTTTTGCTGGAGAAAGACGGGGTGTTCCGCCCGTCTACCGACACGGTACTCGGCGCGGACGACAAAGCCGGCATGGCTCCTGCCATCGAGGCCACGTTGACCCTAAAGGAATCCGGACTGCCCCATGGTGACGTCGTGCTGCTGCTTTCTGTAGCCGAGGAGATTGGCTTGAAGGGAGCCGATGCGTTGCGGATCGAGGACTTGAACTTGGACTACGGGTTTGTGTTGGACACCGGACCGCCCGTCGGCTCATTCGTGACGCGCACGGCGACCCACGATAAGCTAGACGTCACGATTCACGGACGTCCGGCCCACGCAGGGAAGGATCCCGAGAATGGGATCAACGCCATCGTGGTGGCGGCGCACGCAATCTCCGGGATGCGCGTGGGGCGCATCGACTCGGAAACCACGTCAAATTTGGGCATCATCAAGGGTGGTTCGGCGGTGAATGTGGTCTGTCCACTGGTCCAAATCAAGGGCGAGGCCCGGAGCACGAACGTCGCCACGTTGGACGCCCAGATTGCCCATATGATCCAGCGATTCGAAGCGGCAGCCCGGGAGTTTGGCACCACTGTCGAGATCGAGCACAAACGGCACTACGGTGCGTACAACATCTCGCCGGAGGCACCGGTGGTGCTCGTCGCCCAGGCCGCCAGCCGCGCGCTCGGGTTCGATCCCGTCCTGCGCACTACGCTCGGAGGGAGTGACGCGAATGTTTATAACGCGAAAGGATTGCCGTGCGTCGTCGTGGCGACCGGCATGAACAAGATTCACACCCACGATGAGTTTATTCTTCGCGATGACCTCATCGCGACCGCAAAGCTTGCCTATGAAATTCTGCTACAGGCCCAAAACGTTGATGCTTGAAGTTCCCACGCAATCGTGCTATAGTCTAGTATTGAGAGGGTTAACGGGTTAGACGTGGGCCTTCGTGTTGGAGTCAAGGATGAATAAAATACTTAGCCTGGCCTTCGCGGCCGCATTCGTCGCTTTCGGCGCCGTGAGCGCCAACGCCCAGGAGTCGAAGCCGCTCGGCCTCACACTCCGTGCCGGTCTCTTCTGGCCGTCGGAGCGCTATACGCGCGACCGCTCAAGCGAACAGTGGTTTGCCTTCGGTGTGGAGTACAAGCTCCCGGGTCTGAAGCAACCGGCCGTAATGGCCAAGTACGGCGGAGATTTCAGCATCTCGCTGGACTACTTCAACAAGAGCGACTTCTCGAACGTCCCCGTGCTGTTGAACTACACCGGCAAGATGAATCAGCTCTATTACGTCGTGGGTGCGGGCGTGGGCTTCACCAAGAAAGAGAAGCCGCTGGGTGGTACTCAGTCCAATACGTCCTTTGCTTACCAGCTAGGCGTCGGCTACGAGTTCAGCACCAAGACCCCGGTCTTCGCAGAACTGAAGTACATCGGCTCCACTCAGACGAAGCTCGCGGGCTTTGGCGTGTTTGGCGGCGTTCGCTTCTAAATCTAACTCAACGAAGGTTGACCAACGGGGCGACACGGGCATTAGCCTGGGTCGCCCCGTTTAACCTGCGAGTCCTACGAGGAATGGCCGATTGAGTGAACCTCTTGGGTCGAAAAGCGTCAGGGCTGTTTGTCATGGCTATCCTGACGGGAGCACACCGATTGGAGCAACGCCGACGGCGCGAAGAAACTTCAGAGCAAAGTCTGATTGAACGATGTCGCCGTCAAGACGCCGTTGCGTTCGGAATGGTCGTCGATGCGTATCAATCCCGCGTCTTTGGCTTCGTGCGTCGAATGGTGCGCGACGTTGAGGACGCTGAAGACGTCGCACAAGAAGTATTCATTCGGGCATTTCAAGCCTTCGATCGATTCGATGGGCGTTCCAGCCTTCGCACCTGGCTGTTTCGGATTGCCTATAATCTCTGCGTCGACCGGGCGCGTCGATCCGATCGCCAAGGGCTTACCCAGACCATCGAGGGTAGCGACGTTGATGATGAGCCGATTGAGTTTGCCGACCACCGATGGAACCCCGAGCAGGTCTCCCTCACAACGGAACTAAGCCTGCATGTTGAGGATGCGATCGCGAGAATGAGCGAAAAGCTCCGAACCGTGCTCCTGCTCCACGACCGCGAAGATTTGACTTACGAGGAGATTGCCCTCGCCGTAAGTGTGCCCGTTGGTACGGTGAAAAGCCGTCTCTTCCTTGCCCGTGCTTTCCTTCAAGACCAACTTTCCGGTTACCTCCACGAGGTTTCACAATGAGCCAACCGACCGATTCCACCAACATGAAGCAGCTGGACGAAGCCCTCAACTCGCCAGGTCAGTTGGGCGTGCGCCAACTCGTCGGGCAACTTCCGGAGGACGTCCCTAACCTCGTATGGCGCAGCCGGTTAAATGAGCGTCTCGCCCAGTCCCAACAGCAATCCCGTCGACGTCGTCTTGTTCTTCGGGTGAAATGGGGCGGCTTTGCCGCAACGGCGGGGTTGGCCGCCACCATGGGGCTGATATTGCTATCGCGACCGGCGATCACACCCGCCCTCGACGTCAGCCAAGAGCCCGGAATCGAGGCCGCCATGATCACCGCGCACCGCGAAGCCGATTCGGCGATGGACGTGAGTAGCGCCACGGTGAGCGAGTCCTTCGTTGCTCATCGGAGCAAGGCCGAAACTCCGCCATTCCAATGGTCGGAAGCCGATTTGGAGGCCCTATGATGACCAAATTCGGTACTGGATTGGTACTAGCATTCCTGGCCACCGCCGTCATGGCTCAGGTAGCTCCCAGCAATCAGAGCGCCGGAAAGCGACGCCTTCAGGCTTCGCTGGTGGCGAGCGAAACCTTGACGTACGCCGGAACTCGGACGGTCGAGATCCGTCACGACGGAGAACTACGTAAGAACGTGGAAGTGATCACCGCGGCGGGTGGACGAACGCGTACCGAATTCGCGCCGGGCTCGGACTGGGCGGGGCAGATCATCATTGAGCGGGGCGGAAAGCGGTACCACTATTTTCCCGAATCCAACGAGATCCACGCTTTGCCGCCGCGTCGGGACGAGGCGCGCACTCGCCTGATGCGCAACTTAAACGACGGCCAAAAAGTGGGATTGCGCCTGGAAATGGCCCCGGGCGGACGGGTAGCCGACCGCGACACCACGCTGATTACGCTCAGAGACCGTCGAGGCAATGTGGTCCAGCGCGTGTGGACTGACCGCGAAACGAACCTACCGCTGAAACGAGAGCTGGTGGGGCCGCTGGGCTCGGTCGTGGGCCGATTTGAGTTCACTCGCGTCAACTACCACCCGCGGATTGATCCGGCAGATTTCGAATGGAACCGTAAGGGCGTGACGCTGCTGACGCCGCGTGACTTGCTAATGCGAGCAGGCAAGCAAGCGGGGATGCGTCCCTTCCGTCTTCCGGCAGATACCCCGTTCCGCTTAGAAGCGGTACGAGTGCTACGGGTCGCGGGATCCTCGGCGATCGCCCAAATCTACTTTGGCCCGGGCGGGCGCGTCACGCTGTTCCAGGTGCGCGGTCAAATTAACTCGGCCCGGCTTCGGCGCCTTGCGGGGAACGGTATCACGGCCTACACATGGGTCGTAGACGACACCTCTCTTGCGTTGATCGGAGACGCCGAAGAGCCCGTTCTAAGGCAACTGGCCCAGCGAGTCTTCCGGTAAGGAGCGACGCAATGCCCGGGACGTTGCGTCTTGAGGGCCGTTTGGGACGTCATAATCAACTGTAGTGCCTCCACGCGTCCGGCCTCGTAGGAGCTGGCGAAAATTAAAAATCGCAAGCATTCTGTTTTTCGTGCTGTCCGTTGGGCTGCTCGGTGCTGGCTACGCGTATTGGGTGCGAGAGCTCAATGCGGCGCAAGTCAAGCTACCGCGCCTCGAGAACTTTCGTCGAGACCTGAGCACACGGAGTACCGAAATCCTCTCCGTCGACGGTCAGGTGCTGTTTACGATGGCCGCCGAGTTCCGGGAGCCGATCCGGATCACCGACGTGCCCCAGATCGTGAAGGACGCCACCCTCGCCGCCGAAGACCGCCGCTTCTATGAGCACCAGGGCATTGACCCGATTGCGGTGGGACGGCAGATGTTCACGAACGTCCGGGAGCGCCGAATCGCCGGCGGCGCGAGCACACTCACAATGCAGCTAGCCAAGCGGCTGGCGGGGGACGACGACAAAACGTTCCGCCGGAAGATCGATGACATGGCCCTCGCGGTGCTGATTGAGCGCCGTTACACCAAAGACGAGATCCTTGAGATGTACCTAAACCAGGTCTTCTACGGATCGCAGGCGTACGGCATACAGGCGGCCGCTGACGTCTACTTTGGCAAAAGCCTAAAGAAACTTACCGTCGCCGAAGCGGCACTTTTATCACGATGCGTGCGTCTCCCGAGCCGGGAGAATCCGTTCGCCAATCCCGAGCGCGCGGTGATGAACCGCAACGTGGTCTTGCGTGTGATGCGCGATGACGGCAAGATCGATCAAGCCACGCTGGAGAAGGCGCTGGATGAACCACTTCGCCTAAAGCCGCGCTCCCGAAAAGGGGTGTCGTCGAATAAAGTGGCACCGTACTTCGTGGACTACGTGCTCGACTTCATCCGCCGCGAGTTGCCCCAAGTAGATTTTGAGCAAGGCGGGTACCGGATCGAGACGACGATCAACCTGAAGTACCAACGCGCGGCCGAAGACGCGGTAGAAAAGCTACTTCGCGAGTACCGGCGCTCCAAAGTACGGACCGGAGCCTTCCTACTCATGGATCGCGACGGTCGTATCTTAGCGATGGTCGGGGGCGGCAATTACGAACGAAACCAGTTCAATATGCTCACTCAGGGCCGTCGGCAACCCGGCTCCAGCTTCAAACCGCTGGTGTACGCCATGGCCTTCGAGCGGGGCGCGCTCTCGCCGATGGACCGGCTAAGCAACGACCGATTTACCTGGACTAACCCGGATAGCGGAGAAGTTTGGGCCCCCAAGAACTCTAGCGGACGGTATGGGGGCATGGTTACGGTGCAAACGGCGATTGCGGCTTCGCTAAACATGCCCGCGATCCGCGCCTTGGAGCGGGTGGGGGCCAGGCCATTTGTCGAATACGCCCACCAGGTGTATGGCATCACCAGCGATCTAGATCCCGTGCTGCCACTTGCGTTGGGGGCTACTGCCTTGCGGCCGGTGGAGCTTGCGCAAGCCTACAGCGTCTTTATGCGCTTGGGCGACCGGGTGACTCCGTTTGGGGTGACCCGCGTCACCGCCCCCGACGGGGGTGTGGTGATGGAGTACCTCCCCAATATTCGGGGGAACGTGATGGGCCGCGTCTCCGCGGAATCCATGGATGGCCTGCTTCGGCAGGTAGTCGTCGGCACGGGCGGTACGGCACGACGCGCGGGGGTCATCGTGAACGCGCGGGGTAAGACCGGGACGACATCGGACAACCGGGATGCTTGGTTCATCGGCTACACCGACCAGTTCCTGGGCCTTGGGTGGATTGCCAACGAGGTCCCTGGCCCACGCAAGGTTGGTTGGCGCTACGAGCCGATGTCCTCCAGGGTGTTCGGCGGTACCGTGACCATCCAAATGTGGACTAACGTGCTTCGGGTAGCCCAAAAGCTTTCCGGGGAACAACCTTCCAAGCGTTCTTACTCGATGAAACGCGCCCCCGTTGCGCCCCCGACTGATGCCACCGTCGTTGAAGATGGGACCGAGGACCTGCCCGTGGCGGACGCGGGGACCGCCCCCCCGACCGAGACCCCGAGGGACGAGACGCCTGCCGAAGCTGGAACCAGCAACGGCAATAGTCCCGATTCCCCAGAAAGTCCGACGCCTCGCGAGCCGACACGAAAGCCCCCGGAGCGACCCACGTCGCCGCCCAAGGAAAATGAAAGCCTGAGCGTGAGCGTGACGGTTTGCGCGGACTCTAACGAGTTAGCCAACGCCAGTTGCCCCGAACAGGTCGTGTCATCCTTCCGTCGAGGGACCGAGCCCAAACGACGCTGTCACCTGCATCCCTAAGGCGATCCCAATGTCCGTCATCCACGAAAAAGTCACGCCGGCGATTGACGCCCGTGCCCTGATCTTTCCGATCGTTCTGGGCATCGGGCTGTTGGCGCTATTTGTTCGGCTGTGGTTTCTCCAGGTCGTCCAAGCCGAAGCCCTCAGCGAAAAAGCGGAGGCGACGCGAAGGACGGTCGTCGAAAAGCTAGCGCCTCGGGGGATGATCGTGGATCGTAAGGGCCGAGTCCTGGCGGGAGTTCAGTCGGACATCGTGGTCACGGCCGAGCCGCGCACGGTCTTGCGCGCTCCCGAAATCTTACGGACCGTGGCGCAGCTACTCGGGAAGGACGCCGCTGACATCAAGGCGCAGTTGGAGGACAACGAGTGGCGTCCGTACGTACCCACTCCGATCGCCACGGGCGTTCCCCTTGAGATCGCAACCCGCCTTGCCGAAGCCGCTACGGCGTTGCCCGGGATTGCGGTGGAAGGCTCCCCGATCCGACGCTACGCTGACCCAGCCCTGTACTCGCACGTCCTGGGTTACGTCGCCACGCCAAACGAGCGCGACGTCACGCGACTCCGCGAGAAAGGAGTCGATCCGGCGGCGTATGTGGGCAAGCTCGGGCTGGAGTACGTATACGAGACGTCACTCATGGGCGTCCCGGGTAAGGACATCATTGAAGTTGATGCCCGCCGCCGGCCGCTGCGCCGGGTTCAGTCCGACAACGCGATTCCCGGGGACCGACTGGTACTCGCCCTGGATGCGGACCTGCAACGCACCGCATACGCATTGCTGGAGGGCCGGAAAGGCGCTATCGTCGCGATCGATCCCCGCGATGGCGGCGTCCTCTGTCTGGCCAGTTCTCCCGGCTACGACACCTCGCTGTTCCTCGGCGGCATCTCGACTAAGGACTACGCGCGGTTGCGGGATGATCCCGCCAAGCCGCAGATTGCGCGGGCCATCGCCACGGGCTATGCCCCGGGTTCCACGTTCAAAATCGTCACGTCATTGGCCAGCCAACTTGCGGGGCAGTTCAACCCGAACGAGAGCATCAATTGCCCCGGCTACTACGCCATCGGTAATCGGCGCATGAAATGCATGAGCCGTCACGGCGCGATCTCGTTTCACCGAGCCATGACGAAGTCATGCAACACGTTCTTCGCCACCCTTGCCGTACGGGCCGGGCCGGAAAAAATGCGCGAGGCCGCGAAGCTTTTGGGGCTAGGGCAGCGAACCGGAATCGACTTGATTGGTGAGAGCCGGGGCATCGTGCCCACCGAAGAGTGGATCCAGCGGTGGCGCAAACCGCCAGTTTGGTACGGCGGTGACACGGTGAACTTCGCGATCGGTCAAGGCGAAGTCTCGACCACACCTCTTCAGATGGCCCACCTGATTGCGATGGTGGCGAACCGAGGGCATGGCTTTGAGCCCCACTTGGTGAAGGGAACGATTGCGCCCGGAGCGCGGGCGGTTCTACTTCCCAAAGCCCTAGTTCCCAATCAAGTTCCGCAAGTCCCGGCCGCGTTTTGGGATCGGTTGCACGAAGCCCTCGGTTCAGTAGTGCGGGAAGGTACGGCGCGGGCGGCGGCGGTACCCGGCATCGCGGTTGCGGCCAAGACGGGTTCATCGGAAAACCGGCAAAGCCGGCATACCCACAGCTGGCTGGTGGCGTTCGCGCCGATTGGGCGCCCAACGATTGCGATCGCGGTGCTCATCGAGAACGCGGGACACGGTGGGGAAGTGGCCGCGCCGATCGCGGGCAAGATTTTGCGTCAAGCGCTCCTACCGCCGGTCGCTAAGCCAGAGCCTCAGCCCGGCGGCAAAGGCGTACTCGCCTCGCGACCGGCCGACCGGAACCTTTCGGCCGAGATCAATGCGCGGCCCGCTTCGGCCCCATTACCTACGGCGCGATAGGCAATGGCGCATCGGTCAGCGACTCGCGCGGCCAATTCCATCGCGGCACGGGCGTCGGTTGGGCCTTCGCCGCCAAACTCGCTAGGAGGCATCGTCGACGCGGCCTGACGCACGCGCGGCAACGTGTCGATCCGGTACCGCTCAAGGCCCCCGAGGGCGGGCTTCAGCAGATCAACCTGCGCTTGTGGGTCGGTCTGACGCTCCGCTAAGGCCAACCGGGCCCGGAACGTGGCGGTCGGGACTAACTCGGGAATCGCCCGAATTTGAAAAACCGGTAGCGATTCCACGGCAATCAGGCGATTCGCGGCCGCCTGCAGGGCCACTTCGTCGCGTTGTTGGAGGGCAAAGTCCAGCAGCATCTCCAGCGAGGGAAGGTTATTGGGGTCCATCGCCAGTCCTCGGCGTAGGGCATCCTCGGCGGCGTTCACGTCCCCTTGCTCCATGGAGGTCCGGGCAATTGCGCGGAAATAGCGGGGAGATGGCGCGAGGGCAACGGCATCCTTCAATCGTACGAGACGGGTCGCCGGTTGGGCGGCATCGGGGCCATACAGGGCCATCAGGTAGGCGGCTTCGCCGTCGCGTTGGGCGAGTCCGTTTACCCGACGCGTGAGGTCGCCAAGTTGCTCCGCGTTGGCCGAACCCTGGGTGACCAAACCAACAAACTGGGCTTTCGTCGCCTCATCCAGCCCAAAACGGATCAGCGCGAACGGCAGTAAGACCGACATCGCAAACGCGCCACTGAGGCGGATTCCTCGCGTGAGGAGCTCCGGCGAAAGGGCGTCCCTTGACCACATCAGCCCAATTCCCATTAGCCCAAACAAGCCAACGGCGAAGCCAAACTGGTAGAGATCGCTGTCCACAAGGTTGTGGGCGAGGGCGGCGGTGACCCCCGCAATGGCCGCCCAACGCAACAGTCGGCGGTCCAAGGGTTCGCCCCTCGTGCCGGGCAAGGTCTCGCGATACCAGACCAAAATGCCGATCAGCAACAACACTAACGCGACGGGGGATGCCTCAGCCGCAATTTGGAGGTAGCTGTTATGGGCGAGGATCGTACTGGTCACAAGACCCGGCTTTGCCGATCGGAACCGGAAGGTGCCGGGTCCCGAACCGGTGGGTAATTCCTTGGTAAGGGCAATTGCGGTCCGCCACAACTGAAGCCGAAAACCCGCCGATTGCGATTGCGTGGCTTGGCTATCCACCACTCGGCTGAGGACGCCTCCGCTAGGGCCACCTGGAACCGAGCCATTGGCGGCGCGGGGCGGCGTCATTTGCAATCCAACCACCAGTAGCGTGACCACTAGCAATGGACCGAGGAGGCGTACGGATCGCGCGCGACCGATAATGACACTGACGAGGACAAGGATCACGAGGCCCACCGCGCCGGCTAGGAAGGAACCCCGCGACTGGCTGAGTACCAACGCGAACCCAATTAGGCTGGCGCTGGTCGCGGCAGCAAGGGCCGCCAGGCGTTCCGAGGTCAGCAACAAGCCGAGGGCGGGGAAGAGGCCGAGCAACAGCATGCCGCCCAAGGCGTTCTGGTTCACCCAACCCGCGAAAATGCGCCACGTCGGATCGATCGCCCGCATCGTCCCGTACTCCGCGATGCCCCGCAGGGCCGTGACCGTACAGCCCGCTACCAAGGCGGCCGCCAGCCAACGCGGGCCATTCTCGCGTCCAGCCGTGGCGACGATGGCCGGCAGAATGAGGATCGCCGCTGTCCACTCTAGCCACACGGCTAACGAAACGCTGCGGTACTGCGAAAATGTGAGGGTGACCGACGCCACCAAGAGAAAACCCCCAAGGGGGGCCAGTAACCGCGCGCTGGGCAACGGCACTACCCGGCGCAGGGCGAGGGCCAAGCCAATAGACAGCAGGGAAATCAGCGCGAGGAGGCCGTGGGTGAGGAGCGGCAGTTCGGGTGCGCCCTGGAGGGCCGCCAGCCAGGTCGAGGTACCCGGCACCAACGGCTGGGTGTCAACGGCAATCTGACCGCCGATAATCGGGGCTAGGAACAGCCCCAGCGCGACCGGTAACCAACGCGCATTGCCCAGGGCTTTCACCGCTTCACCATCCGGCCTACGGCGTCCCAGCCATTCTTCGCCAAGAATAGCCCCGCGCGAGTGCCCAGCGCGAGGGCGGCAAAACCGTACAGTCCGGGACGCAGCAGCCAAGGTGATTCATTGAGTTGGTGCTTCACGTAATACCGAAACATCGAGCGATGGAACCGAATAATCATGCGGTTCGCGGCCCGATCCGTCGACCGTCCGATCGCGTGGGTGATCACCCCGTCGGGCACGTAGACCACGCGGTACCCCGCCGCGCCCGCGCGTTTGCAATAGTCCACGTCCTCACAATACATAAAGAAGGAGGGATCGAGCCCGCCAATCTGGTCAATCAACTCGCCTCGGGCGACGAGCGCCGCCCCCGATACCCAGTCCACGTCACGCACGCTGGCGTGGTCCCAATCCTGCATCAGGTAATCACGCGTGTAGTGATTCTTCGGGAACAGCCGACCAAAGAACGTGTTGCGAAACGCCGCCGCGACCGGATTTGGAAATGTGCGACAACTGAACTGAAGGGAACCGTCCGGGTTCAGTAGTTTAGGCCCCACTACGCCGGCTTTCGGGTTCGCTTCCAAAAAGTGTACCAAGGCCCGTAGCGCGCCCTGATGGACAATCGTGTCGCTGTTCAGTAGCATACCATGGTGCCCTCGGCGTTCCTTCAGCGCGAGGTTATGTCCGCCGGTAAATCCCAGATTAGTAGTTTGCGCAAGCAATCGAACCTCGGGAAACTCGATCGCAACCATCATGGCCGACCCATCCGCCGAGGCGTTGTCTACCACCAAGGTCTCGAAGTTGGCTTCGTCCCGCACCTCGCGCAGGCTTTGCAGGCACGCCCGTAAGTCCTCGCAGGTGTTCCAGCTGCAGATCGTCACGCTTAGATCAAAATCCGGCATGGTATCCCCTAGCCCGAATAAACGCCCCGACGTACAGCAGGGCCTTTATCCCCGGGTGAAACCATCGCGACTGCGGTGAAGGCGGATGCTTGGCCCAGTACCGGGCGAGTGAACGGTGAGATTCCCAAATCATGCGCGGGCGAACTTGTCGCGTGCTGGCCCCTCCCAGGTGTCGCACGACCACCGATGGATCGTACCAACACGGGTGGCCGACTTGCGCCAGTCGCCACAGCAGATCCACTTCGTTAAAGAATATTGGGAACTGGGGGTCAAAGGGCGCAGCAGGGTTGCCGACTTTGGCTAAGGCCGATCGACGGAATAAAAGAAAGGTCCCCATGGGTTGGGGCACCCACTGGGCGACGGTGTAGTTCAAGTCGTGCCGTCGATACGCATCCCACGCCGAACCTGGCCGACGGGCAGCAATTCCGAGGGCATCGCCGAGTACGCCACGGTAGGTCGGAAATCCACGAACGCTGGCTTGAGTCTGCCCGTCATGGCCTACGAGACGGGCTGCGACGGCCCCCGCCGTGGGTTGAGCGTCAAAGGCTATGAAGGCGCGGTCAAGGGTGCCGTCAAGGACCTCGGTGTCGGGGTTAAGCGTTAGGATCGCCTCCGTGGTGCAGACGGCAAAGCCAAGATTATTGCCGGCCGCATAGCCCGTATTAATACCGGGTTCAATCAGGGTGACGGTGGGAAATTGTTGCCGCACCATGGCCGCGCTCCCATCCGATGATGCGTTATCGACCGCAATAATACTTTGCCCCAACTTGGCCGGGTATTTGTGGAGCGATTTGAGGCTAAATTCAAGCTGATCGCGGGTATTCCAGTTCACGATCACAATGCTTAACATGCGAAATTCTAGGTTACCAGAACGCAATTCTTGCGCCAATAAGCTCCAGTTTTACGCTATGCGGCCAATGTCTTAGGTTGACGAGCCAGAGAACTTACGGGTAGTTTAGGCTCTGAAGTCGGGGACCACTCGTATATCGAGGTGATCCCTAGGCACCTGAGGAGGGAGTTTGACGATTCGGACCAACGCCTTGTGGGCCTGCTTGCTCATGGCAAGCACAACGTATGCAGATTCGACCTATAAGGTCCGCGTGGGAGATTCGCTAGAAACGATCGCCCAGCGCAAGGGGATCTCTTCGAGAGATCTCCAGAAAGCCAACCCCCATTTAAAGCCGACGCGCATGCAGATCGGTGATACGGTGCGGATCCCGGTTAAGGGTCGTCGGAGCGCTCCGCTTTCTCCCAAAACCGCAACCATTAAAACGGCATCTAAGTTAGGACATGTGGTGGCCTCCGGTGACCGCGACGACACCATTGCCCGTCGTCACGGCCTCACCGTTGAGCAACTTCATCGACTGAACTCTGGTGTCCAGTGGAACCGCCTGAAGATTGGCCAACGAGTCGTGACGACTCGGCCACGTTCTAACGCTCCGCCTAAGGTTGCCAGGACGCCTCGATCAACTTCGGTCACCAAGGCCCGCACCGTGGCGGTGCGCGTCGGTGACACCGCCGACAGGATTGGTCGACGCGTTGGGCTCTCGGGTGAAGCGATTCGTCGGCTGAACCCGGGCGTCAAGTGGACTCGTCTCCAACTGGGTCAAGTTTTAGTGACCGGCAAGACCGTAGTCGCCCAGCGAAAGCCGGCGACATCGGCCCGGCCGATCAAGGCCACCCGGGTGGTCAAGCGCTCGGCAGCGACTCGTCCGACGGCGAGTCACTCGGCAAAGTACGTGGCCGGGGGTTCGTCCTCGGTGATTCTCCGCCAAGTGCCGTCGTCATCCGGAAAGCGGGTGGCGAAGCTCTCAGCCGGGACCACCGGTCGCGTGCTGGAACAACGCTCCGGCTGGGTCAAGCTTGCCTTCGCATCGGGTCGAGCCGGATGGGTTCGATCCGATTTATTGAAGGCCGGCAAGTCCGATGGGTTCCTTGTGAAGAGCACGCCCAGCGCGATCGCGGGCCGAAGCGCTTCGGGCCTTATCTCCAGCGCTAAGTCGTACCTCGGCGTGCGATACCGCTTAGGCGGGACGTCCCGCTCCGGCTTCGACTGCTCCGGATTCGTGGGGTTCGTCATGCGCAAGCACGGCGTGCGTTTGCCTCGTACCTCCAGCGAGCAATCGAGGGTAGGCGTTTCGGTGAGCAAGTCTCAGCTGCGCACCGGGGATTTGGTGTTTTTCCGGACAAACCGCGGCACCCGAATTAACCACGTCGGCATCTTCATCGGTGGTGGGCAGTTCATCCATGCCTCCAGCGGCGGTGGTCGAGTTCGGATTGACACGCTGCATGGGGGCTACTATCAAAGCCGCTACGCCACGGGCCGGCGCGTTTTGAAGGGTCGCTCAATCGCCAAGACGTTGCGTCCGCTGACAAAGTTGGTGGCTCAGCACGGCTCCATCGCTCTCGATCCGGAGCCTTCGACCGAAACCCCCGAAGTGGTGAATCCCACCACGGGGGCCGACGTCGCTAGCCCCTAGGGTGGGGCAACTAACCGGTACCCCCTTGCGCGGGAAGGGCAAAATCCGCCACAATACAGCCCGCACGGCCCGGTCGTCTAGTGGTTAGGATGCCGCCCTTTCAAGGCGGAGGTCACGGGTTCGAGACCCGTCCGGGCTACCAATTTCTCCCCCCTTCTCCCAGGGGGGGCGCGTACACCGTCCAGGCTACATTGGAAATCCCGTTCGTTAAGTGCCGCGCGAGGACCTCCACGCCCGGTTGCTCAGTGGCATAGTGGCCCGCCGCCATCAGCGCCATGCCCGCGTCGGTAGCCGCCACGGCTTCGTTATGCCGCACTTCGCCGGTTAGTAACACCTGCGCCCCGGCGCGCCAAGCGGCGGACCACTCGCTCCCGCCCGATCCGCCCACCACGGCCACGCGTTCCACAAGGTGGTTCGGTGGACCCCAAGTCCAGCACTTCGTCCCCAGTCCCGTTCCGACGTGGCTGGCGAGAGTGCTCAGGGCTACCGGTTGGGGCAGGTTACCAATCCGACCGATCGGCATCGGAACCTCTTCTGCCAGGCGGACCCAGTCAAACGCGGGCGTCTCGTAGGGGTGGATGGCGCACAGCGCCGATTCCACGGCGGATTTCCGGTCGTCGGCCACCACAAGTTCTATCCGGTCCTCTATGACCTGCTGGACGACTCCCACCTGACCGACCGTCGGGTTGGCCCCGTCGAGGGGGCGGAACGTGCCCATCCCTTCTTGAACGAAGGCGCAGCGGTCGTAATTTCCAACTTTCCCGGCTCCCGCCTGAGCGAGGGCGTCTAGGACCGCCGCGCCGTGCGCGCGGGGCACAAACACAACTAGCTTCCATCGTGGCCGCGCCGTACCGGTGCCGAAGGGTTCGCCGTCCGTCAGGCCCACTCGCTGGGCGAGTTCATCGTTCACACCGTCCCGGGCGGCGTCCCAGTTGGTGTGGGCGGCCATCAGGCTGATGCCAGCGCGGGCGAGGGCCCAGGCGCGCTCCCCGTCGCCGTCGCCGCGCACGAGACGCTTGATGGGGTCCCAGATGACCGGGTGGTGCGCAACTATGAGCTGGCAACCGGTGGCAATGGCTTCGGCAATTGCGGGTCGGGACGCGTCGAGGCAAACGAGCGCTTTCGATACGGATTGCTCAGGGTCGCCGACCTGGAGTCCAATCCGGTCGTTGGCGTAGGCGAAGGCGGGGGGCGCGAGCGCCTCGAGCGCGCGGAGGACATCGGCAACTTGAGCCATGCCCGTCGGTATACCAAAACGGCCCACCTTAAATGACGAGAGGCCGGGATTAACCGGCCTCGTCGAGCTCGCGCATCAATGGCGTGGAATGATTGCAATCGCCGCTACGTTGCGACGTACAGAATATCGCCAGTTTTTTGATCGCTTTTTCGGATGTGACGTCGAGTTTCTGCGGGCTGGTCATTGCCAGCGAGAGAAGCGCGAACGCCTCCTCCTCAGTGAGCTCGAGCCGTCCCGGATTGATTCCGATCATGGCTTTCTCCTCCTGAAGTAGGGTTGCACTATTGTAGACGGGATTCCCCAAGACTTGTTCCCAGGTTATGGAAAACTCCGTGAAAACGCGGGCATTGCTCCGCCAGGCCCCCCGTAGGTTGCGTGTAATCCTCTAAAAAGAAGGATCGGCATGAGATAGGTACACTGGAGGCATGCCGCAGGGCGAATACCTCCAGTACGGAGGCCAGGCCATCGTGGAGGGCGTTATGATGCGCTCTCCTCGCTATTTTTCGGTCGCGTGTCGTGCCCCCAACGGCAATATCGTGCTTCAGACGGAAGCGTTGGAGAAGACCTGGATTGGTCGCCAGCGCTGGCTGAAGTATCCGTTCCTTCGGGGAAGTCTGGCCATTCTCGATGCCATGGCCCTTGGCACCAAAGCCATGCGCTTCGCGTCAAACGTCCAGACCGACAACAAGTACCTGAAAGAGGCGGACCAGAATCCGGAGAAGCCCGGCCCCAGCGAGGCGATTCAGGGCATCCAGGTGGCCGCGGCGATGTTCGTGGGTCTTGGCCTTGGCTTCCTGCTCTTTAACGTCCTTCCACAGGCTCTGGCCCAAGTCTTTGGCGTGGCCGGCAAGGATAATCGCGGGCTCCTCACTAACTACGTCGCCGAGGTCATCAAGCTCGCGATCTTCTTGGGCTATTTAGCGCTCATTGGTCGGTTGCCGGCGATTCGGGACGTCTTCCGCTACCACGGCGCTGAGCATAAGGCAATCAACGCGCTGGAAGCCCGCGAGCCGTTGGACATCGAGCACTGCTTGGCGCAGACCCGGCTTCACCCCCGTTGCGGCACCAGCTTTGCGGTGATCGTGTTCATCGTTAGCTTCCTGTTCCTCCCGCTGGTGCCACGCTATCCCGTCACCGGGCATCCCGGCAATCCTTTCTTAGACGTCACCGTAAGGGTGGGCATGGAACTCATGATCCTGCCGATCATTGCGGGGATTAGCTACGAGCTCATCCGGCTTGCCGGCAAGTTCCGTAATCAGACCTGGGTTGAGCTGGCCTTCTGGCCAGGATTAGTCTCGCAGAAGTACCTGACGACCTTAGAGCCCTCGGTTGAGCAAACCGAGATCGCGCTGAGCGCCTTAAGGGCAGTGGTCAATGCCGAAGAGAATGGCAAGGTGGAATCGAGCGATGACTATCAGTACCAAGATCAGCCCAACGAGGCTGAATTGACAGCCCCTAGCGGCGTTTAGCGTGCACTGGTGAACCAGATCGCCCATACGCCGAGGTAGGCGATAGAGGCGTAGGTGCACGACCGGGCGACAAACGCCCGGTTGTTGCGGGCGTACCGAACCATCACCACGTAAGCCGCTACGAGCGTAAAGCCTTTTGCCAGAGCGAACGTCCATTCGGAATGTTCAATCAGGGGGCGCATCAGCGGATTCAACTCGACAATCAGTCCGTGGGCGTGCAACCATGCCGTTGAGATGAGGTCAATGGTGCCGATGAAGAGCAAAATTGCTAAGGAGCGAACGGGAAAGATGCGATTTGCCCATGCGGTCATGGCCTTATTGAACGGCAGATTGTGTGCCATGGGGTCAGGTAAGTCTGCGGGAATTATCGCTCAAGTCTCTGGACCAGCGCATCGACCACCGTTCTAATCGACGCCGATCCCCCCAGGCCGTGGTTGACCACCGCGCTCAAGGTCCACAACTCGCCGTTTGGGCGGGGAACATAACCGCTTAGGGCGACCACAAGGTCCAGCGTACCGGTCTTTCCCCGGAACGCACTGCCCGCCAAGCGGGTGCGAAGCGTGCCCTGTCCGGGCGTCGCCATCGCCTCACGGTAGGCCTTGCCCCAAGGCCGAGCCGCGGCCCACCGGAGCACTTGTGAAACGCCGCGAACGGTCACCAAGTTGTGCCGGCTCAGGCCGCTACCGTCTGAAATGCGAAACTCGCCCGCCGGGACCTTGACCTCCTTGACAAGCCAATTCGTCAGACGCTTAGTCGCCTCGGGGTAGGCCGAGCGGCTCAGGGGGCCTTCCGCGCTGGCCCCGGCCATCAGTAAGCACTCGGCGTAGAGGTTATCCGAGACGGTGAGGCATTCGCCGATGATCTTCAGCAGAGGCTCGGACACGATCTCAGCGTCGGCCGGGCGAGTGGGCACTTGGTTGACCTCCGCCAATGGGCCGCCCAGAAGCGCTGCTACCGTGGCATCCGGAGAAGGGAGGGTGAAACTGCCCAGAGTGGCATGCGGGGCCGGAAACGGGCCGTTAGTCGCCAATCGGTGGGTAAAGGCATCGTAGCGCGCGACGCCGGCCGGTGCATTTCGGTCCAGAACGACCTCAACGCCCAGCGCCGCGGGCAGGGGCAGGAGAGCGCACGCTTCTGATTCAAGCCGAAACACGCCTCGGTCAACCGTGAGGGCCGAGATGATGGGGGCGTACGCGGCCGCGAGATCGTCCCACTCCCAGCCGGGGGGCCAGCCCGGACGGAATGCCTGCCGGACCGCTACCGAGGTGACGGCCTCGGGGCCGAGTTGCGTCCGAACTTGGTTAACTTGCTTCAGCGTCAGAGTGGGGTCGCCCGGGGCATCAACGATGATTTGTGATCCTTCACGCCAGAATCGAGTCCGAAAACGGTAGTTCGACCCAAGGCGATCCAGAGCGTACAGCGTCGAGAGGATTTTTTGGTTACTCGCCGGCATCACCCGGATGTCCGCTTGCCGCGCAAAGATCACTTGACCATTGGGTCGGGTGACTTGGACACTTACGATGGCTCCCCGCAACGCGGCAACGTCCAGCAGGCGGCCTAAGTCGTGAGCGACGACCTCGCGGGCGGACTGCGCCGAAGCCAGAACTGAAAGCGCTATCCAACCGAGCGCGAGTACGAGCTTCCTCATCGCGGCGAATCGTACCTCTGGCGAAAGGTTAGGATTAGCGACCCAAGCGTGCGCGTTGCCGATTCCGCACTACGATCGCGATGCCGTTGAATCCCACCAGCACGAGGAGAAGCACCACGATGCCCCCCGCGGCATTCTGGTGGAACCCGGCCTGCGGGCGTGAAGACCAGTCAAAAATTTGGATCGGCAACGCGGTAAAGCGTTCGCCAATACCCGTGGGGCTAACCGTGATGTAGGTTACGGCGCCGATGACGATGAGCGGGGCCGTCTCGCCAATCGCCCGGGCCACGGCAAGAATCACGCCGGTGAGGATTCCGGGCAATGCGCTGGGCAGCACCTGGTAGCGGATGGTCTGCCACTGGGTGCAACCCAAGGCCAGCGCGCCCTCT
>Ga0105047_10000676_pt1 | contig 58698 bp, 44 predicted proteins | sample MAT04_FD_78384 | JGI IMG/M metagenome (GOLD analysis project Ga0105047, IMG submission 78384) | Freshwater microbial communities from Lake Fryxell liftoff mats and glacier meltwater in Antarctica - MAT-04 (megahit assembly) | ecosystem: Environmental > Aquatic > Freshwater > Ice > Liftoff... | reverse complement strand
GGTCCTCGCAGCGTGCGAGCTGCTCGGGATCGACCCGCTCCACCTCGCCAACGAGGGCAAGCTGGTGGCGATCTGCGCGGCCGAGGACGCGCCGCGTCTCCTCGAGGCGATGCGTGCCGATCCCCTCGGCGAGAGCGCCGCGAACATCGGCCGGGTCGTCGACGACGAGCATCACTTCGTCGAGCTCGAGACCACCTTCGGCGGCCGTCGCATCCTCGACTGGCTCGTGGGCGACGCCCTGCCCAGGATCTGTTGAGGGGCCGCCGGGCTCCCGACTTCAGCCGCGACCGTGGCAGGCCCCGGCCCGGCCCGAGGGCGAGTTGTCGAGCTTTTCGGCCCGTTGTCGGGCTCGGGTCGACAGATTTTGCAGTGCCGGCGCTACAAAAGCTGCCCGACGTGGTAGTTGAGCGCCGGCGTTCTGAACGCCCCCAGGCTCCGCCTACCCTTTCCCAGAGATAGAGAGAACCCCGTGGCCGCTCGTATCCCCCTCGACCGCATCCGTAACATCGGTATCTCGGCGCACATCGACTCCGGCAAGACAACGCTCACCGAGCGCATCCTCTTCTATACGGGTCGAATCCATAAGATTCACGAAGTCCGCGGCAAGGACGGCGTCGGCGCCAAGATGGACTCGATGGATCTCGAGCGCGAGAAGGGCATCACGATCCAGTCCGCCGCGACCTACTGCGTGTGGGAAGGGTCGCAGGAGCAGTACAAAGAGAAGCCGATCAACGTCAACATCATCGACACGCCGGGCCACGTCGACTTCACGATCGAAGTCGAGCGCGCGCTCCGCGTCCTCGACGGCGCGATCCTCGTCCTCGACTCGGGCAAGGGCGTCCAGAGCCAGTCGATCACCGTCGACCGGCAGATGAAGCGCTACCACGTCCCGCGCATCGCCTTCGTCAACAAGATGGACAACCCGGGCGCCAACTACGAGCGCGTCGCGGACATGCTCAAGGAGAAGCTCGGCCACCACCCGGTGTGCATCCAGCTCCCCATGGGCGCGGAGCACGAGTTCGCCGGCATCATCGATCTCATCATCGAGAAGGCGTACTTCTTCGACGGCCCGGACGGCGCGGACATCCGCGTGGAAGAGATCCCCGCGCAGTACACGGCCGCCGCGAAGACGGCGCGCGAGAAGATGATCGCCGGCGTCGCCGACGTCGACGACGAGCTCGCCGAGAAGTTCATCGAGGAGAAGCCCGTCACGGTCGACGAGCTCCGCATGGCCATCCGCCGCGCGACCCTCGCCCTCAAGATGACTCCGGTCATGTGCGGCTCGGCCATCAAGAACAAGGGCGTCCAGCTCCTGCTCGACGGCGTCGTGCACTTCCTGCCGCGCCCCACCGAGGTCCACAACGAGGCTCACGACCAGAGCAACGGCGAGGCCAAGGTCACGGTCGACTCCGACCCGACCAAGCCGTTCGTCGGTCTCGCGTTCAAGCTCCAGCAGGACAAGTACGGGCAGCTGACGTACTTCCGCGTCTACCAGGGCACCGTCTCTGCCGGCGACACCATCTACAACGTGTCGAACGAGAACCGTAAGGTCCGCGTCCCGCGCATGTTCCGCATGCACTCCGAGGACCGCGAGGAGATTCCCTCGGCCGAGGCCGGCGACATCGTCGCCTTCTACGGCGTCGAGGCGAGCTCCGGTGAAACGTTCACCGACGGCAAGGTCCAGTGGACCCTCACGTCGATGCACGTCCCCGCGGCCGTCATCTCTCTCGCCGTCGCCCCGAAGGACCGGTCGACCGAGGTCAACTTCTCGAAGGCGCTCAACCGCTTCACGAAGGAAGACCCGACCTTCCGCGTCCACCAGGACGAGGAGTCCCAGCAGACGATCATCAGCGGCATGGGTGAGCTCCACCTCGACATCTACATGGAGCGCATGCGCCGCGAGTACAACTGCGACGTCATCGCGGGCAAGCCGCAGGTCGCGTACCGCGAGTCGATCACGCGCCGCGCGGAGATCAACTACACGCACAAGAAGCAGACCGGCGGTTCCGGCCAGTACGCCAAGATCATGGGCTTCATCGAGCCGCTCCCCTCGGACGCGGTCGAGGCCTACGAGTTCCTCGACGACGTCACCGGCGGCTCCATCCCGCGCGAGTTCATCTCGTCGTGCGACAAGGGCTTCAAGGACGCCGTTCGCAAGGGCACGATGATCGGCTTCCCGATCGTCGGCATCCGCTGCGCGGTCAACGACGGCGCTTCCCACGCGGTCGACTCGTCCGAAATGGCGTTCAAGACCGCCGCGATGATGGGCTTCCGCGAGGCTTACGCCAACGCGAACCCGACCATCCTCGAGCCGATCATGAAGGTCGAGATCGACGTCCCGACCGAGTACCAGGGTTCGGTCGTCGGTCAGGTCAACCAGCGCCGCGGCGTCATCCTGGAGACCCAGGGCGGCGACACGACCAGCATCACCTGCGAGGTGCCGCTGAACTCCATGTTCGGTTACTCGACGGACCTCCGCTCTGCGACGCAGGGCAAGGGCACGTTCACGATGGAGTTCGCGCGCTACGCCATCGTGCCGAAGCAGGAGCAGGAAGAGATGAAGAAGGTCTACCGCGAGAAGCTCGCGGCAGAGGCGAAGGCCAAGTAGGCCAGGCTTGTTGGGGACCTCCGGTCCCCCTCGCTCGCTCCGCTCCCGAGCCTACCCCGGGCGAGAATCGGCGCTACGCGCCGACCGGCGTGCGCAACGCACGCCGTTTCTCGTGAGGTGAGCGGCGGAGCACCAAAAAAGGATGAACGCGAGTCGCCAAGGGGCGGCTCGCGTTTTTCGTTTGTGCACGCGTCACCCGATCGGGCGACGCGGCGCTGCTTAAGATCCTTTGAAGATCAGCCTAGGAACCTCTTAGCAACGCGCTTGCACGGGCCGCTGCAGAGTGAGGGGCATGAAGAACCTCGCTCGCTCCTTCGCGCTTCTCTCCGTGCTCCTTGCCGCCTGCGAATCCTCGGAGCCCGCCCAGGGCACGACGCCGCCCGGCCCGTCGGCTCCCGCGCCGGCGGAGGAGCCCTCGTGTGTCGCGCCGACGCACGGCCCGACCCTCCATGCCGGCGACATCGCCGCGGACGAGGTGTGGACCGCGGACGCGGGGCCGCACGTCGTCGAGCAGGACGTCACGGTGCGGAGCGGCGCGAAGCTGACGATCGAGCCGTGCGCGGAGGTGCAGGTCGCGGCTGGCAAGCACCTCCACGTCGCGTACCCCGGCACGCCGAACAAGGGCTCGCTCGTCGCCGTCGGGACGGCGAAGCGCCCGATCCGCGTGCACGGCAAGGACGGCGCGCGATGGGCGAGCCTCCACGTGGAGACGCCCGGGACGGCGAAGCTCGCCTACGTCACCTTCGAGAACGGCGGCGGCGGCGACTTCGAGAACGGCACCACGTTGAACGCCGTCGGAGGGGCGGAGGGCGCCGACCCGCTCGTGTTCGTCGACCACGTCACGATCAACGGCTCGCTCGGCAGCGGCGCGTGGATGCAGCGCGGCGCCTCGTTCGCGGCCGACTCCAAGGAGCTGTCGATCACCGGCTCCGGCGGCTACCCCCTCGAGCTCTCGGAGCACACGCTCGACTCGCTTCCCGACGGCAAGCTGACGGGCAACGCCGAGGACGAGATCCTGCTCGTGCCCGAGGGCAGCAGGGCCGGCGGCTCCGGCTTCCTCGCCGACGCGACGATCCACGCGCGGAGCGTGCCGTATCACGTGGGTCGCTCGATCGGCTCGAGCCTCATCATCGGCAGGCGCGCCGACGGAAAGCTCGTGACCGTGACCGTGGAGCCCGGCGTCGTCATGCGCTTCGTGAAGGGCGGCGCGCTCAAGGTTCAGCACTTCACGAACGACAAGCCGTCGACGGGAGCGCTGCGCGCAATCGGGACGGCCGACAAACCGATCGTCCTCACCTCGGCCGCCACGGCTCCCGCGCCGGGAGACTGGGTCGGCGTGTGGTTCGGCGGCGTGCCGCAGCCGACGAATGCGATCGAGCATGCGCGCATCGAGTACGCGGGCGGTGACTGCGGGTGCATCCTTCTCTCGTGCAGCGCGATCACCGAGCACGAGGGGGCGATCATCCTCACGGCGCCCCCTCCGAGCGCGTTCGTCAAGAGCACGACCTTCGCGTCCATCGCCGGGCACGGCATCAGCGAGGGCTATCGGGGGGCGTTCGTCGACTTCCGGCCGACGAACACGTTCGACGTGTCGGGTTGCGCGCAGACCCGGCCGCGCGAGACCGCCCAGGCGTGCCCGAGCCCGCTCCCCGCGTGCGACTGAGCGGAGACGCGACCGTCTCCCCGGGCGCGGCATCCAAGGGGAACCCATGAGAATCGACGTCTGGTCCGATGTGGTCTGCCCCTGGTGCTGGCTCGGCAACGCTCGCCTCGAGAAGGCGCTCGCCGCGTTCCCGCACCGCGAGGAGGTCGAGCTCGTCTTCCGCAGCTTCGAGCTCGACCCGCGCGCCGACAAGACGCTCGACATCCCGACCGAACGCTTCGGAGCCGCCGTGCGTGCCGACGAGGCGCTCGCCCGCGAGCTCGGGATCTCGGGCGTCCCGTTCTTCCTCGTGGACGGCGAACTGGCCGCGTCGGGCGCTCAGTCGGTGGAGGTGCTCGGCGAGCTGCTCGCCGAGGGGTTCTCCAAGTCGACGCCTGGCTGAGGCTTCACGGGCGCGGAGTGGGTCCGCGGGTCAGAGCTCGATCTGCGTTCCGAGCTCGACCACTCGGTTCGGCGGAATCTGGAAGAAGGTGTTCGCGGGGCGCGCGTTGCGGCTCATGAACGCGAAGAGCATCTTCCGCCAGCGGGCCATGTCCCCGTTCTCCGAGATGATCAGTGTCTCGCGACCGAGGAAGAAGCTCGTATCGTTTTTCCGGGTCGTGAGCCCCGCCTCGCCGCAGAGGTCCATCACCTCGAGGACGTTCGGCGTCTGCATGAAGCCGTAGCTGGCGCGCACCTGATAAAAGCCCTGACCGAGATCGACGATCTTCTGTACGCGCTCGCCGCGCGGGACGTCCGGTACGTGCTCCGTCGTGATCGAGAGGAGGACGACCTGCTCGTGAAGGAGCTTGTTGTGCTTGAAGTGGTGCAGGAGCACCGGGGGCGCGCCGTCCGGGTTGGACGTCATGAAGATGGCCGTGCCGCTCACGCGCGGAGGGTTCGTGGTCGCGACGTCGGCCATGAAGAGGTCGAGCGGGAGTGTCTGCGAGACGAAGCGCGCCGCGAGGAGCCTTCGACCGCGCCGCCAGGTCGTCATGACCGTGAAGACGACCGAGCCGATGGCGAGCGGAACCCAGCCGCCGCTCGCGAGCTTGGCGAGGTTCGCGGAGAAGAACGCGAGGTCGACCGACAGGAAGAGCGCGACCAGGGGCCCGGCCACGAGGACGCTCCACCGCCAGCGGTTCTTCGCGACCGTGAAGAAGAGGACGGACGTGATGCTCATCGTGCCGGTCACGGCGATGCCGTAGGCCGCGGCGAGGCGCGACGACGACCCGAAGCCGACGACGAGCGCGAGGCATGCGACGAGGAGCGCCCAGTTCACCTCGGGGACGTAGATCTGGCCCTCGCTCGAGCCGGAGGTGTGCACCATCGACACGCGCGGGCAGAAGCCGAGCTGCACGGCTGCGCGGGCGAGCGAGAACGAGCCGGAGATGAGCGCTTGCGACGCGATGACGGCGGCGGCCGTGGCGATCGCGACGAGCGGGAAACGGAGCCAGCCATCGACGAGGCCGAAGAACGAGTGAGGCACGTGCCCCTTCTCGAGGAGGAGCGCTCCCTGCCCGAAGTAGTTGAGGATCAGGGCAGGGAAGACGATCACGTACCAGGCGATGCGGATCGGGCCTTTGCCGAAGTGACCCATGTCGGCGTAGAGCGCCTCGCCCCCGGTGATGCAGAGGACGACCGAGCCGAGCACCAGGAAGCCATGGACCTTGTGGTGGACCATGAACCGCACGGCGTGGATGGGATTCGCGGCGCCGAGGATCTCGGGGCGCTTCAGGATCCACGGGACGGCGATGGCGGAGATGGTGAAGAACCAGACGAGCATCGCCGGGCCGAAGATCGCGCCGACGCCGCCCGTTCCGCGCTTCTGGATGAGGAAGAGGCCGACGATCACGCCGATGGAGATGTAGACGACGTACGGCTCGAAGATGTCGGTGGCCTCCTTGAGCCCCTCGACGGCGCCGAGCACGGAGATGGCCGGCGTGATGATCCCCTCGCCGGCGAGGAGGGCAGCGCCGAACAGGCCGAGCAGGATGAGCGCGGAGCCACGCTTCGTACGCTCGGCCTTCTTCGGATCGATCAGCGCGATGAGCGCGAACGTGCCGCCCTCGCCGCCGTTGTCCGCGCGCATGACGAACGTGAGGTACTTGACGACGATGACGAGCGTGAGCGCCCAGACGAAGAGCGACATGACGCCGAGCACGTTCTCGTGCGTGACCGCGGCGCCGTGAGGAGGCGCGAAGCACTCCTTCACCGCGTAGAGCGGGGACGTTCCGATGTCGCCGTAGACGACACCGAGGGCCCCCAGTGAGAGCTTTGCGAGGTCTCGCCGTCCGTTGCCAGTTGTCGACATCTCGTCAGAGCTCGATATGCGTGCCGAGCTCGACGACTCGGCTGGAGGGGATGTGGAAGAACGCGTTTGCCGGCCGCGCGTTCCGGCTCATGTACGAGAAGAGCCGCTTGCGCCATCTCGCCATCGTCCCGCGATCGGTGAGAATCAGCGTTTCGCGGCCGAGGAAGTAGCTCGTGTCTTCGAGGTCGACGTCGAGCCCTCGTCTGCGACACAGCTCGAGGAGGTCGAGGACGTTGGGGGTCTCCATGAATCCGTACGCAGCGACGACCTGATAGACATCGAGGCCGACGTCGAGGAGCTGCTCGATGCGCTCGCTCGGGGCGATCTCGGGGACGTGCCGCGACTGGATCGAAAGGATGATGACCTTCTCGTGGAGCACCTTGTGGTGCACGAGATAGTGGAGGAGCGTGTGAGGCGCTCCCTCCGGGGTCGACGTGAGGAAGATCGCCGTGCCCGAGATGCGAAGCATCCCCCTGACGCGGTGCGGGTTCTTCTGCGCGAGGTCGAGGAAGCTGCCGAGCGGCAGCGCCGTCCGCCGGATCGAGTCCAGGAGGTGCGCGCGGCCGGTGTGCCAGGTGGTCATCAAGGTGAGACCGCCGGCGGCGAACGCGATCGGCACCCAGCTGCTCTCGGTGAGCTTGTGCGCGTTGGCGCCGAGGAACGCCAGATCGACGGCGAGGAAGCTCAGCGCGATCGCCCCTGACGTGAGCCGCCTCCAGCCCCAGCTTCGCGCCACGCCGTAGAAGAGCGCGCTCGTGATGCTCATCGTTCCCATCACGGAGAGGCCGTACGCGGGGGCGAGCTTCGCAGACTCGCCGAACAGGAGGACGAGCCCGATGCTGCCGACCATGAGCGCGGCGTTGACCTCGGGGACGTAGATCTGGCCCTCGGCGCTGTCCGACGTGTGCTTGATCGTGACGCGCGGGCAGTAGCCGAGCTGCACGGCGGACTGGGTGAGCGAGAAAGCCCCCGAGATGAGGGCCTGCGAGGCGATGATCGCCGCGAGCGTTGCAATGGCGACGAGCGGATAGCGCAGCCAGCCATCGACCATTCCGAAGAACGGGTTGCCGACGACGGCGGCCACGGTCGCGTCGCCAGCGTCGAATGCGCGGAGGAGCAGCGCGCCCTGGCCGAAGTAGTTGAGGAGCAGGGCGGGGAACGCAGCGAAGAACCACGCGATGCGGATCGGGCTCTTCCCGAAGTGGCCCATCGCCGTGTGGAGGGCCTCGCCGCCCGTGATGCAGAGCACGACGGCGCCGAGCACCGCGAACGCGTGGGCGCCGTGGCTTGCGAAGAAGTGGAGGGCGTGGCGGGGGTCGACGGCGGCCAGCACGCCGGGCCGCTTCGCGATCCAGAAGGCGCCGGTGGCGGCGATCGTCAGGAACCATAGGGCCATCGCCGGACCGAAGACGGCGCCGACGCGGGCGGTGCCGCGCTTCTGGAAGTGGAAGAGCGCGATGAGGATGCCGATCGTGATCGCCACGATGGCGGGGGTCGTGAAGAGCTGCTCCCGGCCGACGGCGAGGCCCTCGACGGCACCGAGCACCGAGACCACGGGGGTGATCGCCGCCTCACCGTAGAGGAGCGCCGCACCCAGGAGACCGAGGATAACGTATCCCCCGAGCTTCAGCGACCGGGTCTCTCCGGCGCGTCGCCTGAGCAGAGCGACCAGCGCGAGGACGCCGCCCTCGCCCTGGTTGTCGGCGCGCATGACGAAGACGAGGTACTTGACCCCGATCACGAGCGTGAGCGACCAGAAGACGAGCGAGAGGATGCCGAGGACGTTCTCGGGCGAGACCTCGATGCCAAGGGGCTTCGCGAAGCACGCCTTCATCGCGTAGAGCGGTGACGTGCCGATGTCTCCGTACACGACGCCGAGCGCTGCCAGAGAGAGCTTGGCGAGGCCGCCGAAGCCGTTCACCTTCGGGGCGTGTGTCACGGCGGGATCTCCACCGTGCTTCGGAGCCGAGCTCATGCGCGCTCGACGCTATCACGAGTCGCCGCCCGTTGGTCTCAGCCGCGCGCGGAGAGGCGGGCGCTTGCGCCGGCCGTCTCGACCGGCTGGGCGCCCCGCGCGTCCCTGGGAAGGACGAGCCTGAAGCGCGTTCCCGCCGTCGCGGAGCTCTCCACGTGCACCCCTCCGCCATGGGCCTCGGCGATCGCTCTCACGAGCGACAGCCCGAGGCCCCAGCCCTTCGTTCCCCTTCGCTCGACGCGTCGCGAACGATGAAACGGCTCGAAGAGCCCAGGGATCTCCTCGGCGGCGATCGGGTCGCCGACGTTGTGGACCTCGATCTCGACCTCCGGCCCTGGCGAACGGACGGCCACGGTGACGACCCCCCCTGGAGCTCCGTGCTTCACGGCGTTCGAGACGAGGTTCTCGAGCGCGCGCGAGAGCTCGCTCGCGCTCCAGTAGCCCTCGAGGGGACCGGCGACCTCCAGGACGATGGGGTTCGATTGAAGTCCCTGGAGCTCCGAGACGACGTCGGCCGCCAGCGACGCGAGATCGAGCGGCACGATCGTCAAGGGGAGGGGATTGCCGGCGGCGATCCTCGTCACGTCGAGGAGGTCCTGGATCATCTTGTCGGCGCGGCACGCGGACCGCATGATCCGCTCCGGCAGCGTCGCCATCAGGTCGACCTGCTCCGGATGGCGCATGAGTAGCTGCGCCGCCGCGAGGATGCTGGAGAGCGGTGTCCGCAGGTCGTGCGACAGCGTCGAGACGAACTGTTCGCGCATGTCGCGCTCCGCCTCGAGCGTGCTGACGCGTGAGCGCGAGCTGTCTCGCTCCTCCTCGGCGAGCTTCTTCTCCGTGATGTCCTCCGAGATGCCGAGCAGGTAGAGCGGCTTGCCGGCTGGATCGAAGATCGGGATCTTCTTCGTGTGGAGGAAGCGAAGCCCTCTGCGCTTCGTGTGGATGGGCTCCTCCGGAATGTCGATGAGCTCGCGACCCGCGAGGACCGCTCGGTCCTTCGCCGTGAAGGAGTCCGCCTCGCCCTTCGGGAAGAAGTCGTAGTCGCTCTTCCCGAGCACCTCTCCCCTCGAGAGCCCGACGAGCTCTTCGGCTGCGCGGTTCAGCCGGACGAACGTGAGCTCGCTCGCCTCCTTGACGAAAACCATGTCGGGGAGGTTCTCGACGAGCGAGCTCAGGAACACTTCGGACCGCTCGACCGCCAGGTCGTGCAGCACCTTCTTGCCGGACGTTCGCATCGGTCGGCCCCCTCCCCCTCAGCCCCCGCCGCAATCGCCGCGCGCGACTGCGAAACTCTCGTCACCGGGACGATCGATGTCAAGTTGCGGCTCGGGTCGAGTGCGACAAGCGTGCGTGCCGGGTCGGGCAGCTCTACCGCTTTGCCCGCGCAGTTGTGCGTCGTTGTACTCGAACGCCACGGCTCGTCCGCCGCGTCTTCGAGCGTCTCGGCGCGCCTCCTCGCTCCAGGAACGAGGCTGAACGCGCGGTCCTTGCACAAGGTTCGCGCATCGCATGGGGGGGGCCAGGTGGGTGCCGCAGCGCGTGCATCAAACTTGCGAGGAGGTTCGTACACACGTCCCGACTTGCGAACACCGACTGAGGAGGATTCCGTGGCACGCACCGACACCGTTGTCCCTGGGCTGCTGGCATTGCTGGCCGGCCTGGTGTGCACCTCCGCATGCTCGTCCGACGGCCCGTCGCCGACGAACAACATCACGCAGGCGCTTCCGTCGTGCTCGAACGGAGCGCGTGACGGCGACGAGACCGGTGTCGACTGCGGTGGCAGCTGCGCGGCCCGTTGCCCGGGCGACCCGGGGGGCGACGCGGGGAACCCGGACGCAGACGGCGGGACGCAGACGTCTGCAGACGCGGGCAGCGGCATCAACGGCGTTCGCGACGGTAGCGAGACGGACGTCGATTGCGGTGGCGCGAACGCCCCGAAGTGCGCCGAGGGGAAGGGCTGTCTCGCCGACGACGACTGCACCGTCGCCACCTGCAGCTACGCGAAGAAGTGCATCGCCATCCCGAGCTGCAAGCCGCACCTCGGCGGCGACACGTGCGGCAAGGGCGAGGTCGGCGGGCCCGGCGCACAGCACGAGAGCTGCTGCCGCTCGCTCGTGGTCCCCGGTTACGATGACCCCGCTCACCCGGGCAAGAAGGTCTACCTCGACAAGTACGAGATCACAGCGGGCCGCATCCGCGCGTTCGTCGATAGGCTTGCCGGCCAGAACGGCGGCAAGCCCGACGTGAAGGGCTGGATCGCCGGTCACCGCCCGCAGATCTGGGACGCCGAATGGGAGAAGTTCCTGCCGTCCGACACCAAAGGGGGGAGCGTCGTCATCGCCCGGCGCTTGCTCGGCGATCCCCGTCCGGAGGACGAGGGCTATACCGGGCCGCCGGGCCCCGGCGTCATCCTGCCCCCGGCCACGGATCAGGCGCGGAACATGGGCACGAACTACCAGTTCGGCTCGGAGCTCTACGTCGACCTGCACGGCAACGACTGCGCGACGTACCCGGGCTCCTACGGAGCGCCGACCTACTACTATCCGGCCGACATCCTGAGCCTGGACGGCCAGCTCGCGCGCGCGAACGGCGTGACGGCGACCGGCGCGCCCATCGCGGCGAAGGATCTTCTCGACGTCAAGTCGATGAACTGCATCACCAACGCCATGCTCGCCGCGTTCTGCGCGTGGGACGGTGGGCAGCTCGCGACCGACGAGGTCCTCGACTACGTGACCGATACGCCCTCGTCGCTCGGCAACACCTCGGGCTGCGGCACGCAGTACGACAACCACGGGGAGCTGCTCGGCAACATCTTCACGAACACGAGCCAGTCGGGTGGCCGCTGCGCGCCCGTCGCGGTCGTGAACGCCACGTTCGACGCGGGCGACGCGCTGCCCGTTCCCGGCAGCCCGCTCAACACGCACAACTATCACTACCCCGACCTCGGCGTTCAGACGCACGACAAGGCCTGGGAGATCTCGGCGCCCGGACGGGCGAGCTCGGCCATGGCGGCGAACGGCGAAGCGGTGGACGCGATCCGCGTCAACCCCGGCGACGAGCCCTGGATGGACCTGCACGGCAATCTGAGCGAGGCCGCGCTCGACATGTCCGGCAACTCGTTCACGGGGAGGTTCGCGCTCAAGTATCGTGGCGTCGGCTACGGCAGCGCGCGGTCGGACCTGAACGTCTCGATCATGCCCGGCGAGAGCATCCAGCGCATCCAGCGCCCCGAGGCGAAGGCGTTCTACTCCGGCGGTCGCTGCATGCGCTTCAGGTGAGGCTCAGCGGCGTCGGCCGCCCTGCTTCTTCTGCTCGGCCTTCGCCTCGCGCGCGCCCTGAGCCGCGAGGGCGTCGGCTCGCTCGTTACCCGCGTTGCCGTTGTGCGAGCGCACCCACTGCCATCGCACCGCGAGGCGCTTGCTCGTGATGGCGGCATCGATGCGTCGTGCGCTCTCGACGACGAGCGGGTCGACCTTGGCGAAGTCGCGCGCGCGCCAGGTGTCGAGATGCTTCGCGAGGTTCTCGACCAGCGACTGGTTGTCGGAGAGCACGACCGCGCTCGCGCCCTCGGGAAGGACCGCCAGCGCCTCGGCCACGGCCTGGTACTCCATCACCTTGGCGAGCGTCTCGCTCGCCTTGCCGTAGCCCTCGATCGCGGGGCCGTCGGGCGGCTTGACGACGAAGCCCCAGCCGCCCGGCGCGCCCTCACCGGCCTTGCACGAGCCGTCGGTGTAGCAGTGGTACTCTGCGCGGCCGCTCACGCGTCGAACGATACGGACCCCCTGGCGCGCGTTCAAGGCGCACCCTACGAGACCATCGATGCTTCTCGCCTATCATCCGACCCTCATCGGCGAGCTCCGCGAGCCCACGGCCGCCGACGCTCGTCAGCGGCCGCCTCGCCGGGTCGGCGTGCGCGCACGCTGCCGATCACCACGAGCATCCGTGGACGCTCGAGCACTTGCCGAAGCGTCATCCGCGAGCCTGAGCCAATGGGCTCGACGCTTCACCAGCGCTTCTGGATGTTCGAGAGGAAGTCGTACGGGTAGCCGAGCTTGTACGAGCTCGCCTCGTCGAGCTTCGCGACGTCCTCCGCGGTGAGCTTCACGTCGGCCGCCTTCAGGTTCTCGTCGAGCTGCGCGAGCGAACGCGCACCGAAGATGACCGAGGACACAGTCGGCTTCGCGAGCAGCCAGGCTAGGGAGACCGCGGAGGCCGTCGTCTCCTTCTCCTTCGCGAGCGCCTTCACGGCGTCGATCGTCCGCCAGCCGCGCTCGCTGTCGCAGTCGGCAAAGCGCTCCTTCCACTTGTCGAGGCGGACGCCCGCGGGCGGCGGCTGGTCCTTCGCGTACTTGCCGGAGAGAAAGCCCGCGGCGAGCGGCGACCACGGGAGGACACCGAGCCCGAACCTGCGGCACACCGGAACGTGCTCGCGCTCGAGGTCACGCACCATCAGGCTGTACTGCATCTGCAGCGAGACGAACCGATGCAGGTGCTCGGTCTTCGAGATCCACTGGCTGTCGGTGAGGCGATAGGCGGCGTAGTTGCTCGCTCCCAGGTAGAGCACCTTGCCTGCGCTCACGAGATCGTCGAGCGCGCGGAGGGTCTCCTCCTCCGGCGTGTCGATGTCTTGCATGTGGATCTGGTAGAGGTCGATGCGGTCCGTCTTCAGGCGCCGCAGGCTCTCCTCCACCGTGCGCATGATGCGATAGCGCGAGGCGCCGGTGGAGTTCGGGCCTTCGCCCATGCGGAAGCGGAACTTCGTGGCGAGCACGACGCGGTCGCGGTTCTTCGTCTCGGTCATCCACGCGCCGACGACGCGCTCGGAGAGGCCGTCCTGTCCGTAGACGTCGGCTGTGTCGATGAAGTTGACGCCATGCTCGAGCGCACGGCTCATGATCGCGAACGAGGTCTTCTCGTCACAACCCATCTTGTGCATGAACGACTTGTCGTCGGCCTCGCCGAAGGTCATCGCACCCAGGCAGAGGACGGGCACCTTCAGACCGCTGTTTCCCAGGGATCGGTATTCCATGGCCCGCAGCGTCTCACGCCGCGCGCGCGGCTGCACCACCCCACGTCGCAGTCGGTCACAAGGGCGAGCGCACCAGCGCCGCCGCGCGCGCCGTGGCGCCCGCCTTCGCGCGGGCCGCGCTGTAGACGGCCGCGGCTGCCGAGTCCATCGCCGCGAGGTCGGTAGCGTCGACGCGGAGGCCGTGCCGGACGCGCTCGAGGATCGTCGCGCACGTCGACATGCCCTCGATACCCACGCGCTTGGCGAGCGCTTGCGGTTGCTCGTCGCTCCTCGGATGGATGCCCGCGTCCCGCAGGCCGATGAGCATGCGTTGCCAGTGGTTCGAGACGCGCTGGTCGAGCGTCTCCCGCCAGAAGGGACGTGCCAGGTGCCGGAGCGTCAGCTGACGGCGCATCACGCGCAGCGCGAGATGCAGAGCGACGCCGCCGAAGCAGAGCGCGAGCGCCGCCCGCCACGGCGTCTGGGAAGGAGGCGCCGCGCGCTGCGGCGCGAGGACGACCGCGGGGCTCAACGCGGTCGCATGCGGCGGCACGTAGGAGGGCGGGGGGGCCGGCGCGTCCATCGGGACCGGAGGCATGCTCGCGACGTCGAGCTTCGCGGGCGTCGGCGCGTGCTCGACCTGCGGCACCGGCGGAAGGGGCGGGACGGGGGCGACCTCCGGGATGGGCTCGGGCACCGGCTCCGGTGCCTTCGTCTCCGGCATGTAGCCACCGGCTCCGTAGCCGCCGGTCCCGTAGCCAGGCACGCCGCCGGTCCCGTAGCCAGGCACGCCGCCGGTCCCGTAGCCACCGTTGCCGTCGCCCGTCACACCGACGGTTGCGGGATCCGGCGTGGCGTCGCCGCTCCAGTACGAGCCCGCCGGATAGCCGTTCTTGCCGAGGCCCGTCGTCGACGTGCCGTCCGCATGGGCGCCCTTCGCGCCGCCCGAGGCGATGCGTGCGTGCTTCCCGCTCTGGCAGCGCGTGCAAGGCGGCCTGGCGGCGCGACGTGCCTCCTCCTCGATGCCGCGCTTCAGCGGCAGGTACTCGCGAACGCGCTCGCGTCGCTGCTCCTCGAGATCGTCGCTCGTGCAGCAGTGCTCAGGGCCGAGCTCGCCGGCGGTCGCCGCGAGCATCTCTGCGGAGGGCTGGGGCGTGACCACGCTCGGGCGCGGTGCGGCCTCCTTCTGCCAGAGATGCGGCGCCACCCAGGTGGCCAGCGCGAGCGCGCCGGCGCCGACGGCGGCTGTCCAAAGATGCTGCGATGCGCCGCGGAGCGGTGACGTGCGGAGGACAGTGCGCGACAGCGGCTCCGCGAGGCGCCGGGTCGAGAACGAACCCCACAGGGCCGTGCGCCGCGTCTCACGCGAGCGCAGGAACACGACGAAGAGCCCACCGAGGCCGGCGACGAGCGGAAGCGCCTGGTGCGGGTCGAACGCGTCGGCGGCCGGGCGGTCGAGGATGACGAGCATCCAGAGCATCGCGGGATACCAGAACGCGACGAGCCCGCCGCGCTCGGAGAGCGAGAGGTACCCGCACACCGCCGCGGGAACGAACGCGAGCAGGCACGTCTCGAAGCCGATGTTCAACGAGCCCGCGAGCGCATAGACCAGGGCGAAGAGGATGGGCGAGACCGCGAGCGCCACGATCGTCATCACCGCGATGAGCCACACGCGCATCCTCAGCCAGCCGAGCGTCTGACCGAGGGCGACGCCGGCGACGCTGCCGACCCAGAGCGGTACGAACTCGCGCGGCGTGTTCATGCGCAGGACACTGAGCCCGGCCAGGCCGCACATCACCATCAGCCAGTAGACGAGCGCCGCGGCGGCGGTGCGATTGGAGGAGTCACGCGTGCTCATCGCATGGCCTCGAGGCGGACCGTTCGACCCTCGTCGAGACGCGCGAGAAAGCTTCCGGGGAGCGGACGCGAGACGCCGTGCATCACGAGGAGCGCACGCGAATGCTCGGTGCGGAGCCGCGCGATGCGGTTCGACACTTCACGGCTGCGTGACCAGCGGTTGTCCGCGGAGCCCATCGGATGGGGCATGAGGGCGTCGGAGGGGAAGGGCCACACGGGGTTCGTCACGTGCTCGCCGGGGACGACGGCGATCCATCGGACGTTCCCTTGCTGCGGGCGCGCGAGCATCGCGCGCGAGACGACGAGCGTCGCCTCGTCGGTGAGCAGCTCGTCGACGAGGATGCGGTTCTGCCACGTCACCTTCGCGCCGAGACGCAGCGCGGGCCCGAACGCGCGCCGCGTGAGCTCCTGGCGCGTCTGCGCGTAGGCGTCGCCCTGCGGGATGGTCGTGACGAGGGTGACGCGCGTGCCCGACTCTGCGAGCGTGCGCCCGATGGCGAGCCACACGCCGACCATCGCGTCGAGCAGCTCGGAGGGCGCGTCGCAGGCGAACGAAAAGGCCTCGGGGAAGAACGTGTCGAGCACGAGCCGCACGCGCGGCTTGTCGGGAGGGAGCTCGTCCGGAAGGCGAACGATGAGCTCGCGCGCGGCGAGCGAGCGCACCCAGTGGATGCGGCGGACGTCGTCGCCCTGCTGGTACTCGCGGAGCTTGAAGAAGCCCTCCGTCGGGAGCTGGAACGCGGGACGAGGCGCTCGCGGGCCGTCTCCGCGGTCGAGCGGGGTAGAGGCCTTCTCCGTCTCGCGGACGCGCGGGAGGACGGTCAGGTGCGAGGCGCTCACCTCCACGCGCTTCGAGCGGCAGATGCCGAACGTGTCCTGGAGCCACACCACGAGCGGTTCGGGGTCGTGCTCACCGCGGATCGCGGGGCCGACGTCGCTCTCGAGCACGACCTCGCCGCCCGCCTCGGAGGCGTCGAGCACGTGACGGCTCGTCGCCCAGCGCGGGCCGACGCGGCCTTCCGCGAAGAGCCTGAAGCCGATCGGGATGCGGACGCCCTCGAAGTGTAGCTCCTCGATGACCGCGTCACCCTCGGTGACGATCTCCGGAGCGAAGCGGCGCGTGATCGACGCGCCGCGCATCGGGTCGGCGCTCCGCATCGCGAAGAGAGAGAGGAGCACGACGATGTGGAAGAGCGCGGTACCGAGGAGGCCGACCGCCGCGAGGCTCGCCCAGCCGAGCCACACCGCGCCGAGGATCGAGAGCGCCGACGCCCAGGCGAGCGCGCGGCCGCCTGCCGTGAGCACGTCGAGCTCGGCGAGGATCGAGACCGACGGATCGCTACGGCGTCGCACCGCGGCCGTGACGCCGCGGACCACGAGCGCCGTGACGAGCAGCACCCAGAGCGGCGCGAGCGCGCTCGTGACGACGTCGGTGAGATCGCTCGGATGCGGATCGGTGAACGCCTCGAACCAAGCGAGCGCCGACGGCACGACGAGCACAGCGACGCGAAACGCCGCCTTCGGCCAGCTGCGCGCCGCGATCGGGCTCACCGTCGCGGCCCTGCGCCGTGCCCGCCGATGACGCGAAGTCGATCGCGCACCTCGGGCGCCGACATCCAGAGCCTGTGACGCAGCACGTCCGGCGCCATGTCGAGGAGATCTTCGACGGTCACAAACTCGCGGCCGGCGAGGATGGCGCGGGCCTGCGCAGCGCGCATCCACGCCAGCGTCGCGCGCGGGCTCACCATGTGCCCGTTGGTCGCGGCCTGCCCCCCGCCCCCCCGACGGAGGCCGTCGACGTACGCGACGGCCGCGCGCTTCACCTCGGGCGAGGCATGGATCAGCGGCACGGTGCGCTGCCACTCGACGAACGCCTCGACGGAGACGATGGGCGTCATCGGCGTGGCCGAGGGGTCGCTCGCGAGGTGCGTGTCGAGGACGCGCACCTCGTCCTCGGGGGACGGGTAGCCGAGCTCGAGCATCACCATGAAGCGATCGATCTGCGCGGCGGGCAGCGGGAACGTCCCGTCGTGGTCCTGCGGGTTCATCGTTGCGAGCACCTGGAACGGGTCCGCCATCCGATGGGTCGCGCCGTCGACCGTGACCGTGCGCTCCTCCATGACCTCGAGGAGCGCCGACTGCGTCTTCGGCGTCGCGCGATTGATCTCGTCCGCGAGCAGGATGTTCGTGAAGACGGGGCCAGGGCGGAACACGAATTTCCCGGAGTGGGCGTCGTAGATGGTGCCGCCTGTGACATCCATCGGCATGAGGTCAGGGGTGAGCTGCACGCGGCCGAAGCGCGCGCCGAGGGCGCCGGCGATCGTCTTGCAGAGCAGCGTCTTTCCGACGCCGGGGGCGTCGACGAGGAGCACGTGCCCGCGCGCGGCCATGGCCGTGAGCACACGGCTGACGAGATCGTGCTTGCCGATGACCACGCGGTCGACCGCGTCGATGACGGAGAGCATCTCGGCGCGGACGCGCGCCACCTTGGTGCGCACGTCGTCGACCACCGGCGGCGCACGCCGAGCCTCGATGTCCGTCGACCGGTAAGTCTCCTGGTACACGGGGCTCTCCTTCATGGCGTCCGGGGCGTTCGGGGTGGAGACGGCTTGATGGCGCGGCAGCGGTCCGATGAGCGAGCGCGCGAGGCGCTCGGTGAGCTGAGGGCTCTCTCTCGGGGCCGACATCGTCCCCGCCTGAAGGTTCCAGAGGGCGAGATAGGCCTGCGTCACGCGCCGCCGCAGCGGCTCCTCGGCCGACAGCTCGAGGAGCAGATCCGCGAGCGCGCCGCGCAGCTGCGGTGGCATGAGCGGTGCCAGCTCCTCGGGCGTCGAGACGACGAAGTCACGCTCGACCAGCGGAGGCAGACAGAGGCGCACGAGCCCGCGGCTCGCTTGCTCGACGAGCGCAGAGGAAACGGGCCCGCGTGCCAGGAGGACGCTCGCGACGACGCGACCCGCCTCGCGCGCATCGAAGGGCTCGGGCGACGTATGGGGCGGTGTAAGCGGCAGGCCGAGGCTCGTCATTCCCATCGCTTCGGAGGGTGCGGCGCCCACGGGAGAGACGAACGCGCCCGCACGAAGATTCATTCCTCATCTATGGGGCTGACGCGGCGCGCTGCCAGCCGAACCCGGGCGAACGGTCGCGAGGCGCCCGCGAGCGGGCGTGGACGAGGCGGGCCACATTCCGTAGCTTCGTCCGCCATGACGAAACCCAAGCTGACCTACTTCGACGCCCCCGTGAGCCGCGGCGAGGAGTGCCGCCTCGCGCTGCACGTCGCCGGCATCGAGTTCGAGGACCATCGCGTGAAGCGCGATGAGTGGATGAAGCTGAAGCCGACCACGCCGTTCGGCAGCGTGCCCGTGTACGAGCTCCCCGGTCGACCGCCCCTCGCGCAGACGAACGCGATCCTCCTCCTCATCGGACGGCAGAACGACCTTCACCCGAAGGACGACTTCGAGGCCGTTCGCCACGAGGCGATGATGGGTCACGTCGAGGACCTCCGCGCGCAGGTCTCGCCGACCATCCGCATGACGGACGCCGCGGAGAAGAAGACGGCGCGCGAGGCGCTCGTCGCGTCGTTCCTCCCGACGTGGGCAGAGAACGCCGAGAAGCAGCTCGGCGACGGGCCGTTCTTCGCCGGCGCGAAGCTCCACGTCGTCGACCTCAAGCTCCACATGGCCGTCCGGTGGTTCGCCGGCGGCGGCGTCGACCACATCCCGGCCACGATCTTCGCGTCGTTCCCGAGGCTCAATCGCGTCCACGACGCGGTGCGGGACGACGCGCGCGTGAAGGCCTGGTACGCAAGGACCTGATTTCGACCAAGGAGAGACACCCATGAAGCTTTTCAGCGTCCAGGCCTCGAACAACTGCCGTCGTGTCCTTGCCACTGCGCAGCAGCTCGGCATCGAGCTCGAGGTCGTCGAGCAGCCGATGACCGAGCTCAAGACGCCGCCCTATCTCGCGATCAACCCGAACGGCAAGGTGCCGACGCTCGTCGACGGTGACCTCTCGCTCTGGGAGAGCCGCGCGATCATGCAGTACGTCGCGAGCAAGAAGCCGAGCGCGTTCTGGCCGACGGACGAGAAGAAGCGCGCCGACATCGCTCGCTGGCAGTTCTGGGAGGCCTCGCACCTCTCGCGCGGAACGGGCGCTTACGCGTTCGAGAAGCTGTTCAAGAAAATGTTCATGAAGCAGGACGCGGACCCCGCCGCTCTCGCCCAGGGCGAGAAGGACTGGCACGCCTGCGCGCCGATCCTGAACGGCCAGCTCGAGGGCAAGAAGTGGCTCCTCGGCGACGAGCTGACGCTCGCCGACTTCAGCGTCGGTGCGTGCTTCAGCTACGCCGAGGCGTCGGGGCTCCCGATGAACGACTACCCGCACATCACGGCCTGGCTCGCGCGTCTGAACGAGCTGCCGGCGTGGAAGAACACCGCGCCCAAGTTCGGCTGAGCCGGAGCGGCTCGGCGGCGTCGCTGCGTGCGCCCGAGGCGCCGCGGTGGCGCTGATCCTCCGTTTCTCGACGACAGGCCTTGCCAGCGAGGCGCCCGTCGACATACACGCTGACCTACCGTGACGAAGACGAAGACGAAGAAGGCGACCACGACGAAGACCACGCCGACGAAGCCGAGCGCTCCCGCGTATCGCCTTCGCCGCTCACGCGTCCACGGCAGCGGCCTCTTCGCGACCCGCACCATCCCGAAGGGCGCGCAGATCATCGAGTACGTCGGCGAGCGTATCTCGCACGCCGAGGCCGACCGCCGCCACGCCGACAAGGCCGACGACGACGGGCACACCTTCCTCTTCACCATCGACGCGAAGACGGTGATCGACGCGGGCGTCGGCGGGAACATCTCGCGGTTCATCAACCACTCGTGCGACCCGAACTGCGAGGTGGTCCTCGACGACGGGCGGCCCTTCGTCGAGTCGATCAAGGTGATCGAGCCGGGTGAGGAGCTCGCGTACGACTACAACCTGACGCGCTCGCCCGACGACTCGGCGGAGACCTCCAAGGTGTTCGCGTGTCGCTGCGGCGCCGCGACGTGCCGCGGGACGATGCTGGCGCCCCTCAAGAAGCCGAAGAAGAAGGCGAAGACCGCCAAGGCGAAGGCGCCGACCAAGGCGAAGGCCAAGGCGCCCAAGAAGAAGGCCGCTCGGTGAACTAGACACAGAGGAAGTGACCGATTGCGCTTGCAGGCGCGGAAGTTGAGACCTGAGTGCGGTCCGCGGAAGTCGAACGCTTTCTCGAGCGTGTGGTTGAACCCGTGGCGTCGTGGCGACCGGAAACCTTGCCCTCATCCCCGTCCCTTCTCCCGGAGGGAGAAGGGATGGGGATGAGGGCAGGTCTTCTGGTTGCGGCGCCTGTTGGATGTCGACGGACCAGAGCCCCAATCGGTCACTTCCTCTGTGTCGAGGTACTGCCGGGCGGAACCTCCTCCTGATTCGTGTCAGGACTTCGGGCGGTCCGACGAGCGGAAGTCGGTGTTGAGATTCCACGGGTAGGCGTGGATGTTCGCCGCGAGGTCGACGCGAGCGAGCATGGGCGAATAGGAGAGCGCGAGAGAAGAGAATTGGTTGTTGGTGCTTTCAGTCGTTCGCTCGCGACCGACCCCCGCTACTCACGCGAGGTAGGCATCGATCTTCGCCACCAGGTCATCGGTCGAGGTGAACGAGCGGCGCGCGGGGATTCGTCGGACGACCACCGTGCGATCGCCCCGCGGCCGCGCTGTAGTCTGCCTCCTCGCGGCATATGGAGAAGAAACCGGCGAGACTTCCGCCGGGCGGCCCTAGCCGTTCGCGCCGAGGTCGAGCAGCGCGACGAGCGTGAGGACCGTGCCCGCGACCCACAGCATGACGAGCAGCGTGCGCTGACGAGGCGTGCGCTCGACCGGCATGGGCGAGGTCAGCCGGGCGCCGAAGATCGCCCCGAGCAGCGAGAGGAGCGCGAGCGCGACCGCGACGAGGAAGTCGACGTCCATCGCGCTGTTGATCGCCGTCGCGGCGACGAGAGAGAGCACGAAGAGCACGAACGCCACGAGCCCGACGCCGACGGCGCGCCAGAAGAAGTGGAACATCGAGCGCGGCGGCACGACGATGCGGCTCCGCCGCAGGCTAGCGATGAAGGCGACGAGCGTGGTGAGCAGCACCATGATCGTGGCTTCGCCGGAGCGGACCTGGACCCCGAGCTTCCACGAGCTCGCGAACTGGCCGGCGACCACGAAGGTCCACAGCATCACGGCGAAGACGCTGAGCGCCGGGCCGATCAAGGGCCTAGGCCTCCTCGGCGGCGCTCCGAAGTACACCTCGGGGGTCGCGGGCTCGGGCGCGGGCGGAGGCGCAGGCAGCCGGTAAGGCGCCCCGGAGGGGAGCGGCGCCTCGAGCGCGCTCACGGCGTGAGGCGGCGGCAGCGCGTCTTGCGGGGCCGCCTCCGCGACGGGCGCTTGCGCGGCTGCCTCGAGCGGTGCGGCGGGGACCGGCGGCGCCGGCGTGGGCTCGTCCGGATGGCCCATTCGAATGCCTCCCCGTTCCACCGAAGCTCGGTGCCCTTCTCGTCGGGTGGTACGTCGACCTCTCGCGTGACCAGCCGCGGCTTGCTGCGATCGCTTCCGAGCACGAGCGCGGTCACGAGGCCGCGCGTCGGGCGCGCGCCGGCGAGCCCGGCGGCTCGACGGAGCCGGATCCGCGCCACGCCTCCGCCGCGCTCGATGCGCACGGCCGACAGTCCCATCGCGGACGCGTCGAGGTCCGCGGGGAGCTCGTCCTTGTCCTTCAGCTGACGAGCGACCGAGACCTCGACCTTGTCGTCGGTGAGCGGCGTCCGCACGAGGATGACGCTCGCCACGTCGGGCAACGGCGTCTGCGCGAGCCGGCGCGCGAGCAGCGCGTCCGTCTCGGCGGAGGGCGAGCCCTGGCGGGCCTTCGCGATGAGCGACGCCGAGACGACCGAAGCCAGCTCGCCGAGCCTCCCGTCGTCGCCTCGCCCGCCGGTCTGCGCGACGCGATCGAGCAGGCGCGTGGCGACGTCGAGCCGCCCCGCGCCGGCGTGCGCAAGCGCGAGCCTGAGCGACACCGCGGGGTCGTCGGGCATCGCCGCGTCGAGTCGCAGGTACGCGGCGAGCGCGTCCTCGTAGAGGCCCTCGGCACGGAGGCGATCGCCGACGTAGCCGAGCGTCCAGGGATCGCGAGGCGCACGCTCCACGAGCTCGCCGAAGGCGCGGCGTCCCTCCTGGTCCATGCCGAGCCGACGCAACGTGGACGCACACTCCGCGAGGAGGCCGGCGTCCGCGAAGACGTCGTTCCTGATCTGCTCGATCGCCTCGAGCAACGCTCCGCGATTCTTCGTCGCCTCGAGCTGCGAGAGGAGGAGCCGCCGCCCGAGCGGGCTGTGCGGAGCGAGCCGCAGGAAGCGCCGCAGCACCGCGAGGCGCGCATCGTCCGTCTTTGCGGCGCGGAAGGCCTTGTCGAGCGCGCGATCGAGCTTCGGCTCGTCGTCGATGAGGAGCTTGCGAAGCTCCTGGTAGCCGAGCGTCCCGAGGTTCGCCTGGCGCAGGAGCTCCTGGCGAACGAACGCGGCCGCGTCCGTCTCGCCCTCGGCGGAGAGACGCGCGGCGAGGGCCGTTCCGTTCTGCGCGTTCATCCCCGAGACGAGGATGCCGAGCAGCGCGCGACGATCGCCCCAGGTCGGCAGCTCGCATGCGTGCGCGGCGACACCGTGGTCGAGGTTGCCCTTGGCCTTGCGGGCGCGCCAGATGCCTCGCCGCACGGCAAGCGGCAACGTCGAAGCGACCGAGCACTCCGTGCGACGCGAGCTCTGGCCGGGAGGAAGCGAGATGTACTGCGTGAACGAGAACGTCACGCCGGCGCCGAAGAAGGGCACGGCGTTGACGACCACACGGATGCAGCGGTCGAGGAACGGGTCGTCGTCGGTGCTCTGGCGGGCAGCGACGGAGACCTTCGTCGCATGACCGTCGGCCGCGACGGAGACATCGACGCGCAGGTCGCCACTGATGCCCGGCTTGATCGACGCTCGCGCATCGCGGCAGGCGACCATGGCCGCCATCGACTCCTGGATCGAATGGCGTGCCGCGATCTCCGCGGCCTCCTCGATCGAGGCCTCGCCGTCGAAGACCGGCGGCGGCTCGAGCAGGAGCGAGGGGGGCGGCGGTGCAGGCTCGACCCGCGACGCGAAGGCCGTGTCGAGGGCAGGAGAGAGGCCGAGCAGCCGGCTCTCCCAGGGCGCCGAGTTGCTGCTTCCGTCCCAGAACCAGCCCGTCCACGGCGTGAGGAGCTTCGCCTTGTTGGCGAGCGCGATCGCGGGCTCCACGCCGTCCGCGTGCGTCACGCTCTCCTCGATGCGCTGCTGCGCCCATCGGCGCGAGACGTCGGCGAACGCTGGCGAAGGCACGAGCTCGAGGGGGCGAACCTCCTCGACGAGCTCGGTGCCGCGTCGATAGCGAAGCGCGATCTGCTTCGGGAGCGCGCCGCGGAGGCGCCCGGCGACCGTGAGCGTCGAGCCCGCGGCCACGGCGCGCGCGTCGCGCGGATAGATGCGGTCGACCGTGGCTCCGAGGGACACCGAGACGTCGCGGAGCGTCGGCGTGAGCGCGTCGGCCACGAGCGCGGAGCTCGCGCGCGCCGCGTCGGGCCGATCGAGCACGTCGAAGACGGGACCGCCGCCGGCGACGAGCTCGGCGAGCATCCAGCGATCGGCGCCTTGACCGATCGCGAGCGCGCCGATGCGCGGCACGCCACCCGCGCGGCGAGCGAGACGCTTGCGCAGCTCGCGTGCGTCGGTCTCGCCGACGGTGGGCCGCCCGTCGCCCATGTAGACGACCATTCCGCTGCCGGCGCGGTCGGCCTGGGCGTCGAGGAGGTCGGCCGCGCGTTCGAGCGCGACGCCGAGGTTCGAGGCGCCGCCTGCGTGGATCGACGCAAGCTCCTTGCGGATCTGCGCGCGAAGCTCGGGCGTCACGGGCGAAGGCTGTTCGGGGCCGACGAGCACGGCGGCCTGGTCGGCCGCGAGGACCACGACGGAGTCCTTCGGGCCGAGCGACTCGAGGACGGCATCGACGGCGGCGCGCTCGTTCTCGAGGAGCGCCGGGCCCACGCTGCTCGACACGTCGACGACGAGCGCGAGCGTCACGCCGGTCTCGGTGAGCTCGGGGACCTCGGTGCGAACGAGGACGTACGGGTCCTCGTTCTTCTCGTCCTTCTCGATGTACGCGCGCGCCACACCGGCACGCACGACCGACGGCACCAGCTCGACGACGAGGTCGCCCGTGGGGCGCACGTCGGCGCGACGGAGCTCGATGGCGCCGCCGACGACCATGGCGCCGCTGCTCGCGGAGAGCCACTGCGCAGCCGCTTGCGAGGCGACTCGGACCTCGAGGCCGCCGACCATGGGCGACTCGACCTCGCTCGCCATCGGGAAGCGATAGGTCGCGCGGCCGTCCTTCTCGGCGAGCCACTCGACGTACTCGACGACGAGCTCGACCGACGAGCCCGCGCGGATCCCCATGAGCGTGCCGCGCAGCCAGCCGCCGCCCGCCCACTCGAGGCGGCTCGAAGCGCTCTGGCTGCGGTTGCCGGTGCCGAACGTCGCGAGGTTCTCGGTGCTCGAGCCCTCGTCCAGACGCGCGACGCGCGACACGATGGCGCCCTGGGGAAGGGCCAGGCGCACGTCGGCCGTGAGATCGCGGTCGGAGCCGTTGAAATACGTCGTGCGCGTGCGCGTGAGGGCGAGCTCGCCTTCGACGGCGACGTCGACCTTCTCGGAGCGCACGACGAGCGGCGCGCCCGGGTCGGCGTCGCCGGTGCCTCCCCAGAGCTCCGCGATCGCGCTTGCGGGAGCGCGCTCGCCCGACCACGGGACGGCGAGGCCGCCCGTCCAGTCGTCGAAGGCCGCCTCGGGAGCGACCTTCGCTGCGCCCTGCGCGAGCGTGGCCGTCTCGCCGCTCGGCACGTGGACCGACTTGTTGCCCGTGGTGAGCACGAGCTCTCCGCGCGCGCAGTAGACCTTCGGCGCGCCGCGGGCGCCTTCGTCCGCGTCGAACGCCGCGGCGCTGGAGACGACGGTGGTGACGGCGTCGCGGATCGCGACCTCCGTCCTCGAGGCTGCGCCCGCCTGCACGAAGAGGCGGCCGCGCGCGAGCGTGAGGCGCTCGCCGCGGAGCGTGAGCTCGCTGCTCCCGTCGACGATCACGAGCGTGCCGTCGTCGAGACGGATGCGCGCGCGCCCGCCGGGGGCGGTCTTCACGTCGTCACCGTCGCGGAGGCGTGCGGTGCCTCGCACCTCGTGTCCACGCACGAGGACCTCGGCGTGGAGCGTGCGGAGATCGCCGACTGTCGTCTTGACGCCGCCGATGTCGACCCGCTGCGGGCCCTGCGACTTCACGCCGAGATACGCCGCGCCGGCTCCGCCGAGCGTGAGGAGCGCGAGCGCGAGCTCCGGGCGTACGACCTTGCCGAGCACCTTGCGGACGATCGAGCTCATGGTGCCCCCACGCGGAGCGCACCGCCGTTGAACGTCAAGATCACGCGCGTGCTGGGTGAGGCGACCGTGCCGAAGCCTACCTCCTGTCTCACCACCTTCTCGGCGGGGGTGCCCTCGCCGACGATGACGGTCACCGTCGCCTTCAGTCCGAGGCGCGCGGCGCGTGCCGCGTCGTCGGGCTCGAGCCGCAGCTCGACGGTCGTGGGCTGCGTGCTCGCCTTCGCCTCGGCAACGCCGAAGACTGGGAAGTTGTCGGGCGACGGCATCGGCGTCCCGAGCGCCGTGGTCCACAGCGAGGGGTGGAGCTCGGGATGAGCCCACGTCACGAGGATGCGGACGCCCTGCTCCTCGGCCTGCGCGTTCGGCTTGCCGCTCCCGGCGACGAGGCGACGCGTCCGCGCCAGGAGCTTCTCCGCGTCGTCCTTCTTGTTCGCGCGGAGCGCGTCCTCACGCGCCCAGGCGAGGAACGAGGAGGCGGTCGCGCGCGCGGCCCGCGAGAGCGCGCTCTTGCCGTCGGGGGAGCCCGCCGCGGAGGCCTTCTCGGCCCAGCCCACAGCCTCCTCGACGCGCCCGAGGCCCTGCGCCGCCGAGGCGATCAGGAGCGGAACCGTGGCGTCGTCGGGCGTGAGCGTCTGCAGTGTGAGGTACTGCCGAAGCGCCTCCTCGTACCAGCCGTGGGCGCGGAGGAGATCGCCGAGCCTTCGCCGGGCGGCCGGATCCTCGGGGGCGAACTCGACGAGCTCGCCGAACGTGCGGCGCGCCTCGATGCGATCGCGATCGGCGTCGGCGCCGGTCGCGCGTGAGGCGAGGCGCAGGTAGTACTCGCCGACGCTCGTCCACACGTGCGCGGTCGCGTCCGCGCGACGGCGGAGGTGCCGAGCCCACGCGCGTCCGCCGGCGTCGTCGCCGGCGTCCTCGTGGGCGTCGAGGACGCGAAGGCCGAGCTCGAGGTCGTCCGACCACTTCGTCGCCGCGGCGCGCAGGACGCTCAGGCGCTCGGTCGGGGTCTTCGCCTTCGCCACCATCCCGGCGAGGAGATCGGGGTCGACCGACGCGAGCCCGAGCGCCTTGTGGAGCTCGTGGAGCTCCGCGACGTTGTGCACGCGAACGACGATGGCCCGGTAGACGACGTCTGCCGCGGGCGTGAGGATCAGCGACTTCCACAGCGCGACACGCGCGGTCACGGTGCGCAGCTGCTCCACCATGAGGAGCAGGAGCGTGGTTCGTTCGCGCCACGTGGGCGCCTCGCAGTCCGCGAGCGCACGCCGGTACACGGTGAGCGCGCCTTCCGCGGAGCTTGCCGCAGGCATCGCGAGACGCTCGCTCCAGAGGATGCGCCGCTCGGCGAGCGGAAGCTCCGCGGCGACGCCGCACGGGCGAGGGGAGTGACCGATGACACCGAGGGGCCCAGTCGGCCCCGCGATGACCGCCGTGCTGATGCCGATGGCTGCGGGCGCGGCCTTCGCGTTCGGCGCGGGAGGCGGCGCGGGCGAGTCGTCGCCGGGTGAGAAGAGGACCGGATACACGACGGTCACGATGCCGCCCTCCGGCTGCGGGAACGAGAGGTTCGCGAAGCTGCGAACGACGCACGACACCGTGCCCGTGTCGGGGAGATCGGAGCCGCCGTCCCCGGACGACGCCACCGCCCCGGAGCGATCGATGACGAACTTCACCGCGACCCGGCCCTGGAGGTTCGGGTTGCTCTTGAGCCCGTTCTCGTAGCAGAGGCGAAAACGGCCGAAGTTCTGCCGGACGATCCGCTGGATGACCTCGGGAGGGAGGCGCCCGTTCACGGTGACGGCTCCCTGGCGAAGGTTGGGCGACTTCGTCGCGTGGGCACCGCCGAGGCGGCCGTGTCCGCTGCCGAAGCCCTGGCCCGTGCCGGTTCCCGCACCGTGCCCGAGCGTGCCGATGTTGCCGAGGCCGATGCCTTCGCCTCTTCCTCCGCCGCCTTCGCCGGTGCCCTTGAGGCCGAGCCCGCCGGCGCCGAACGCGTCACCGACGCTGTCTCCCCCCATGTTGCCGCGCGCCGAGAGCGCGTCCGCGGGCGGTGCAGCCGCGGCGGGCGCCGCGGCCGACGCGGCCGCGCCCGAGGTGTCGCGTCCCCACGGTGCGGTCGGTGCGTTCGGATCTCCGCCGGCACCGCTGTTGAGCAGGCCGATCATCCCGAACTCCTGCGACTCGGCGAGCGCGCGCTTCGTCTCTTCCTGAGACGGCGAGTCGGCCTTGCTTCCTGAACCCATCACACCGAAGCGCGCGCCGGACGACGGCCTCGCGCTCGGGTTCCCCATGGAGCCCTCCTCGCCCTTCGCGCGCGTACCGGTCCCGCCCTCCTTGTTGTCGGCGGAGGCGGCGGCGGTCATGAGGGATGACTCGCGGTAGCTGCCCCGCCCCGAGCGCGACCAGGGCCGCCACATGCGGCGTCGATCCATCGCTTCGGCGCGAGCCTCGGCGAGCTCCTCCTCCGTGCGCGCGTTGCTCTGCGCGGCCTCGCGTGCCGTCGGCACGTAGAGCGACGTGTACGGCGAGACGAGGCTGTAGCGGCGACCGATGTCGACGAGCGAGGCGCGGCCCGCGCCTTCCTCGAGGAGCTCCTGCATGCGCCCTTGTCCCCAGCGGCGCCGAAGGTCTCCGGAGTCCGCGAGCGCCACGACGCGAAGCGGCTTCGTGATCGCGGCTTCTCCGCTCTTCAGCGACACGCTCCTCGGTGGCGCTCCCGACAGGCGACCGACGACGAGCACGCTGTCGTCGGCGCTCACCGGCGGCAGCTCTCGCGGCAAGACGCGCTCGACCCCGGCGCCGAGATCGACCGATGCGCCGACCCATGCCGGGCGCTGCGCTGCCTCGAGCAAGCGGAGCGCCGCGCGCGCTGCGCCGTAGGCGTCACCGACCGACTCGGCGGGCGCGCCGCGCGAGATCGAGTCGAGGAGCGCCATGTTGGCGCGACTACCGACGCCAGCCGCGAAGATGCGCGTCGCGGGAGGCAGTCGCTGCATCCGGTCGCGCAGCGACTTCGGTGAGATCTCGCCGACCGAGGGCAGACCGTCGCCGATGTAGAGCACCGCACCGTGGCGCTTGGAGTCGAGGCGGCTCGCGGCCTCGGTGAGGAGCGCGCCGAGGTCCGTCGCGCCGCCGCGCTCGACGCTCGCGAGCCCGGCGAGCCACTCGCGCCGCCGGTTCGCGTCGACGGTCACGAGCTCGCCGCTGCCGTCTTTCACGGGGCGAAGCGTCGCGTCGCCCGCCCAGAGCGCCGCGCGATCGTCGGGGCCGAGATGCGCGAGGAGCGCGGAGGTCAGGCTACGCGCGATGGCGAGCGCGCCCGACTCGGTCGCAGCCGACGTGTCGACGACGATCGCGAGGTCCATGCCCTTGGCGGCGTCTCCGGTCTCGGCCGCGGCGCTACGGAGCGGCACGAGCAGGTAGTCGGGCTCCTCGCCCGACACCTTCGCGGCGAACTTCGCGTCCGCGTTCATCGGGATGTCCTCCGCGGTGAGCCCGTGCGGCGCGCGGTAGGCGACGGGCTCGGGCTCGCCGCCGTCGAAGAGCTCGACGGCGAGGTCGGCCTTCGGGACGAAGTCGAACGCCTGGATGACGACGTTCTTTCCCTCGGCCTTGCCGTTCATGCCCGCGCGCACGCGCGTGGCGCCGGCCTTCGCGAGATCGAGCGACACGCGTAGCTCCTCGATGCGCGGGAGCGAGCCTCGGGCTCCCTCGGCGGCCATCGGGTACACGTAGAGGCGGCGGTCGGCCTTCGGCCCCTGGCGCGAGAGCCACTCGGCGTAGCGCGTGACGACCCGTCGCTTGGCGCCGGCCTGGATGGGGTAGAGGCGTGCGTTGTAGACGCCCGGGGCGACCCACGAGAGGAGCGCGGGGTCCTCGGTGGAGCCCTGGTAGACGTTGCTCTCGTACTGGGCCTTCGCGGCCGCGCTCTCCTTGACCCTGCCCCACACGACCTCGCCGTCGCGATCGACGCCGAACTTGTGGAGGACGGCGCCGGGGGGCGTGCGGAAGCTGAAGATGCCCTCGACCGAGTCCGAGCTCGGGTTCACGAAGGTCTGATCGACCTCGGTCACGGCGAAGTCGTGGTCGACCGTGACGCGCACGTCGAGGCGCTCGATGACGAGCGAGAAGCGCGGCTTGCCCTTGTCGCCGGGCGGGCGTGCGCCGACGGTCCCGAGACCGAAAGGCGCGGGCTGCGCCGCGGGGTCGGCGGTCGCGAGACCGCCGGTCCAGTCGTCCCATGCGACCGCGGGCGTCCGCGTGACGGTGCCGTCGGCCTTGAGGGAGAGCCGCTCGCCCGCGGTCGCGCGATCCGCGCTCTTGGCCGCGCGGGCTGCGCCGCGGAGCACGTAGACGTCCTCGTTGCCGTCACCGAGCACCTCGACACTGGCGCGCGCATCGGAGAGCTCGATGGCGCCGCGCGGCGAGTCGATGCGGACGGGCGGACCGTCCTCGGCGTCGACGAACGCGCGACCGGAGCTCAGCTTGACGGCGTCCTCACGCAGCGTGAGCTGCGCGGGCCCTTCGACGAGCCATACGGCGCCAGCATCACGCCGGAGCCACGCGAGGGCACCGGCGGCGAGCGTCACCTCGCAGCCTTCGGCGATGCGCTCGCGCGGGTAGGGCGCACGCTTGCCTTCGCCCGGCACGGTCACGGTCACCTCGCCCTTGATCGTTCGCATCTCCGCGAACGTGTCTCCGTGCGCGACGAGGGAGGCCGGCGCGCTGCGCTTGCATCCGACGACCGCAATGGGCGCAACGAAGAGCGCAACGACGATAGAGAAGGAGAGGCGCATCGTGACTCCGACGACGAAGGGCTGACGAACGCGAACGTACGCCGGTTTGATCGAGGAGTGACGCGAGCCGTCTTCGCGGCGGCGCGCTCTCCTTCGGAGGCAGCCGTCGGTCACGAAATCTCCGCAAATATCGACAGTGTCGATGTCGCACATCGTGCGCTGAGCGGATGGCGTGACGAGAGCGCTGCACTCGGCCGGGTACGACTACCCGCGCGCCCGAGTGTTCCCGTTCACCACTCCGGAAACGACCGCTCGTTCTTCGGGGGCTCAAGGACCCGCGCGATCCGCCGTTCGGATCCTTCATGAGGTCCACCGTGCGCCACGGGTCATTCGCGATCGGTCTCGTGCTCGCCGTCGCGGCAGGGGCTTGCACGCCGGGCGACGCGGCGGGCGGCCTCGCGGACGAGTACTTTGTCGGCGGAAGGCCCATGGGCCCGCCGTTCGGGGCGTCGCCCGACGCGTCCGCGTCCGTGGCGGTGCCCGCGGCCGGGGTCGGCCAGCACCGCTACCAGACGACCGCGTCCGTCGGTGACTTCCTCCAGATCACGATCGACAAGGACGCGCATACCGCCACGTACCTCAACAAGACGAACGGGCTCTCGGCCGCGGGCGTCCCGTACACGATCGACGCCAAGGGCGCCTACGCGTTCGCCGATCCGAACGGCCACCTGAAGGCCGCGATCGAGCTCGAGGACTACGCGTTCGTCGTCGACGTCGACAAGGCGGGCCCGAAGAAGGACTCGCGTGCGCTCGCCATCGGCGCCGCCACGTCGCCGATCTCGCTCACCGACTTCGTGAACCGCAGGCTCAACATGATGCAGTTCCGCACGAGCAACGGCGGCATGGAGGTCGGCAACGTCGTCCTCAGCACCGCCGGCAACGGGCTCTTCGTCGACCTCCAGTCCTACTGGCCGCGCGGCGCGATGGCGAACGACGACCATCCGTTCCACGGGAGGATGCGCACGTTCCCCGTGCAGGAGCCCGCCGGCGAGCACGATTTCCTGACCCTCGCGGAGACCGAGGGCGGGATGACGAGCATGGACTACGTGTTCAAGACGGCGACGGGCTTCGCGATCGACATGTCGAACGGGAACATCATCATGCTCGAGCAGCCGGAGTCGAAGGACTTCGACGCGGCGAGCGCCGGCTCTTACCGCGCGCTCGCGTACGGCAAGCAGGGAGCGAAGAGCAGCTCGGGCAACGAGCCGGAGCCCGGCGAGGCGACGGTGCGTTCGATCGACGTGACGATCGGCGCGTCGGGCCATGTCGTCGCCGCGGACGGGAGCGGAGCGAAGGTCTTCGACGACGACCTGACGCCGGTGCCCGACGCCGCGTACCTCACCGGCGCGGGCAAGCTGGACGCCGCGCGCTCCAAGGGCATCTTCACGTTCCGCACGCACGGCGCCCTCGGGAACACGGACGTGTTCGTGATCTTCACGAAGAGCGGCCTGCTCTTCTCCTCCTTCACGCCGGGGGCGCCCGAGGGCGGCGACGCGCCGTACGACTACCTCTACGGCGCGGCCGTGAAGGAGCGTTGAGGCGACGGAACGAAGCGACGAAGGCTGCGAGCACGAGGAATGCGAGCGGCGCGGCCGGGGCGTCCTGCCGTGACGAGACGGTGCATCCGCCGTTCGCGTCACCGATCGCGCGGACACCACGGCGTGTGAGCGCGCTGCCGGGCTCGGTGACCGGTGTTGCCGCCGACGTCTCCGAGGCCGGCTCCGCGGCGGGAACGTCGGGCGTCGGTGCTGCGTCGTCCTCGTCGGGCTTGCCGGCGTCCGCCCCCTCCGGTGTGGGTGTCGCCGGAGGCGGTGTGGCGGGTGGCGGCGCCGTCGCGGCGACGCAGGGCCCGGCCGCCGTCTCGAGCACGATGTCCGCGCCGTAGTAAAAATGCAGGATTTGCTCGGCCGTCTTGCCCGCGGTCGCGAGGCAGCGCGAGCCGAGCTGGGACATGCACCCGCGGTTTCGTGTGTTGGTCGCGCTGACCCAGCCGAGCGTCGTCTGATGGAGCGCCGTGCCGGAGAGACCCTGGTTGTACGTGACGTAGTGCTCGGTCGTGGCCGACCCGCCGATGCACGTAGGGGCGCTCGCGGCTCCGCCTGCGACGTAGAACGAGGCGATGGTCTGCTGCTTGTAGCGGAGGACGATGCCGGCAGTGTCGAGCACTGCCTTCCTCTGGAGCGCGTTCGCCGTGGAGCCGCACGAGTAGACCTGATCTCCCTGACCGTCGCCGATCGAGCCCGCGGTCTCGAGCTTGTAGTAGAGGAACGTGCGCGCGGCGATCGCCTGCGCCTTGAGCGCTTCGAACGGCGCGCCGCCGTTCTCGCAGTGGACGACGTTGGGCAGGTACTCGGTCTCCGTATCGAGCTGCCCGATGCCGGTCACGTTCGCCTGGCACTTCGCCGTGAGGGGCTCGCGGGTCGTCCCGATGTCCTCACCGTCGTCGCTCGCGGGGGCCGTGCCGGAGCAACCTCCGACGACGACGATCGTGAGCGAGAAGGCAGCGGCTGTGATTCGTTGGAGCACGTCTCCACCTCAGCAACGAGCGTGCCTCGCTCAGTGAAGCGACTGCGCGAGGATCGGCGCGACCATCGCCTGCTTCGACGCCTCGGTCGTGCGCCAGTCACCCTTCAGGATTCCGCCGGTGCTCGAGTCGGGGTTCAGGCACCAGAACGCGAAGCTCATCTCGGTGCGCGCGATGTAGCTCGCGAGCGCGCCGAGCCATGTCTGGTCGCCGGGGGTCTCGTACTTCGTCCCGAGCTCGCCGATCCACACCGGCGCGAGGTCTTCAGCCACGAGGTAGCCCCATGTCTCGTCCCAGACCGCGGGCAGGTTCGCCGGGAAGTCGGGCGCGGAGAGCCACGGCTGTGGAGCCACGCTCGCCGGGTACTCGTGCGGCGAGTAGACGACGTGGTTCGCGACGGGCAAGCGCACCGGGCTCTGCTTCGCCGCGCGGAGATTGCCGCCCCACCACGTGCCCTGGCCGAGCACGGTCTCGACGCCCTCGACGAACACGAGCAGCTCCGGGTTCACGGCCTGCACGGCGGCGCCCGCGCGCTCGGCGGCGAGCCGCCAGTCCGTCGCGAGCTCGCCCGAGCCCCAGGTCGCCGCGCCGTGCGGCTCGTTGTGGAGATCGAAGCCGATCACCGTCGGATCCTTCGCGTAGCGCTGCGCGAGCATCTTCCAGTCGTCGATCCAGCGCGCCTCGGAGTACGCGGCGGTGTACCAGAGCGCGGACTGTGCCTCGGCATCGGGGCGATGACGGTCGAGGACCACGCGGAGCCCCCGCGCGGCGGCGCCGGCGATGAGCGCATCGAGGACCTCGAGCGGGGTCTTGCCGGCGAGCGCGGGGTTCTGCGCGAAGTCGATGCCGCTCGGCATGCTCCCCGCGTCGAGCATCTGGGTCGCGAACGGGACGCGCAGCATGTTGTAGCCGAGCGCCGCGACGTCATCGAGGATGGCTTCGAGCGGGCGCTTCCAGAGTCCGTGCGGCGCGAACGTGCTCGTCTCGAATCCGAACCACGAGATGCCCGTGAGGCGAACGATGGCGCCGCTCGCGTCGACGATCTTCGCGCCGCGCGTGTGGAGCCAGCGCGACGGAGCACTCGGTGCAGGAGTGGCCGCGGGCGTCGTGGGCGTCGAGATCGGCGCGTCGGTCACCTCCGTCGTGCGCTCGCCGGGGCGGACGTTCGAGCGCGGCGCGGTGCCGAGATCGATCGCGTCGCACGCGAACAGCGAGAGCGTGAACAGGAGCGTGCAGGCGTTGCGCATCATCACGTCGACTCGAAAAGTGTAGAGCACGACGCGCGCCGTCGATTGCGCGTGCGCAATTCGCGCTTTTCCACGTCGCCACGAAGGGGGGCCGGATCCACGTGTGGGGTCCGCCGATCCGCTGGCGTGACCCCGGTGCCTCCTGCCAAGGCGGGCGTCCTTCGCCACGTCGAGGGGCCGGCGTCCCTCGCGGCGTGGAAGGTCGACGTTCGCCGCTCGCTGCGCTGGACGAGCCATGCCGACCGCACCGCCTACGAGGTCGCCGCGCCGCTCCCCGCCGAGCGCCGGCTCGGGCGCACCAGTGACGGCGCGGTCTGGCTCGTCGACGGAACGTCGCGGCGCTCGATCGGCAGCGCCGACGCGATCGCCGCGTGGAGCATCGACGCCGCTTCCCTCGGTGACCTCACGGCGGCGGATACCGCGCTTCCCGAGGGCATCTCGCTGCCGAGCCGTCCCGTCCTCGTGCAGGCGCTCGGCGTGCCGGAGATCTACCTGCTCGACGTGGACCCTTCGAACGAGGTCGACCCCGGCGCAGAAGGGCCCGACGAGGTCGCCCCCGCCCCGAGGTCGTCGGCGGTCGGTCGCCAAGGGCTGACGGGGCCGGACTCGGAGGGCTGCACCGTGGGCGGCGTCGGCTCGCCGGGCTCGTCGGGCTCCGGTCTCGCCATCGTCGCGCTCGGGTTGGCACTGGGCGCCGCGAGGCGCGTGAGGTGCGTTGCCCGCAGCACCGCGAGGAGGAGCACGACCGCGCCGAGCTGATGCGCCGCCGCGAGCGGGATCGGCACGAAGAGCAGGAGCGTCGCGATCCCGAGTGTGAGCTGCGCGACGACGGCGGCGACGACCACGCCGAGCGCACGCCGGACGGCGCGCGGCGCCTGTCTCGCGAGCACGGCGATCGCGAGGCTCGCAACGGCGAGCGTCGCCCCGACCGCGCGATGAACGAGCTGCACGGTGGTGCGGTCGTCGAGCACGCTCGTCCAGCGCGTGAAGGCCTCCGGCGGGACCCAGACGCCGTTCATCTTCGGAAACGTGTTGTAGCCGAGGCCCGCGTGGAGCCCCGCGGTGAACGCGCCGTAGACGATCTGCACGGCGAGCAGGACGAGCACGCCGCGGAGGGTGATGCGGAGCGCTGGGCTCGCGGGCTCGCTCGCGCCGCTCTCTGTCTGCATGTTCGTCCTCTCTAGTCGCAGCCGCTGGCGCGACGCATGACATCCGTCAGTGGGCGGGAGGCGTCGTGGAGCGACGCAAGCATCGCGACGCGCTCGGGGGCGGTGATGCTCGAATGGATGAGCGCGGCCGTCCGCGCCGTCTCCTCGGGCGACACGGTCGCCTGCGCGCGCACGAGCGCGTCGAGCATGGCCGCGTCGTCGACGTGTCTCCGCAGCGACGGCAGGGCGTGCTCCTCCTCGTCGGCGATGTGGAGGAGGTAGTGCGCCACGAACCGGGAGAGCGCGAGGTAGAAGGTGTGCCCCTCGTCGCGAGCGTCGTCGCGATTGCCGTCGCCTTCGGGCCCCAACGTCTCGTCGATCCGGTGGAGACCGCCCGTGACCGAGTGCAGCTCGCGCTCGAGGTCGACGTGCTGGTGCTGGATGTGCGAGGCTTGCGTGGGCTCGTGCAGGCCGAGGAGGCCGTCGAGGAATTGCACCTCGATGCGCGCGTGCGTCGCGAGCAGCTTGACGGCCGCCTCGAGCTCCGCACGGAACAGGTCGATCGACTGGGGGTCGCCGAAGTCGGTGCGCCCGGCGCTCTCGAGGAGCCGCCCGAGCACGGCCCGGATCGCCTTGTGGGCCATGCGATAGGGGTCGACCATCACCCAAGCGTGGCACCCACTGCCGCCGGGGCCCTTGCGATAGATCAACTCCGGCGGAGCTCAGCCGCCGTGGAGCGGCGCCTGCGGAGAGGCTCTCCTCCACCTCGGTGATCGCGCTCATCAGGGTCTCATGGCGCGGTTGGCAAGCCGCACGACACGCGCGCATGCCGAGGCGATCGGAGGATGAATCGCCATCGCTTCGAGGGCCTCGCCCACGGGCACCCACGAGGCGCCGAGGTTGTACGGCGCGTCGACGACCTTCGGGAGCTCGCGATCGAAGGTGCCCTCGAGCGTTCCTGCGAAGTAGTGCGTCGTGACCTCGTAGTCCACGTCGGCCCAGCGGAACGGATAGCTGTCGACGACCTTCACGGCTGGGTCGACGCGCACGTGGAGGCCGGTCTCCTCGAGCGTCTCGCGACGCGCCGCTCCCTCGGGCGTCTCGCCCTCCTCGATGCCGCCGCCCGGCGGATAGAGCGCCTCCACACCGGTCACGGGATCGCGGAGCCGGACGAGGAGGAGATGCCCTTCGGCCTGACAGACGACCGACGCTCGAAGACGCTTCACGGCCGCACCATAGTGCGTCGAGGCTCGCGAGCAACCTCGTCAGCGCTCGACCTGAGCTGGCGTCGAGGTTGCACCGCACCCGTGCATGGCGGGGTCAGAGGTCGAATCGTCGTCGCGCTTTGCCCCTTCGTCGCGAAGGTCCCCACGTGCGGCGGCCGGGCGGCGCTCCGCGCTGCGGCACGGGCTCGCGTCTCTCGGGCTCGTCACCGTCGTGGCGGGGGGCGCTCTCCTCGCGTGCGGGTCGGACGAACCGAGCGGAGGAGGCCACGGCGGCAGCCCGTCGGGCTCGACCCCGCCCTCGGCAACGCCGAGCCCGCCGGCAACGCCACCAGGTCCGCCGTCGCCGGCCCCGCGGCGAGAGTTTCCCTCCGGGACGCCCTCGCTCGGCGGCTTCACGCTCGTTCCCGTCTTTCCGAACGCCGGCGTGAACCTCCCGAGCGCGCTCGTCTGGCCGAAGGTCGACGGAGCCGCGCCGTTCCTCCTCGAGCGTACGGGCAGGGTGCTCGAGCTCGCCGGAGGAGGTGCCGCACGTACGGTGCTCGACTTCTCCTCGAGCGTCGCGCTGGTCAGCGAGAGCGGCGCGCTCGGGATGGCGCTCCACCCCGCGTTCGGCGACGGCTCCGGCGTGAGCCCCTACGTGTTCGTCTGGTACAACGCGCAGGGCGACGCGAACAACAGGCAGCGGCTCTCGCGCTTCACGTGGAGCGCCGCGACGCGCACCTTCGACCCTGCGTCCGAGAGCGTGCTCCTCGAAGAGGCCGAGGGCAGGCCCGAGCACAACGGCGGCCGGATCCAGTTTGGTCCCGACGGGTTTCTCTACTTCGGAAACGGAGACGACATCGACACGGCCAACCAGCAGCGCCTCGATCGCGCGCTCTTCGCCGGCATCTTCCGCATCGACGTCGATGCGCGCGGCGGTGCCGTCAGTCATCCGCCGCCGCGGGGCCCGGAGGGAGGCTATTCGGCCGGGTATTTCATCCCGAACGACAATCCGTTCGTCGGTGTGCCGAATGCGCTCGAGGAGTTCTTCGCCCTCGGGCTCCGGAACCCGTTCGGCTTCTCGTTCGACCGCGCCACGGGCGCGCTATGGGCCGCCGACGTCGGCGACACCTTTCGCGAGGAGGTCGACCTCGTCGTCGCCGGCGGCAACTACGAGTGGCCCTACCGTGAGGGAACCGTCGTTCGCGGCACGGTGCCTCCGAGCATCGGCACGTCGCGGCCGCCGAGGTTCAGCTATCCGCACTCGGACATGGGCGATCTCAGCGCCGTCCTCGGCGGGTTCGTCTATCGCGGCAAGGAGCTCCCCGAGCTCGTCGGCAAGTACGTGTTCTCGGACTGGCCCTCGTGCCGTGTCTGGGCGCTCGACGTGACGAGCGCTGTCGCCGGCCGCACGACGCTCGTCGACAGCGAGTGGCGTCGTGTCCCGCTCGCGCTCGCGGAGGACAACGGCGGCGAGCTCTACGTCCTCCACATGGGAGGGATCGCGAAGCTCGCCCGCGACGCGATGCGCGCGCAGGTGCCCGCGCGTCTCTCCGAGACGACGCTCTTCTCCGACGTGGCTGCGCTCGTCCCCGAGCCGACGCTCGTGCCGTACGAGATCAACTCGCCGCTGTGGTCGGACGGCGCGGCGAAGCGGCGGTGGATCCGGATGCCCCAAGGGCAGCACGTCACGCTCGCCGACGACGGAACACTGAAGCTCCCCGTCGGCACGACGCTGGTGAAGCACTTCGAGCTTCCGGCCACGTTCGTGGCGACGGCGCGTACGCGTCGCCTCGAGACACGCGTGCTCGTGGTCGGCACCGAGACCGTCTACGGCCTGACGTACCGCTGGAACGCCCAGGGCACGGACGCCGAGCTGGTCTCCGAGGCGGCCGATGAGGGGATCCTCGACGAAGCCGGCAAGCAGAGCAGGAACTGGCACTTCCCGGGGGGCGGCCAGTGCTGGTCCTGCCACCGCGCGGAGAACCGTGTGCTCGGGTTCACGGCACGCCAGCTGGCGCTCACGACCTCGGACGGCAAGCCGCAGCCCGAAGCTCTCGCGGCGCGGGGCGTGCTCGATGCCGCGGTCGTCGCGAAGATGCCGCCCGGGCTCGCGCGCCCGTCGGACGCGGCAGCCTCGCTCGATGCGCGTGCGAGCGCCTACCTCGCGGCGAACTGCTCGTCGTGTCATCACGCCGGCGCGAGCTTTCTCGGCGGAGGTCCGACGTGGATCGCGTCGCCGGGGGTCGACGTCTCCGAGCGCGGGCTCGTCGGCGCCCCTCATCACAACACCCCGATGGCCGCCGCGCTCGGTCTGATCAACGCCCCGCTCGTCGACCCGGGCAATCCGGCGGGGTCAGTCCTGATGGCACGCGTGAACAGCAGCGACCCGGATCTACGGATGCCGCCGCTTGGGCGCAACGTCGTGGACGAGGAGGGCGCGCGCCTCCTCGAGCAATGGATCCGGTCGCTCCCGCGAGGGGGGCCGTGAGGCGCCGTGAGGTGCCGCTCGTCAGCCGCGGGTCAGCGCCAGCTCGCGCGCCAGGTCCGGCGGACCTTCGCGGGCTTGGGGCGGCGCGCACGGGCGGGCACGACGGAGGCGGAGGCGCGGGCGGTCGACTGCAGAAACGCCTCGAGCTCGCTGCGGGTCATCGCCGAGAGCCCACGAACGCTCCGGGCGCACCGCTCGGCGGACAGATCGATCATCACGGGAGGAGTCATTCCGTAGCCCAGCATTCGCCGCCCGACGACATGCCACACGATCTCCGCCCGGTCGAGGCGATAAACGCAGTTTTTCAGGTCGCGGGCTCGAGGCGGTGCGCCGCGACTGGACGCCGCTCGCGCGCCGCGCCCAGCGCGAGCTCCTCCGTCGTGTCTTCGCCGACGAGCCCTACGAGGAGTGGATCATGGTTCTTCGCTAGAAGCGAACGCCCAGCTGCTCGGGCTTGCGGAGATGGGGAGTCTGGCGTGAAATGAGGGAACCCATGACCGTTCGCCCTCTGATTGCTGCTGTCGCGAGTGTCTTTGCCGTCGCAGGTTGCTTCGCCAGCCCGGGAGACGACGATCTCGATGACGAGAAGGAGGCGACGACCGCGTCTGCGCTCGATGTGGGCACGAGCTCCACGGAGCTCGGAGACCTCGCCACCGCAGACCCGACGCAGGCCGCGGCGGGGGTCGCTTCCTCGAAGACGAAGGGCTGCCGCACGCGCGCGCTCGATCCCGCGAGCCCGAACGTCGTTCTCATCACGCTCGAGGAATGCACGGGCCGCTTCGGCCGGCACTCCGTCTCCGGTCACCTGACGGTGACCTTCTCCTCGAATGCCGACGGTTCGCTCCACTCCGAAACGGTGAGCAGCGATCTCACCGTCGACGGTCGGCCGTTCTCACGGACGGTCTCGGCCGACATCTCGGTCGCCGGCGACGTGCGCCATGTGTCACGCCACTCCGAGAAGGCCGGCACGAAGAAGAACGGCGACAGCCTCGTCCAGACCGAGGACGAGGTCGTCGTGATCGACAAGTCCACCCGCTGTCGCACGGTGAACGGCACGGGGCACGCGCTCGTCGGCGGCAACCGGAACATCGCGTCGACGACGACGAACCTCCAGACGTGCGAGACCCCCGAGGGCGACGACCTGTGTCCGACAGGCAGCATCGAGCACGTCAACCAGTCGAAGGGGAAGACCCGCGTGGCGACCTTCGACGGCTCGGTGAATGCGACGATCGAGATCGCGAAGCGCAAGGGATCGGCGACGAAGACCTGGTCGCTCGACTGCACTCCGCGCTGAGGCGCGCGCGAGGTTGGATACGCGCCGTATGTCCGAGCATCGCTGGGAATGGACTCTGCCCGGTGACGCCCAAGTCGCCGCCACCCTCGACCCCACCTCGGGGACCGAGTCGGTGTTCCTCGACGGTCGCCCCGCGTCACGCGCCGCGCGCGGCACGATGCCCGACGGGCATGTCCTCGCTCTGCCTGGCGCGCCGGCCGACGCGGACAAGGTCGTCGTGTCGTTCGACCCGCGGCTCGTCATCTGCATCCTCCGCATCGGCCGGGAGGAGGTCGCGCCGAAGCGTTGGCCGGAGCCGCAGCGAGGAAAGCTCGCGGCTCCTCCGTCGCGCGGGCCGATCCCGCTCGGCACGATCGGCGCGTTGCTCGTCGTCGCAGCGCTCGTCGGTGGTGCGGCCTACGTGCTCGCGACGCGCAACCCGAGCAGCGCCGCGCATGGCCCGATGACGGGCGTGCATCGCGCCGACAACGGGCTCTTCGTCGCGCACTTCCCGACGACGTTCGCCGGGCGCCCGGCAGTGGTGCCAGGTGGAGCGAGCGGCGTCGTGCTCGAGGACCGCGCGCGCAACGAGGCCATCGTGATCGTCGCGCTCACGATCGGCGAAGGCCTCGGCGACCCGTGGTCCCTCCAGAAGCGAGTGCACGGCGAGGCGCTCACCAACTTGCCACGCGGGAGCGGCGCTCACGAGGAGACGTCCCGGACCGACGGCACCTGCCTCGGGCAGCCCGGCGCGATCGTCCTCGGGCGCGTCACGAGCACTAGCGGCAGCCGCGCGAACCTGTGGTCGTGCGCATTCCGGCGCGGCCCGGCCGGCTACCTCGTCATGTACTCGGTCGACGAGAACGACTCCTCCGGCGGCGCAGCGCGCCTGCAGGGCGCCATCTCCTCGACGGAGCTCACGCAGCTCGGGGACATGACGGGAGCACGACCGTGAGCCGCGACTGCCGTCGCGTCCTCCCTGCGCTCCTCGTCCTCGCCGCGCCGCTGTTCGCGTGCGGTGCGCCTCCGCCCGCCGCGCCCGCCGCGCCATGCTTCACGATCACGGGCGGCGACCCGGAGCTTCGTGCGAAGGACGCGTCGAAGACCCTCGACGTGCTCGAGCAGCACATCCGGCTCTCACCCGAGGACGAGGCGCTGCGGAGCCCGAAGTCACTCGCGGACATCCGGAAGATCCTCCGTCGCGACACGGTCTACCTCTTCCCGGCCGCGGCCGCGTTCGCGCGCACGCTGAACAGCGTGGAGGGTCGGTTCAGCGAGGCGTATCTGGAGCTGCTCACGGGGGAGTCTCAGCTCGTCGCCTCGCAGGTCCTCACCACCCAGGCGGCATGGGTCGGCGGCGACCTGCGGATCGCGCGCGCGAGCCTCGCGAGCGAGCGGGGAGAGCCGAGCACCGACCGCGCACGCATGCTCGGTCAGCTCATTCGCGTGGTCGAGGAGGGGAACAAGATCGCCGATGCGCTCGGCGCCGTCGCGCCGTCCCATCTCGCGCGGGGCGCAGAGGTCATCCGCGCGCTCCGCACCGAGGCGCCCACGGACACCCGCACGTTCGTGCTCGTGGCCGAGTACCACCGCCTGCGCGGTGAATGGACCGAGTTCGACGCCGCGATGGCCGCGGCCGAGGGGGCCAACCGCGTCTCGCCCGCGCTCCGCTACCTCCGTGCCATGGAACAGCTCGAGCGCTTTCGTCGCCCGGACGTCGGCGCGGGCATCCTGCGCGAGGTGCTGAAGACGTTTCCGCGGTTCGTCCGCGGGCAGGCCGCGCTCGTCCTCATGGCGACCAATCCCGGGATGGCGCTGCGTGAGCTGTCGAAGCTGAAGCAGATGAACGAGGACCACTACCTCGTCGCGCTTCTCGAGCCGACGCTCGCCGCGGAGCAGGAGCTCGGGCGCATGCAGGGGACGGGCATGCCGGGCACGCCGGGGCCGCAGGGCACGCAGGGCGGAGGCACGGACCATGTCGCGCACTGAGCGCGTCGCCTGCGCCGCGCTCGGTCTGCTCGTGGCCGCGTGCGCAGAGCCGGGCGCCGTGTCCTCGCCGATCGCGACGCCGCTTCCTGGCGCGCGCGAGGTCTCTGCCGCGCCGCCGGGCGCGCCGGGGCTCGGCGGCGCTCCTGCGAGGCTCGAGCCGCCCGCTCCGCCCGCTCCGCCCGCTCCGTCGCCGCCGAAGGCTGCGGGCACGGCTCCTGCGCGTCCCGCGTCGCCGTCGGCCTCCGCGTCGCCCGCGAACCTCGTGAGCGATCCGCTCGCCACGAAGCTCCTCGGCGGCGGCGGCGCCGCGCTGAAAGCGGTCGTCGCAACGCCCGACAGGTATCGCTTCCAGGTGCTCTACGCCCCGGTCGCAGAGGGAGCGAAGCCGACGCTCGAGCGTCACGGGTATCGCGCCGACGCCGAGTACTACTTCCCGGCGAGCTCGATGAAGGTGCCGATCACGCTCGCGACCTACGACCGCCTCGCCGCCCTGCGAGCTGCCGGGCACCCCACGCTCACACGCGACGCGACGATCCGCATCCATCCCGTGACGGGCTCCGCCGAGCCGTACTCCACGACCGTCGCCCGAGAGACGTGGCGTGCGCTCATCGTGTCGGACAACTTCTCCGCCAATCGATTGCTCGGCGTGGTGGGGCACCGTGAGGCCCACGAGACGCTCTGGTCACTCGGTCTCCCCTCGGTGCGCATCCACGGAGGCTTCGCGACCGGCGCGGAGGTCGACCCGGCGCAGGCCTCGCCCCGCGTGGAGTTCGCGGTCCCCGGCGGCCCGAGCGACGAGCTCGCTGCAAGGCGCAGCCACCTAGTCCCTCCGCCGACCGACGCGACGAGCCTCGCGATCGGCAAGGCGAGCATCGTCGACGGAAGGCGCGTGGAAGGCCCGCTCTCCTTTGCCGACAAGAACGCGATCCGCCTTCGCGAGCTCCAGGACACGCTCGTGCGCATCATGCGGCCCGAGCTGCTCCCGCCCGGCTCCGCCGCCGATGCGGCGTCGAAGGACGACCTCGCCTACCTGCGCCACACGCTCGGCACGCTGCCGAGCGACTCCGGGCTCGCCGGCTACGATCGCAACATCGTCGCCGACTACCAGCTGAGCCCGTTCCTCCGGGGGATCGAGCGGGTGCGCGCGCGCGGGCACTTCGAGATCTTCTCGAAGGTCGGTCAGGCCTTCGGGTTCTTGATCGCCAACGCCTACGTGGTCGACAAGGATACCGGGCGCTCGTTCTTCCTCGTCGCCTCGGTGTACGCGAACCCCGACGAGACGATGAACGACGATACGTATGCGTACGACTCGATCTCCTTCCCGGCGCTCGCGGACGTCGGCGAAGCGTTCTGTCGCCACGCGTTCACCCCGTGAGGTGAACGGTCACTTCGGCGAGGCGGTCGGGGCGCACGTCGACACGCCGGCGCCCACGATGTGAAAACCGATGTTCGTCATGTACGCGGCGTCGAGGCTCTTGTCGGAGGGGCGATAGCGCGCCACGTTCGTCGTCTTCGAGGGCGAGGTGTCGGTCGCGGTGTAGACGTAGAAGTCGCCGCCCCAGAAGGAGAAGGCGAACATCGGCGGCTGGGGCTGGGGAACGGTCGCGAGGGGGGCCTTGTTCGAGAACGCGGCGGTCGTCTTGTCGACCTGGGCGATGGCGAGCGGGTCGCTCTGCAAGAAGCCGTAGAGCCGACCGTCGCCCGTCCCGGTGAGCTCGAGGTCGACCTGCTCCTTCAGGTCGGCGACCTGGACGATCTTCTCGGCGGCGAAGTCGACGGAGAGGAGCGCGCCGTTGAGGCCCGAGCCGGCGCCGATGAGGAAGAGGGTCTCCTGGTCGGTCGAGCCGGCGTTCGTGGAGAACCCCATGCCGCCCCACGAGCCCTTGATGTTCGTCGGCGTGCACGCCGCCGTCTTCGTGTCGACGTTGAACATCAAGCTCTCGCCCGTGAACGAGAGCTGATCGCGCATGTTGACCCATGCGACCGCGTTGCGGTCGACGGCCATGGAGACCGTGGTGAACGTCTTGCCGCCAGAGGTGCAGTTCAGCGCGCCGACCTTGGTGAACTTCTTGTCCGCCGGGGCGAAGGAGTAGAGGTCGCCTTCGAGCGAGAGCACGTAGACGAGGCGCGCCGCGTCGGTGCAGCCGTCGCCGGTGGCCGGGACGCCCGAGTCCCCGCCGACAAACCCGCTCGTGTTGCCGCTCGTGCCGCTCGTGCCGCCGCTCGTGGAGTCGGCGGGCGCGGGCTCGAAGCCGGTGCGTGTGGTGGAGCTGGAGCACGCGACGGCCGCGAGACCGACGACGACAGGGAGAGCGAGCAAGGAAGTGCGGACGAACCGAAGCATCGAGGCCTCCAGGGCAGGGAGCAAACGTGGGCATCCCTTTAGCACTCCCCGGGCCGTTCGCACGTTCCAACCCGAAATCCCGGCGCGCGCGGGCCCGTGTAGGATCTCGAGGTGCCTTACCGCGTCGCGCCGGCCGCGCCCCCGAAGATCCCCGACGGGCCGGATCACATCGGCGCCGCGCAGCGCCTCGCGCGGCGCAACCGACGCATCGGGCTCGTCACCGTGGCGATCATCGGGGCGGTGGTCGCGGCCTCGGTGCTGGTCCACAACGGCCACCGCGCGCGGCAGCGCGAGGCCTTCGAGGGCGCGAAGGCCGATCTCGAGGGATGCCTCCTCGGGCCCGAGCCCCTCGTGGTGGGCGGCTGGGCCCCGTGCGGGCTCCGCGTACGGCGGCGGCAGCTCACGGCCATGGGAACGCCCGTCGAGCGCCGCATCGACGAGGCGCTCGGCGGCTGGCCGATGCGCTGCAGCGAGGCCTCGAAGCGGATGATGCGCCAGGGGATCGAGCTCGAGGACGTCTCGCTCCAGCAAGAGGCCGATCGCGCGACGAGCCGCCTCGCGACGATGAAGGCGATGAGCGCGCCGCTCGAGACGCGCTCGCTCTGCGTCGATGCCGCCGGAAAGGCTCGGGCCCCGCATCTCTCGCATGCGGCCGCCGACTCGTTCCCCGCGCTCTCCGCGCCCCTCGACCTCGACGCGCTCGTCGCGCACGGCGAGCCCGCGCTCGTCGCGAGGAACGCCAGGGTGCTCGAGGCCGACCCGCGGCTCGCTTCGTTCTTGCCCGAGGGCCATCGCGAGGTGGGCTCGCTCTCGACGAAGGACGCCGGTTCGACCGACGCACCGAAGCTCCCGGACGGCGACCTCATGATCGTCGATCTCGACTGGCCGGGCGTCATCCACCTCGCGAAGTGCGCGGGCGGCAAGTGCCAGAAGCGCATCGTCTCGCGCGAGACGTTCGATCTGAACGATCCGGAGCTCCGTGCGAGCGACTCCGAGCGCTTTCGCCCGGCGCGTGTCGGAGGCTCCATCCTGGCGGTGTGGCGAGCCGGCACGCGCGGCGGGCTCCGCATGCGCCTCGCGCCCATCGACCGCCTTGCGGCCACGCGCGACGTCGTGCTCTTCGACGACCTCGTGATGGGCGGCGTGATGCAGGGCACGCCCACGCTCGATTCCTTCCGCGTCTACGGCGGGGCGCATGTCGCGCGCATCTTCCTCGTCACCTCACGCGGCACGTGGATCGTCGAGGTCGACGAGAAGGGCGCCTTCTCTCTCCGCTGACCGACCGAACGTGAGACCGAGCGGCCCCGTGCAAGAGCGCGGTGACCTGGCCTCCTCCTGCCGGAGCGGATGTGTCGCGTCCTGGACTGGAGGTCCCCCGCCGAAACTGTAGAGGCCTTGACGACCCGAATCTCGTCAAGGCCTCTACGAAATCGGGCGATCAGGTCACGATGATGCCGGGATCGTTCGGTGGCTGGCCTGGAGCCGGCGGGTCCTCGACGCTCGGCGGGCCTTTCGGTGTCGGGTCGCCGAGCGGGCCCTTCCGTACAGGCGGGTCCTTCATCGGCGGTCTCTTGGTTGGGCTCTTCACGGGCGGCGGAGCGGGCTCGCCGCGCGACGGGGCACGGGGATCAGAGGTCATCGAACACGTTGATGCCAGCGCCATGCCAGCCATGCACGGCCTGGCGGGGGCGTAGGCCCGTCGATCACACGCGTCATCCTCGGAGGGCTCCACCAAATTGCTCGTCCTGCCAACATGGGAACGCTCAAGTTCTTGACCGCGGCCCAGGTCGCTGCCATCGCGGCGACCCCGTAGCTGAGGTGCCGGCCCACGCACCCTTGAACGAGCCGTCGCGCGCGCTCACGTCTCTACGACGCCTTCGCTGCGCTCCTGGTCGCGCGCGCCTTGGACGACGTCACCCGGCGGATCTGTCGCCGCTGCAGGTTCGAGTCCCTCTTCGAGCGGTTGGCGCTCTTTCGAGTCGACTTGCGCGACGGCCGATCCTGGGCGGAGTCTTCGAGCGCCGAGGTCGCTCCTGCCGTGTTGCGTTTGCTGTTCCGACGGGCCGTCGATCCACCACCCGCGCGGCGGTCGGACGCGCTCACCCCTGGCTGCGACGTGTCGATCGGATCATCGCGGCGCCGCTTCTCGGGCCGGTCGAGCGCGGCTTCGAGATTGTCGTGCCCCTGACCTACACGCCGCCCGATGAGGCTTCCTCCCGCCGGCATGGGCCCACCACGACGCGCTGGCGAGACCACTGCGCTTCGCTTCACCACGCCGGCGCGCTTCGAGCGCGCGGCGGACGACCGACCTCCGCCAGCGCGTCCGAGCGCTCGCCGTACCGCGCGCTCGACACCGGCCGCCGCGAGGCCCATCGCCTCGGTGACGTCACGACCGCGGCACTCGAAGACGACGGAGTCGAGGCCGCTGAGAACGACCTTCACACGGCAGACGGCATCCACGCCGCCGCGAGGGCCGTTCGCGTCCTCGAATCGAACGCTGAGGCGCTCGATGCGCCCAGCATACTTCCCGAGCTTCGCGCCCATGCGCGTCCGGATGGCGCTCCGCATCTCGTCGCCCACGTCGAGCCCCGTTGTTCGGATGCTGAGCGGCGTGCGCGCCACGTCCGTGCTCCCTGCGACCCTCTTCTCGGCTCGCCCGGTCGCGCCCGAAAACGGTGCGCGGTTTCCTCGTCCTCTAGCCATCGCTCAATCCTCGATTCCTTGCCGGGGCGGTGACCTTGGCGCGCGCGCCAGCTTGCTCCACCGCGCTTCTCCGCGAAGCAGGAGGCGTGCCACGGCCGGAGCCCGACGAATGCGCGTTGCACGCTCGACCGCCGCGTCTGGTGGAGCGTCGGCGATGCCCCGCGATGTCCCGCGATGACACGTTGTGGCCATCGTGCGGATGCGGGGAAACTCTGCGTGGAGTGCCCGTCATGCCGCGGATCAAGCGCGTGGTCGTTCTCCCGAAACACGGCGCCGGCGAGTCGCCAGCGCCAGTGACCGCGATCCGCCGGGGGTCGAGGACGAAGGCGGACACCGTCGTCTCGTTCCGCGTAAAGCCGTGGCCGCGGAGCCATGCGGTCAGCAGGATGATGCCGCAGAGGACCGCATCTCGCTCGCCATCGCGTCGGTGCCCGAGGGGCCTGCCCTTCCCGCGGTCGAAAGCATCGCGGCGGTGCTCGAGATCACCCTCCCCGAATTCCAGGACTCGCTGAAGCGCACCTACGTCGCCGTCGCGCGCGCTCACATCCCGGTGATGCGGAGCGAGCCGAGGCCGAGCGTCATCGTGAAGCCCGGCCCGCCCCACTTCCGCACCTGCTCGCGTGGGAGCACGAAGGCGACGAGCGTCGCGGCGCCGCCGCCGACCAGCGTGAGCGTGCTTATCCACGCGAAGGTCTTCGCACGCGTCGCCGCCTCGTTGGCGTCGGAGACGCGACAGAAGTCGCGCGGGCCCGAGCAGTTGTCCTTCACGTAGGCGTCGGCGTTCAGCGCGACGATGCCCGTGACGGCGCTCGCGGCGAAGAGCGCGCCCGCGCCGCCGAGCGTCCCCCAGAACGCCGTCGTGCGCCCGCGCTTGCTCTCGTCCCACGGGACCGGCACGCACGTGCCGTCGCGTCGCGCCTGACCCTCGGGGCACACGAGCTGCGCCTCGAGCGACGGCACCTCGACGGCGTACGTCTTGCCCGGCTCCGACACGCTCACGGCGGTGCTCCACGGCTCTGCGCCGGGCGCCACGACGCTGATGCGGTGCTCGCCGGGGTCGACGGGGATGGGCGTGTTCCACGCGGAGGGAGGGAGCTTCGACCGGTCGAGGCTGATCTCGGGCTCGCGCGCGGCGACGGCCTCGGGCACGTGCACGACCACGCGCATCAGCCTCGGCGCGAGGTCGGCGATGTGCGCGCGCGCGATGTCCTCGCGGTCCTTGCGCTCGTCCTTCACGGCCTGTCCGAGCGCGTCGCGGAACTCCGACCAGGCCGTCGAGGTCTTGCCTTCGAACTCGTGACACACCGCGAGGTTGAGGAGCGTCCCGCCGCCCGGGTCGAGCCGCTGGCTCTCCGCGAACTTGGTGCAGGCCTCGGGATAGCGCCTGGCCTCGAGCAGCGCGCGCCCGTCGTCGAAGAGCTGCTGCGCGATCTGCCGACCGGTGTCGCCGCCCTGCGCGGCCGCGGGAAATGCGACGGCGAGCGCCGCGAGCGCGAACGTGAAGGCGCAGCGAGGTCGGGCCACGGGCCGACTATACGCCGCGTGAGCCTACAGCGCGTGCCCCTTGAACTGGCTCGTATAGAGCTGCTGGTAGAAGCCGTGTCGCGCGAGGAGCTCCTGATGCGTGCCGCGCTCGACGATGCGCCCCGCGTCCATCACGAGCACCTGATCGGCGTCGCGGATGGTGCTCAGGCGATGCGCGATGACGAAGGTCGTTCGGCCCTCCATGAGCCGGAGCAGCGACTTCTGGATGCGCGCCTCGGTTCGCGTGTCGACGCTGCTGGTCGCCTCGTCGAGGATCAGGATCGCCGGCTCCGCGAGCAGCGTGCGCGCGATCGAGAGGAGCTGGCGCTGCCCCTGGCTCAGGTTGCCCGCGCGCTCCGAGAGCACTGCCTCGTAGCCCTGCGGGAGCTGACGGATGAAGTGATCGGCGTCCGCCGTCTTCGCCGCACGGATGACGTCCTCGTCGCTCGCGTCGAGGCGCCCGTAGCGGATGTTCTCCATGACGGTCGCGCCGAACAGGTACGTGTCCTGGAGCACGAGCCCGAGCTTCTGCCGGAGGTCGTCCTTCTTCAGGTCGCGGATGTCGACGCCGTCGATCTCGATCGTTCCGCGGCCCACCTCGTAGAAGCGCGTGAGGAGGTTGATGACGGTGGTCTTGCCGGCGCCCGTCGGGCCGACGAGCGCGATCATCTGGCCGGGCTTCGCCTCGAGCGAGACGTCGTCGAGGACGAGCGTGTCCGGGCGATAGCCGAACGAGACGTGGTCGAAGCGCACGCTCCCGCGGACCGCCGGCAGCGCGCGCGCGGCCGCGGCGTCGTCCGTCTCCGAGGGCGTGTCGAGGATCTCGAACACGCGCTCGGCGCCGGCGAGCGCGGCCTGCAGAGTGTTGTAGAGATTGGAGAGCGCCCGGAGCGGCTGGACGAAGTTCTGCCCGTAGTTGATGAACGTCGCGATGATGCCCACGCTCACGAGCCCCTGGAGCGCGAGCCAGCCGCCGAGGCCCGCGAGCACGATGACGAAGAGGTTCCCGAGCACCGAGGTCAGGGGCATGAGGAGGAGCGCGTACGTGTTCGCGTAGACCCCCGCGCGGTAGACCTTCTCGTTCTCGGCGCGGAACGCCGCGAGCACCGTCTCGTTGCGCCCGAAGACGGTCATGATCTTCTGGCCGCTGAACGCCTCCTCCATGACGCCGTTGAGCGCCCCGAGGTGCTTCTGCAGCTCGGTGAACCCCTTGCGCGTGAACACGGCGACGAAGCGCGTGAACCACAGCATGATCGGGACGACCAGGAGCGAAGCCAGCGCGAGCCAGCGGTCGAGCACGAACATCGCGACGAGAATGCCGACCATCGAGAGCACGCTCGCCAGGAGCGACGTGATGTTCTGCGCGACGGCCTGATTGATGGCGTCGATGTCGTTCGTGAGCCGGCTCATCAGCTCGCCGGACGGATTGCGCTCGAAGAAATCCATCGGCAAGGTCTGCAGGTGCCCGAAGAGCTCCCGGCGGAGCCTCTTCAGGGCGCGCTGCGAGATGCCGGCCATGAGCCAGCTCGAGATGCCCTGGAAGACGTTGTTCGCCACGAACGCCGCGAGCATCAACCCCGCGATGCGCGCGAGGCCCGAGGCGTCGCGCGTCGCGATGAAGCGGTCGAGCGCGACGCCCATCAGGTACGGCCCGACGAGCCCGAGGACCGTGTAGGCGACGATCAAGGCGCCGACGACGTAGAGCTGAACGCGAAGCTCGCCGAAGTACGTCACGAGGCGCTCGAGCGTGCCGCGCGGGTCCTTGGCTCGCGCGATGTTGCCGACGCGGTGGCCCACCGGCCGTAGCGCGTTCGCGGGCCGCTGGCTCATGGCTCGGCGAGCCCCTTGCCGAGCTGCGATTCGTAGATCTCCCGGTAGTCCGTGGAGGTCTCCATCAGCTCGCGATGGGTGCCCTCGGCGACGATGCGGCCCCTGTCGAGCACGAGGATCGTGTCCGCCTCGAGCACGGTGCTGATGCGCTGCGCGACGACGAACGTCGTGCGACCCTCGCTGGTCTCGGCGAGCGCCCGCTGGATCTTCGTCTCGGTCTCGACGTCGACGGCGCTCGTGCTGTCGTCGAGGATGAGGATGTCGGGGTCGACGAGCAGCGCACGCGCGATGCAGAGCCGCTGCTTCTGGCCCCCGGAGAAGTTCCCGCCGCGCTGCTCGACGCGGCTGTCGTAGCCCTGGGGCAGCTTCGCGATGAACTCGTGCGCCTGCGCGGCGGTCGCGGCGGCGACGACCTCCTCGTCGTTCGCGTCGGGGCGGCCGTAGCGGATGTTGTCGCGGACCGTCCCCGAGAAGAGCACCGACTCCTGCGGGACGAAGCCGATGCGCGAGACGAGCGAGTCCTGCGTGACCTCGCGGACGTCGCTGCCGAACGCGCGGAGGCGCCCCGACGTCACGTCGTAGAAGCGAGGTATGAGGCTCACGAGCGTCGATTTTCCGGCGCCGGTCGAGCCGAGGATGGCGATGGTCTTGCCCGGGCTCGCCGCGAGCGTGACGCCGCGCAGCACGACGTCGCTCTTGTCTCCGCCGTAGGTAAACGAGACGTCGTCGAAGGCGACGTCGGCCGGCGCATCGCTCGGCAGCGCCCTGGCGTCGGGCGCGTCGGCGACGTCAGGGACGCTCCCGAGCACCGCATCCATGCGACGCAGCGAGGCGAGCCCCGCGGCCCACGTGTTCGACAGCATCGTCATCATGATGAGCGGCGACATCGTGGTGAGCAGGTAGTTCGTGAACGCGACGATCTCCCCGAGGGTGAGGTCGCCGTGGATCGACTGCGTGCCCCCGACCCAGATCACGATGACGACGCCGACGTTGATGCACATCGTCAGCACCGGGGTCATCGTGGACATGAGCTGCATGACCGCGATCGATCGCTGGGTCATGTCCTCGTTCGCGGCCTCGAAGCGCTCGCCTTCGTGCTCCGCCCGCACGAGCGCTTTGACGAGCCGCGCGCCGGCGACGTTCTCCTGGAGGATGGTGTTGACCACGTCGAGCCGCTGCTGGACGAGCCGGAAGAGCGGCTCCATCCGGATCACGAAGAAGGCGATGAGGGCCGTGGTGACCGCGAGGAGCGGGAGCATCGTCATCGCGAGCCGGCGGCTCGTGGTGATCATCAGGACGAGGCTTCCGAGCATGAGCAGCGGCGCGCGCGTCCCGATGCGGAGCGAGACCTGCGTGAGGGCCTTCACCGCGCTGACGTCGCTGGTGAGCCGGACGAGGAGCTCACCGGTCTTCTGGCGGTCGAGGTTGCCGAACGAGAAGCGCTGGATCCGCAGGAAGAGCGCCTCGCGCAGGTCGCGTGCGACGCCCTCGCCGACACGCACCGAGAACCCGTTGTTGGCGATCGCGACGACGGTGCTGACCGCGGAGATGCCGAGCATCGCGAGCGCCGTCTGGAGGACGACTGTGCGTTCGTTCTTCGCGATGCCCTGGTCGATGATGCGCTGGACGAGCCGCGGGATCGCGAGATCCATCGCCACGAGCGCGCTCAGCATGACGAGCGCGAGCACGGCGAGCCGCCAGTAGGGCTTCACGAAGCCGAGGAGCCGCCCGAGGTCGCGCATGCGAGGGGGCGGAGTCTACCCTGCGCTCAGGACTTCGGGGCTGGCGCCAAGACCTCTACGGCCTGGCCCGTCTCGATCTGCGTTTCATGCCAATTCTGCGCCGGCGCCGCGCGAGGGAGTGGCTAGGATCCCCTCATGTCCGGCGGGGCCGTAGAGAGCAGCGAGTCCCTCTTTCGTGCGCTCATCCTCGACCTTCGGGTGGGGGTCGTCGTCCAGGGGCCGTCCGCAGAGATCCGCATCTGCAACCGCGCGGCGCTCGAGCTTCTCGGCCTCGAGGAGACGCAGCTGCTCGGCAAGACCAGCTTCGACCCGGACTGGAACGTGGCGCACGAGGACGGCACTCCCTTCCCGGGACCCGAGCACCCGGTGCCGACGGCAATCCGCACGAAGAGCCCGGTGCGCGGCGTCGTGATGGCCGTGTACCGTCCGAAGTGCAAGGACCGGGTCTGGCTGCTCGTCGACGCCGAGCCTCAGCTCGACGCGAACGGCCAGGTCCTCCAGGTCGTGTGCACGTTCAGCGACATCACGGGGCGAAAGCGCCTCGAGGCGCAGGCGGCAGCCGGAGAGCGCCTCGCCTCGATGGGCCGCCTTGCCGCGGGCGTCGCACACGAGATCAACAACCCGCTCGCCTATGTCATCGGCCATCTCGAGGCGCTGCGTGCGACGTCGCTCGAGCCGGCCCAGCGCGAGCACGTCGAGGAGGCGCTCGACGGGAGCACACGCGTGCGCACGATTGTCGACGACCTGCGCAGCCTGTCGCGCGCACGCGCCGACGACGAGCGACGTGGGCCGGTCGAGCTCCTCCACGTCATCACCGCCGCTTGCAACATCGCCGCGCCGCAGCTCCGTCATCGCGCGACACTCGTGCGCGATCTGTCGCCCGTGCCGATGGTCGAGGGCAACGAGTCGCGGCTCGGGCAGCTCGTCCTGAACCTGGTGCTGAACGCCGCGGAGGCGGTCCCCGAGGGGCGCGCGGCGGAGAACGAGGTGCGCGTCGGCGCCCACGTCGATTCCGAGGGCCTCGTCGTCCTCGAGGTCAGCGACACCGGCGAAGGGATCCCCGCGAACGTCATCGCACGGATCTTCGACCCATTCTTCACGACCAAGCCGGTGGGGATCGGCACGGGCCTCGGCCTGTCGATCTGTCACGGCATCGTGCGGTCGCTCGGTGGCGAGATCGACGTCGAGAGCACACCCGGCAAGGGCTCCACCTTCCGCGTTCGCTTGCGTCCGAGCACGAGCCCCGTGAGCTCCGTACCGCCTGTCGCAAAGGTCGCCGGGGAGGCCTTCGCGACGGCGCGAACAGGCGCCGCGACGGCGCCCACCGGCGCCGCGACGGGCGCACGGCCTCGCGTCCTCGTCATCGACGACGAGCCTCGAGTCGGCGAGCTGCTTGTGAAGCTCCTGGCGCCGCTCTACGAGGCAACACTCGAGCCCAGCGCGACGACGGCGCTCGAGCGCGTGCGGGCCGGGGCGCGGTACGACGTCATCCTCTGCGATCTGATGATGCCCGACACGACGGGGATGGATCTGCAGGAGGTGCTCGAGCAGGAGGCCCCCGAGCTCGCGAAGCGCACCGTCTTCATGACGGGCGGCGCATTCACGCCGCGCGCGCGGGAGTTCATCGCTCGCTTCGAGGGCCGCGTGCTCGAGAAGCCGTTTCGCATCGGCGACCTCCAGAATGCGGTGACTACGATCCTCGGCTTCGCGGAGTGAACGTGCCGCAGTGTGTCCGGATGAGGTGAGAAGCGCGGGCATGCGCGGTGCACCTACGACGAACGATGCCTCGTCGCCGCCGATCGCGCTCTGGTCTTCGGCCGAGGGCCGCCATCGCGCTGCTCGCGGCCCTCGCGACGCTGGTCTTCGCGCGCGCCGCACGTGCCTACCACGAAGGTGACGAACGCCTCGTCGATGCGACCGCGCACACGCTCCGCTCCGGCGAGGTGCGCCTCGGTCTCTGGGAGCTGGAGCTTGGGACCTTCGACTTCGCGACAATCGGGACGGACACCGCGCCCTGGGTCGCGAGCTTCATCGTCGACTCCGTCGTGCAGAACGGCCACGCGAAGCTCCGATTGCTGCGCACGACGCCCCTCACCATCAGCGTGTCGGCGGCCGTCTATCACACCGACCTCTCTTCGAAGGGGCGGCTCGTGGCGGGCAACGGATCGCTCCTGCTCGTTCCGCTCTCGGGATTCGTGTCGAGCGACCTCTCCACCGATCTGTCGCTCCATCTCGGCGTGACCTACGCGCATCTCGACGCGCCGGACCTCACCATCGACGTCGGGAGCTCGCGCGCGCAGACCGCGATCGCCGCGAGCGCGCTCCAGCTCCACGCGATGGGTGAATGGCGCGCGACCCGTGTGGTCGCGCTCACTCTCCAGGTGCACGGGCAGCCCTACGCGACGCCGGCCACGGTGCACATGACCACCACCGATTCGCTCGGCGGCAAGGTCGGCTTCTCCGGCACGGTCGGGCCCGTCGACCGCACCGCTCTCTCGGCCGTCGCGAGCGTCGCGTTCTCGGGGCGGAACTTCAACGCCCGCATCGGCGCCGGCTACGGCGCGCTCTTCATCCCGTCGATGGGGATCACCATCCCCATCGCCACCGTGTTCCCCGAGGTCGACGCCTATGTCCGCTTCTGATCGCTCCGTCCACGTGCCGGTGGGCGTACGCGCGCTCGTGCTCGTCGTCGGGTGGAGCGCCGCGACGGCCTGCGCGAAGGCCCCGGATGCTCCCGAAGCGCCGGACGTCTCGCAGCTCCTCTCCGCGTACTCGGCACCGAACGGGACCGTGGACACGACGGAGTCGGCCTCGTGGCTCGAGGCGGGGGCGCTTCAGGTCGACCTGCTCGGCGGCAGTCAGGCGCGCATCCTTCTCACGCGCGTCGCCGCCGCCGCGCTCAAGGCCGTGAACGAGGCCTCGCTCCCCGACGGGAACGGCGAGCTCGTACCCACACGCGTCGACGGGATCGCAACGCTGCGCGTCCGCTGTGGCGCGGGCCCGCAAGAGAACGCCGATGTCTCGGTCATGGTCGTCGACGGCGCGATTTCCCCGCTCATGTGGGGGACCGCGCACGCGTGCCCGCTCTGGCAGGGCATCGGCGTTCGCGAGAGCTATGACGGCCGCTTCACGATGTATCGCTACCCCGGCACCGACCTCCTCGTGCGCGTCGAAGGGACGCTCACCAAGGCAGGTACGGACATCAACCTGGACTTCCGGCTGACCGACGGGCGCCTCGAGACGCGCATCCCTACGGCGACGGGCGACCTCATCGTGACCCGCGCCGGCGCGGCCGTGATGGCCCGCGCGGCAAACGGCACGTTCCGCTGCAACACGAAGCAGCGCGTGTGCGCACGCGATCACGGGAGCGAGTGAGCGCGTGCCTGGCACTTTCACGCGGGCGGCTGCTTCTTGTTCTCTTCCATGCGCTTGCCGATCTCGTCCATGAGCGCGGCCTCCTTGGCCGCCACCTCGGGGCCGAACTCGGAGGGGTCGAAGATCTGGCGGAGCTCGATGGTGTCGCCCTCGTGCGCCGGGCAGCGCGACGCCCACTCGACCGCCTCCGCCTTCGACTTCACCTGCCAGATCCAGTAGCCGCCGATCAGCTCCTTCGCCTCGGCGAACGGGCCGTCGGTGACGCGGGGCTTGCCGCCGCCTCCGAAGCTAGGATCCCCGATTTCGCGAGCTCCTCGTTGTACTTCATCATCGCCGCGATGAGCTTCTCCTCCGGCATCGCGCCGCCCTCGTAGCTCTTCTTGTCACCCGGGATCATCAGGACCATGAATCGCATCGCGTTGCTCCTTGTCGTGGGGCCGGACGGTCGGCCTGTCTCTGAGATGACGATCGGGCCTTCACGCGATCGACACGAGCACGGACGTTTTTCTCACTTGAGCCCGCCCTTCTTGCGGGCGTCCGGGGTGAGATCGTCGTTTCTCCAGTAGAAATCGACCTTCTTCTCGTCCGTGGCGTCGGCGAATCCGACCATGGGCATCTCGGCCTCGATCGCGACCGTTCCCTCGGGGACGTTCGCCTTCGTGACGCACGAGAAGGTGATCACGGCCTTCTCGGCGGGCTTCATCACGCCGCCGAAGATCTTCCCGGCGCACGTGCGGTAAGGCACGGCCTTCGGGGGCGTCGCCGCCGTGTCCTGAGCGTCGAGCTGCTTGCCGGCCTTGTCGTAGAAGTACACCGCGACCTTGCCGTGCACGATCGTGGTGGCGCTCTTGTTCGTGACGCGGAACTGCGGGCCCTTGTCGTCCATCTTGCCGGTCCAGGCGACCTCCATGAGCCGCGCCGAGCCCTTGCCGTCGCAAGGCTTGGCGAAGGAGCCCTCGCCGGCCGAGCCCTTCGGGCAGTCGTGCGGGACGACGGGAGCGGCCGCCGCCGACTCGCTGGGCGCGGGGGTCGGGGTCGCCGCGCTGGCGGAGGCCGGGGCAGCCGCGGTCGCGGCCGAGGCCGCCGCGCTGGCGCTGGCCGCGGATCCTGCGCCCTTCTCGGGCTCCTTCGAGCAGGCCGTGAAGGAGGCGAGGGACGCCACGAGGGAGAGGAGAGAGAGCGTGAGCCGGTTCGGGTTCGACATCGCGCACGACGCTACCGGAGGAGCACAACGTCGATCAACCGGTCAGGAACGGCGCCTATCCCCGTTGATAGTTGTTGACTACACACAGTTGCGACGGGCATAAATCGCTCTTGCCCATGAGCTCGAACGTCGCACGCGCGGTCGCCTACATCCGCGTTTCGGAGGACGACGAGCGTGACGGGCCGATCGACGCGGCGAACGGCGCCGGCGCCCAGCGGGCGGCCATCGAGGCCTGGGCCTCGCGCCGTCGCGTCCAGGTCGCCTCGTGGCAGGTCGACCGCGGGGTCGGCGGAGCCGTTCCGATCGCCGAGCGTCCCGGTCTCGTGGCCGCCTACGCGGCGGTCCGCGAGCACGGCGCGCAGGTGCTCGTCGCGACGACGGCGGAGCGGTTCGCCCACGACTCGCTCGTGGCCTGGCTCATCGAGCGTGCCGCGCTGACCGAAGGTGCGGCCATCCATACGGTGGACGGCACGGTCGGCACGCGCGCCGGCGAGACCGAAGGAGCATGGACCCGCGGCGCCCTCGACCTCGCTGGCGCCTACGTGCGCGTGGTCAATCGCGCACGCACGCGCGCGGCTCTCGCGGCGAAGAAGTCGCGCGGCGAGCGCGTCGGTGCGGTGCCGTACGGCTTCTGCCTCGCCGCCGACGGTCTTCACCTCGAGGCGTGCGTCGCCGAGCAGGAGGTGATCGACACGGTGCGCGCGCTCTCGGCCGAGGGCCTCTCGCAGCGAGCGATCGTGGCGAGCCTCGCGGAGCGCGTTGTGGTCGGGCGCACGGGCTCTCCGCTCCAGCAGACGCAGATCGCGCGCATGCTGCTCCGCGCCGCCTCCTAAATCACCGAGCACGATTCTCGTCCCTCGAATCGAGCCCGCGATTTAGTTCCTACCCAGGTGGGGACTTCGTCCCCCTCGCTCGCTCCGCCACTTAGCGGGCGGGCGCTTCAGGCCACGCGAATCACGCGCCCGCGCGCCGGGTCGCCCTTCGACTCGACGGTGACGATGGCGTCGGCGCCTAGGCGGCCCGCCCACATGCCGTTCGGGACGCCCTCGTAGATCACCGAGCCGACGATCGCGGAGCGATCGAACTTCATCACCTGATCCTCGGTCGACTCGGCGTCCTGGCCGTCGATGAAGAGGCTGTCGCCGAGCACGACGCCCGAGAAGCTCGAGATGAAGTCGTCGGCGAGCTCGACGGACGACAGCTCCTCGAGGCCCGGCCACGCGTGGGTACGCAGCTCGTCGGCCTCGACGAGGTGAACGCGCGCGCCGTCGGCGGAGATGCCGACGAAGCCCGCGGGAATGCCCCCCGTGTCGAGGGCGGTCGGGATCGCCGAGACCACGCCGCCGGCGCATCCGGCGACACGGGCGAACGTGCCCTCCTCGCCGCAGGCCGCGATGAGGAGCACGG